>JACKZZ010001802.1_pt1 | contig 12460 bp, 7 predicted proteins | sample 8027871 | NCBI WGS metagenome assembly JACKZZ01 (sample SAMN15724774, study PRJNA655200) | protist metagenome | isolation source: fluorescence activated cell sorting (FACS) single amplified genomes of... | place: USA: West Boothbay Harbor, Gulf of Maine | collected 2000-07-19
GATGGCAAGGTTTGGTATAGATCGTTAGACTTCGGAGATCTGAATGAAATATTAATCCCATCAGCAGATTCGGTGACAATAAAGAAACTGATGGCGAAAGGTACAAAATGGGGACGCGCATATGACGAACGATTAGACGACAGACCAACAGTGGAGCACACGTTGAATGCAAAGCAGATCCGGGAGGATATGCCCAATTATTGTGATGGCCAGTTCGTGCAGTACTTACGTTCAGGAGGACCGTGTAACTTCGACCTGCCATTTGAGACGATAGAGATTGATAGTAATTACCCCATGACGGAAAATGGACGGAAGAAAACAGAGAAAAAATTCGAAGAAGAGCTCGAGAAGAATTTTGTAGGATTGCGTCATCAGGACATGAAAGTCTACCGGGAAACAAAACAAGGCGCGATACCAAAATCGCGTGACGATAAGCAGAGACGGGCACGCGGCGAAACTGATTATAGTTGTCGAACGATAAGCGACTTCTCAGCAATCGGGACGGACGGAATCTCCATTAACGAAGCAGCAGGCGACTTTCTCAGTCTCGATCTCCCTCAAGGAGAAAGGATCCACGCAAACATCTGGGAGGTACACGCATTTTGTGTGAAAAAAGGATTAGACCCACGAGGAATTCGAGGAGTCAAGATAGACATTCAGGCGGCATACAGGACAGTATGTACCCACCCGGCGGACTGGTGGGCACTATGCTTTCGGGTAGCAGGGAAGAGCGCTTATCACAAGAGGTGGCCGTTTGGATTGAAGGCTTCGGTATATTTCTTTTTAAGACTACCGGTGTTGATTGTAACATATTTGGTCACAAAGTCAAGTTTCGAAAGGATAGGAGCGAGGGCAGGAATGTACGTAGATGATCTCATGGTCTTTGCGCACGAGTCATTCATGCGAACAGCGATAAAGGAAGTGATGGAGTTATTCATTCGCTGGCTAATCCCACGGCAGGAAACGAAATTCCTAGAAGACAACAAAAACGGCGAGGATGGGGACAGTGAGATGATCGTGTTAGGTTTGTTATACGATCTGGCAAATCTGACGATTGCGATCCCACGCCCAAGGGTCGTAGAGATCATGGAAGAAATGAATGAATTCATAGATCGGAAAAGGACAAAAAAACTGGCAGAATGGGAATCGACGACTGGTGTAGTAAACTGGGTAACGATGGCGATCCCACAATTGCGGGCATACCTGACAAGTGCATGGCAAATAATAAAAGCGATTAAATATAGGTTCAAAAGGAAAGGTAAAGCAACGCAGGCACGAGAAGTGAAGGTCAAATTACTAGACGACGTGGAACACGACTGGAAGGAAATGATATTCCACATGGATAGGTGGAACGGAAAACAGAAAATTCTGAAGACAGAGTGGGAAGAAATCCCAGAAGAAGGTTACAGCATAAAGAACCAAACGATCGCACCGGCGTCAGACGCATCGGGAAGTTGGGGCTGGGGAGCTGTGTGCCAGGAAGGATACGCATTCGGGAAGTGGAGCCAAAGAGAAAAAGGTCTATTGATCCATATAAAGGAAGGCCTAGGAGTATTTGCACTAGTGGCGTTATTCGGCAAGGAGTTGTCAAGGAAGAAAATAAAATTGACGTTACGATGTGACAACAAAGGTATCACGTCAGCACTGAAAAAAGGAAGAGCGAAAGAGATGGACATGGCAATCATAGTCAGACTGATTATGGAAGCAATGATAAGAGCGGGGATCATGCTACAAATATGGAAAACTGGGAAACAAAAGGTCGCGAGAGTGGAATACATATCGTCGAAAAACAACGCATTGGCAGACGCATTGAGCAGGGACGGATGGGAAGATTTTGAAAAAATAACTAACAACATTTCCTCATTCAAAAAGACACGTCGCAAGCTGTGCGGAGAAGACGAGAAGCGCTGGAAGAACGCTGTAGACAAGATAATCGAAAACATGGATATGCGGGGAACACTAGGAAAACAACGGCGACAGGAATAAAAAATTGGGAAGAATATTGCGACGAATTGGGATACGACCCACATATAACATTCGGAAAGGAGATGGAAGGACGCGTCAAGATGACCAAGAGAATCACAGGCTGGATGCAATGGAACTCCGAAAGAAGAGTCACATCAGGAAAGAGAGCGGGGAAGTTAGCAATCAAGTCAGCAGACACGTTCAACACCTACCTGGCAGCGCTAGTCAGGGCGACGAAAGAGGAAGGCGGAGAATGGAACCCAACGATACATTTAGATCGAATAAAGAAAAGGATCAACAGGCAGTACAGAAAAGGCACAAAAAGAAAACTCCCGATATTCGTGTCAATGGTAGACCGAATGGAAAAGGAGAAAATACTAGACACGGAAGTAAAAGAGGACTTGCAAGGCATCACAATCCTACTACTGTCAATTTTTGGTCTGCTACGGATTTCAGAAATCCTGAACCTAGATTGGAAAGACTTAAAGAATGAAATTATTCGAACGGAAAACGTCGAGGGACTCAGAAACGAAACAAGAATCATAACGGTAACGCTAAGGGACACCAAAACGATGAAGTACAACGGAGGATTACCAGAGAACACAGTTTTGTGTGAGAGAGGGAACTTCAAGAAGAAGGGGAAAGGAACATGGGATCCGATACGAATGCTTGATCAGATGTGGATCAGGCGAAGCAAAAAGAGGAAAACAGAACAAGAGACGAAGATATTCAACATGGATAGAGATACGTACAACAAATGGCTGAAACGATCTTTGGAACGAATAGGGATCAGAAGTAAGGCATACAGCACGCATTCAGGAAGGATAGGAGGTGCCACAATGCTTTGGGAGGGCGGAGCTAGCGATGCCGAGATAAAAGAATTCGGAAGGTGGAGATCAGACACATGGAAGATTTACTGTAGACAAGTAAAATCCAAATGCCTGAAACTAGCCGCGATGATAAGCGGGTCGAACCTGAGAGAAAATTCCTTGGTGAACAACGAGGATGAATGGACGATAGAAATCGACAGGCGATAATTACTACTCTGGTATGGAAGGTCGAGCTGGAGCGGAAGCGATGCGGGGGCGAATCATCCTTGCGATCAATAAGATCAAGAGTGATGCAGCCCACGCAGCGACCAGTGTAGTAATTTTAAGCCAAATAAAATAACGTCATACGATGAGCAATAATTCGACTATATTTAGAATTAAATATATAAGTTTATTGCGGCAGGATGACGTGATAGGAAAGGAAGGACTTCAGATGGATACTTATAGCGAGTATAAAAATAAGAGGAGGGAATAAAGGAAAGAAGATAGCGAAGATGAGGACAAGAAAAGAGGAACAAGATAGCAGAGAGAAAGAGAATAGAGATGAAAAAAAGAGAAGAAAAATAATTGAGAGATGGGGTCACGAACGAGTGGGACCAAAGAAGATAAGGAAGCAGAGAGCTACTGCAACAAGGAGAAAGGAAGGTAAGAAAGTAAAGGTGAACTTACATCAGAATGTAAGGACACGAAGGAAAATGGACTTGGTATAGAGGCCCCTACAAAATGAGGAGAGGAAATCGAATCTGGGAAATTCGAAAGGAAAGTGGGGGGAACGAGTCAAAAGGAATAAAACGAGTGGAGGAGAGGACACACAAAAGAAAAGAGAAAGAATATAAGACGAGTGGTGAGGGGAAGAGAGGCCCTAAGAGAGGAAAGGAAATAGGTCGATATATAAGACGACACACGAAGGGGCCATAGTTTTGGGAGGGTCCATGAGAGACGCAATGGGCAATATGACGCCACCCAGAATAAGAGCGGATAACAGGTAGAACAGCGAGGATAAACGGAAAAGGCCCAGCGAGCGCGACATGCGCGACGGTGGCAGAATTCGTCTAATTTGAGAGGCTGGAGAACCTGGAAAAGTCGAGACCTCAGACAAATTTATTGGTCTATCATAAAGAAAGAAAAGAATCAAACGTAAAATTTTTTTTTTTTTGATTGATTGATGATGCAGTAGGAGAGTCAGGTCGAGCTGGAGCGGAAGCGATGCGGGGGCGAATCATCCTTGCGATCAATAAGATCAAGAGTGATGCAGCCCACGCAGCGACCAGTGTAGTAATTTTAAGCCAAATAAAATAACGTCATACGATGAGCAATAAAAAAAAAATAGTGGTATAGAATAGACCCACTACCAAACCTTGTGCGGTACAGGTATTAATACCTGTACCTGGTAAGTCTATGATATAATACCTAATGGTAAGTACCAGGTACGGTAGTAAAAAAATGTTATTTTACTTGCAATGTCAATACATTTTAATGCCGGTTAAAGCTGTGCTCTCGTTGTGTTAAAGGTACTTTTCTTCCTTCTTTCTTTATATTAAACTTTTTATTTTTCTAAAAAATAAAAAATATTTTCTCCTCCTCCATTCCACCATCATTTTTCTCAATTTTTTTTTTATAATTATAATATCATCATCATATAGACGACGACTATTATAAATATTATTATTATTATACAATATTAATATTAATATAGAAGAAGAAGAAGACGACTATTTTTATTATTTTTTTTTCTATACTTGACGACTAGTCGTCTATAAATATAAAATAAAAAAATTGTAATATAATTGTTTTAAGTGAAACGGATTCTATACGATTTCATTTTAGCCAGGATGGCCAGAATTTTATTTAATTCAGGCAATTTAGAAATTGCACAGGATCATCGATAGAAGAGACGTTTATATATATTTAATATATAGCCGTCCAGAGATGAAGTGGGTTTTCCCTTGTTTTGTGCTGGCACTGGCAGCGTTTGTAAGGTGTCTAACGACCTCCAGTGACGCCAGTGGGTCGTCCCCAATTTTAGGTATTGGTTTGGATTATGGATTAACGGAGTCGTCGATTCCAAATCTCCAAGGCCTTGTTATGGTGATCACGGGAGCTAGCTCTGGGTTGGGAAAGGGTACTGCTACGGTTCTGGCTAGGCACGGGGCGAAGGTGATAATAACCGCAAGGAGCGACGAAAAGTGCAAGATGGCAACGTCGGAAATTGTTGCCGACGCCCAGAACGGTATGGATCCGGGGCGTCCAGCAACAATCTTGGAGTGTTTTGTGGTTGAACTTTCAAGCCTCTCATCAGTGTCAAAGTTTACCAAAGACGTTATACCAGTGTTGAAGCAGCTAGGGGGATTGCACAGTCTCATTTTGAACGCAGGGGTCATGAGCCCACCGTTCCAGGCGACAGACGAGGGGCTTGAGTGGCAGTTTGGTGTAAACTACTTGTCGCATTTTATGATTGCCCGCGATTTGACTGATCTCCTATTAGCGTCTTCACCTTCCACGGTGGTATCTGTGTCGTCGATAGCCCATCTGTTGCCTCACTATGCGGGAAACATCGAAGTCCTGACAAATATTTCGGCAATTAATGACCAGGACAAGTACGAACCCAGACTTTGGTACGGGTATTCGAAACTGGCGAATATATATTTTGCTTCAGAATTCAATCGGCGCTACAAACGTGAGAGTCTGTACGCAAATGCCGTCCACCCTGGCGCGGTGAAGGGACATTTGATGAGGCATGAGTTAAACCGTTTGCCATATTTTCTTAAAACTGCCTTGAATTTGATTGTAGATTACCTTTTCTGGGATGAAGAAGTTGCGAGTTTGACGAGCATTTTTGCAAGCATACAACCCATCATTTTGGCGAAAAAAAGCGAGGCGATCAACGGCAAATATTTTATTCCGATAGCCCGCCCATACCCGTTAAAAGACTTTGCCACGAACGAAACAGTAAGTGCAGGACTATGGCAGCTTGCTGATACACTCTTGGAAGAGCATGGTTACTAACTGATGAGAGTGTATGCCTTTTTTGTCCGTCCGTCCAACTCTTTTAAAAATACTGTGTTGTAATATTTATTATTTATATTTTAACATTAATTTTAATTACTTGAATAACAGCCAACTTTATTGCTTAAAATGTTTATAAATAACAAACTAAAAATGGGCTCTGAAGAAGAAGAACACAAATAAATATTATAAGAAGAGGTAGTATGATATGACGAATAAATAAAAGAGAAGTCCGATATTATTAATATTAATATTAAAAACAAAAAAATATTGGCTGTTATTTTATTAGAGTAATTAAAATTTAGCTTCCTCATATATTAATACCGCGAAAATGAATCTACTCAACTTTTCTTCATGTATTGCAAACTAAGATATTAAAAACCAAAATATATAGTATGTTTTAATATTCAATAATATAACCTTTGTTTTTTATATTAAAATGAGAGTCTTAAAGCATATCTTACATAAAAAGCTCTATATATAACTTTTTTTTAAAGCTTGGTTCAGGACGACAAGAATTTCTCAACAGAAAGCAGGAGTTCCAACAATGCCACGCAATCGTCTGCTGCATTGTGAGCCTGGTAACGTGGTAGGGCCGATCCCTCTGGCCGTGTTGATTGCTGTGGAAACTTGCTTCTGTACCGCGCATAAAGAGACTCTTGGCTGTAGCCAGGAGACTTTGAACTTGTTTTCCAGCCTTTTCCCACCTCTTTCCGGAGGAATTTTAAAGTATCGAAGCCATCGACAACAATCGATTGTTTGTCAACGGCAGGTTTCCCAGTTCCAAACAGCCGATTGACGAACAATGGAATCCCAGAACGACGAGCTGTCTGCTCCAACACTTTAAAATCAAATTTGTCCCCATTATGTGCATACCAAAGTTGGGAGCTAGACTCCTCTGTGAACCGAAGCAGTGCGTTTATGGCAAATTTTTGAGGGAAGAAAAACCAATCCCCAAACGTTTTTTGTATGTGCAGCACTGTTTCGAAATCGCACGGGACTTCACCGCCATGCTTGCGTTCCAGTTCAGCCCATTTTGCTCGTGACTCAGAGAGTTTGTTGACCATTTCTGCGTGGGACCAGCCGAATTTAGGCATCAAAACAAACTCATCCCAAAACTTCAGCGTGTAGTTTGTATTTTGTCCCATTGCGTCTAGCCGCTCCCGTAAAGCCTTGACATCTTCCAGCGCAACTGCCTCCAGGTCGAAATCGACCATGATATTAAATGGTGTAGTTTCACTTCTTTCCCGACGCAAGGCGCCTACTTCAATAATTTCATTTTTTGCCCCCTTCTTTCTTGGTATGGTGGTCTCTAAATCTACAACTACCCCGTCTGTAAGAACAAACTTACTTCCAGTCTTCTTTGCAGTCTTCTTTTTATCGCCTACCGGTTTCAGCACAACGGTTTTGAATTTTGCGACAGTGTTGGGCTTGCCCGTTCCATCGCACCACTTGAAAAATTTGCATTTTGAACTGTAGGGAACGTTTGCGCAGCTCAAATAGTCACGCCCTGGGTTTTTTTCACTTCGGCTAGTCTTTCTTACAGCTAATTTGTTGCATTTACACAATATGTCGTTTTCGTTTCCCTTGCCCAAGGGTTCTTTCACGCTAGCTTCCTGACCTTTTTCTGTCTGCCGTCTTGCCTCTTGCTTCTTGACTGACCGTGGCGATTTATCCACAGGATATAAATACCGGACAGCAGCGGCCCCAATGACTGCGCCGACCAAAGAAGCAAACAGTACTTGGTAGTTTATCGAAGATGACATGTGGTAACTTTCTGAGTGGGGTGTTTTTTCAGCCGGAATTTCGGAGCGACGAGAGACACAGTCTTATTTTTGGTATTCTTTTCCGGCGTTTCTTCGGGGGCTTCTTTCTTTCTCCTTTCTGGCTAAAACACTGTTGAATATTCCCACTTTGGTTTGCCCAAGTTCTTGCTTCATTCACGGTGCTTCAGCGCTGGAACGAACAACCAACTAACCATGTTGTAAAATGAAGTGTTGTTGTTGCTGTGGTGCTACTAAAATTATAATATAATACTACTGTGTTGTTATTATTTTTTTTATCATCATTCATTCATTCAATTCATTTCTTGTTGTTGTTGATCTTCAAGTAAGGTACTATGGTGCAACGGTGAACCGGTCACTCTCTACTCTCCCTTTCTTATTACTAATTAGTCCACACTAATACTACTATTATTAGATAGATAGATAGATAAATTATTATATTATTATTAGAAGATATTATTCTACTCTCTACTACTACAAAAAACGTAAAAAATATATATATCTATTAACTTGTTTTTGAATGAGACTGAATATAAACAGGGCACCTGAACACCGGAAGAAAGTTAAAAACTATATAGTTTAGTATGGACTATACCGGGAACTATTTCAGCGCATCTCTTTTCTGCTACGGAGTTTAAATATGAACAGCTACATTTGTTCGCCGGCTACTAGAATAGCGATTATTACGCTCGCGCTTTTAAGTTGTTCGCCATGTAGTGGCCTAAACAACCGGCCAATTATTGGTGTTCTGACTGTTCCCCTCGATGTGGGCGGTTGTGTCACATATGCGTCTGAAATGTCAAATACTTTATACCAGAACAGTAAACTGAACAACAACCTAAGTGAACCAACTTCTTGCTTCCACAACCTGTATGTTCAGTGGCTTGAAAGTGGGGGCGCAAGGGTTGTTCCTATTCCATATGACTCACCCAAAGAAAGGCTGGACTACCTGTTTGAGCATGTGAACGGGATGTTGTTCACCGGTGGCGACGTTTACATTAAGAATTTGACCTCTCCGTACATGGTAACTGCAAATTACTTGATGAACCGTGTTATCGACGCCAACAACAAAGGTATCCACTTCCCGCTTTGGGGTACTTGCATGGGAATACAAACCCTCAGTGTGCTCGTATCCCAGGACCCGTCAGTTCTTCTGAGTAATAAATTTGATTCAGAAAATTTAATGCTGCCATTAAATTTTACAGACGCGGCAAAGAGCTCTAAATTATTTGGCGCAAAAAGTGGGATATATCCCAGCGTGCTGGATTGGTTCTCAACGGAGCCCGTTACCACAAACCTTCACCATGACGGGGTTCCTCCAACGATGTTCCAGAGCAATGCCAAACTGAAGAAGTTTTTTAGCGTTCTGTCCGTTAACACAGACCGCAAAGGCAATGCATTTACGTCAACTATCGAGGCCCAAAACTACCCTGTTTACGGCGTCCAATGGCACCCTGAGAGACCTCAATTTGAATGGGGAACTGACGGAACAAACACCGACCCGATTAATCACGACATGCATGCGATTAGCTGTAGTCAATACGTAGCTAATTTTTATATTGCAGAAGCCAGAAAGAACAATAACAGGTTTCCATCCTTGAAGGAGGAAACTGCGGCTTTGATCTATAATTACGATCTTCATGGGGATACGTATTACCAAGTCTACCTTTTCTAAGACGTGACTCCATAAGGGCAAAGACTGACGAGATGACTGTACCCTCACAATTGTATCATGCAGCCGCTCCTAGGTTCCAGTTATCGTACAAATTGAATCTCTTATTATGACAAGACAGTCAAAGTTTAACATGAGCGGTTTTAAGCTACGATATGATAAGATTCGGATCATGCATGGAGTACACATGAGAATGATAGTCAAGACTAAGTGACAACAGATATCATATCATATGAAGAAACAAAATATATATGATTTGATACCTTATGTTAGTTATTAAGATGCTGATAAGTTTTATTAATACGCGTACGATGACCTGATATATAATTATTTTTTTACAGCTTAAAAAAGTTAGATATCGCTTCGGATAGTTCATGGAGTGCACTATAAAAAAAAATGATGATTGACAACCATCAATGAGACGAAATTACAGAACCAAGTTAGGATTAGGGTATGACGAAGCTAAATTTAATTACTTAAATAACAGCCAATTTTCTTGTTTTAAAAAAGAAAGAAAGTTTAATTACTTAAATCTTTCTTAATTTTTTCACCAACTGAAGAAATAACCATCTAGACACATTTTAATTGTTAAAAATGGTCTCGCTGTCGTTTTTCAGTTTGAACTTCTGTCCGCACGTCTGCACAATCTATACGGTCTCTGGACAGATTCATGTACTTCCTACTTGGAGGCCTCATCGCGCTCTTCTAGTTCGTCTCTGTGCGCGGTTTAATCCGACTTGCTCAATTGCCCACTGCTTATATTTCTCTTCTTCGCCGTTGTACATCATACTCAAACCAAGATTGCCGTATGAAGAAGCATACGCTACTGGGGGGGGCTACAGATGCATCTTTTGGGGCCGGGGGGACCTCCCAGCCGAAGTTTTTCTTCCGCACTGCGCGCTGAGATTTGGTTGCTTTGCCTTTTCCGCCGTTTTGAAGTTTCTTGTAAAAATGAACAGTATTGCCTTCGCCAGACCCGCTCATGCTTGTGCTTAATTGCCCGATGTGTTCTACATTAAATGAATAAGTCTCCATGATAATTTTCGATTTCTTGTAACACATTAAGTAATTGCAGGATTCAGAAGTGTTAAATTTGTTCGCTAGATCGTGAAGCAGGTATGGTGGGAACCCCTTGTCAAACATGTAAATGTGAGTGAACGGCTCGAAGGAAGGCATATCCACAACGTCCGCATGTGCAAAAAAGACATTCTTGGCAACTCCTTTTATGTTCCCAATCGCCTCGCTGAGTAAGATCATGCTTTGCCACCATCGCTCGCCTCCCAATTCGACCCCAACAGATAGTTTAACGTTTGCGTCTAGAGCAACATGAAAATTAGGCTTACCAAGACCCGCGCCAACATCAATGAAACAAGAATTTTCGTCCAGTTCGCAATTCTGCTTCATGAAATCCACAATCCTCTGGAAGCTCTTCAATGTAACTTCTCCGTATATTGCTCCGCCGGCACCACCTCCTCCTAACTTGCCGAATCGCTTTCGTATGGAAGAGTAAAGTTCTTCTACTTCTGGTTTTATTACGTCTCCTGATGAATTATACTCTGCTTCTAATACTTTGCCTACGCGCCGCCCAGCAAACTTTCTTGCTAAACTACTGCGTTTTTTTACATTTGGCCCTTGCTCTGGTGTATCTTGCAAAAACTTTCTACTCTTTCGACCCTGTGTGTAAGTATTGGTAGATTTACGCTTTGGCGAAGATGGCTCAACTAGCTTTCTACTCAGTGATGCCGTCTCTCTTGGCGACTTTAGCCGTGCAGGACTGGCCGATTTGCTGTCTACGCAAGCGGGCATTAGGCTGTGTTTGTATCTCGACCGTTTCTTCAAAGAATCTCTACCTGGTCGCAATGAACGGTTCGTTGATTGGTTGCTCCTATCCTATACTGTTTCTTACTTTTAGCTGTTTTAAAGTGCGTGTTCAATCTTTTTAACTTCTTGGTGTGGTTTTGAGTATTTTTGGGGTTTGCAGGATGATCTGAACAATTTGTTGTTGTTGGACAATGACCACTTGACCGGTCGATTGTCCGAATGCGATGATTTCTTTTCTCCACCATTTCTCGAAGAAGAAGTGATGATGATGAATGTGAGATGATCATTATTATTATTATTATTCATCAATCATCACAAAAAAAAATCATCCTCATTCATCGATCATGCTAACAAATACGAGGACATAACCATATAGCGTTGATAAATATTATTATTGACCCAACACAACATTGATTTTTGTATTCAATTATTTTCCTATTAAATAATGTACTTTAATTGGCCATTAATACAAATTGAGAGGAGTTAAAAAAAATAATGGTTTTGGTGTTTCATGTGCTCTGTACCTGTTAAAAATAACAAGATATGGAAATTGATTTCTTCTTTTTCTGCGAAGAAGAAGAAAATAATTTCATGTTTGATAAGATAATCATAGCATCAACAACAGTTTCAGAGAAGAAAGAAGGAAAAAAAGAAGAAGAATCTATCTAATTTATTTTACAGGAGGGAGGAGGAGATAATAATAAAAAAATCAGATTTTACACTATTCATATTGTACATATAGATAATTTAGATTACGAGGAGTAAATATATCAAAAAATATTATATAGACTCAGTGTATTGTTGTTATATGAAAACTAAAATTAATATATTGAATAACTATTATTCAGATTATTTATTATTATTTAACACATTGATAGAATACTATACTATTTACACTATACTATTATTATGAAAAAACCAAAAAAAAAATATAAAATAATTATTAATTATTAGTTTACTAATTATTATAGGGCTGGTTCGTTGGGGGGAGGAGAGTATAATACACATTTTATATAATAAAATAATATCACAACAATAATACAAGTATAAAATAATAATAATGTGATAATAAATATTCTTTCCGAAGAAGAAGGAAAAGTATTGTGATATATTATTATTCAAGCGCAGCTGTTATGTCATTGTAAACTACATCCTGCTGTCTCCTCCTGAGTAGAGGGAGAGAAGAGAGGAAGAAAGGAAGAAGAAAGGCCCGCGCCGTGGTCTGTCTTATTTGTTTATATTCAGATGACGATTGATATACACCATGCAATAGTTTAAAGTTCAAGCCATTGCGATTGCAGTGGACGATAATTAAAGACTAGTAATGAGATTCAGTAAACCCGGCTCTTTCTACCAGAACGAAAAGGAGATAGTTTTTGACC
>JACKZZ010003535.1_pt1 | contig 12457 bp, 6 predicted proteins | sample 8027871 | NCBI WGS metagenome assembly JACKZZ01 (sample SAMN15724774, study PRJNA655200) | protist metagenome | isolation source: fluorescence activated cell sorting (FACS) single amplified genomes of... | place: USA: West Boothbay Harbor, Gulf of Maine | collected 2000-07-19
TGGTAACACACTAGGTAACAGTGTTGGTTTTAATGATGGTAAATCACTTGGCATAAGTGTTGGTTGTAATGTTGGTAACTCACTTGGAAACTCTGTTGGGTTTAATGATGGCAATACGGACGGGTATATTTCAATACAATTTTTCCAATTGTTTGTTGTTTTTCCATTACATCCTTTATCTAAATTATTATTGCTATCATTATTTTCTGTTTGTTTAGTATTATCACTGCTGGTGTCGTCTATAACATTACTACTGTCTGTTTGGCGGGTTTCTTCACTATTTGTAGTATCATCATCCAGAATATAGTTTTTCGTTTCACTTTGAACATTTATTGTAAGAGAATCATCTGTATATTCAATATTGAAATTATTACTATTTTCGGTTGAAATAATATAACATTTATTTAAATTTACAAATATACACAACGCACAAAAAAGAATAAACATTAATATAATATTTTATGATATTATATTATATTAATATATTATAATTTACACCTTCAATGGTGAAACCCAAAATTATTTTATTTCTGTATTTGTTGGTAAAAAAATGTTTATTTTTTCTGAAAATCTATTGAATGGCATTTTATATTTTTCACACCAAGCTATTGATTTTTGTACATTACATTTTTTTATTGTTTGAATTTTTTCTTCTTTATTTTTATTTTTTAATAAATTTATTATTAAATCTAATGATTCAAGTTGTTGCTGCCCAATTGTATTATTCATGTCATCAATTTTTGTTAGGAAATAATTAGGAATATCATAATCTAAAATAGAAACTATATTTTTATCTAGATTTTTTTTCAGGAACACTAATAACTTATAATAGTTACACTTATGTTCAAGATTATCGTCTTGTATTTTTTTAAATTTTTTACAAACGATATATTTATCAAATGATATTATATTACTTGTAGTTGGTTTAAAAACAAAAACTTTTTCATATAACGATGATAAGATGTATAATGTGTCAACTACTGGTTTATGAAAAATATGATTTATTTTGATAATGCACATTCCGTGACAATCTTGATTTTTATAAATTAACATTAAACACTCTATTAAATTTCTTATATAATTTTTAAAATTGTTTAAATCAACTTCAATAAATAAAAAATCAAATTTTGTATTTTCAATCATTCTCATATTATCTTCGTTAATTTCATCATAATAAACATGTTCGTCGTTATATTTCTCTCTCGTCATTTTAAAACATTCTATTGTGTCGTTATTATTTGGTGTGAAGTGAAGTGTTTTAACATTTTTGTTTTTAAAAGACTCGAAAATATTAGTGATTGTTGAAACTTCTAAAAAATCATAAAATAAATTGGTTTTAGGATTCAATTTACAAACTGGTACATTAAAACCAGGAACAACTGAAAAAATATATTCGCAAGGATTTACAATCTTAATTAGTTCATCAAAAAAATTATATGATAAATCAAAATTATTTAAAAAAGTATTTTCAATTTCATTTCTACATTTATTATAATAATTATAAAGACTTTGTGATAAATATGGATTTGTATTTTCATAATCGTCTTGTAAAGGACTAACATTAATAATGGTATTATTTTTAGGCATTGTGTAATAACTCATTTAGTTCACTATTATATATGTTAATTTTTATTTAAGTGTCTTAAAACTTATTATAAATTATTCATCTTCATCATTATCTTCTATTATTAACAGTTTTTTTGCTGCTGGTTTTGTTTTTTTTGCTGCTGGTTTTGTTTTTTTTGATACTTTTTCTTTTGTTTCTTGTGCGAGTTCTGTTTGCGGTTCTAATGCTTCTGTAGCCGCAACAAGCATTAATTTTTTGCTTAATTTTCTAACTTTAGGTTTTATCTTAGCGACTTCTTCTTTGGCAACGGTTTGAGCATTTCGTGTTTCAACCGCATTTCTTAATGCTTCTGTTTCATTGTATTCTCCAAGTTCCAACTGGATAGCTTCTGTATTTACAGTTCTTACTTTTTTATAAACAAAGTAACGATTCAAGAATGATATTTTTTTATCTGTTCTGGACATATTAGGTGCTTGTCCATAATCCTTAGACTTAAACTTATTTTTAGAAATTTCATCCAACATATTAATAAATAATTCACTAAATAACCCAGAACCTTCTGGAAGTCCTGCTTCATTGGCTTCTTCACGTGATATTACTTCAAAACCGTAAGCTTGCATTACACGATTAAAATAATCAAAATTAACCAAATATTCTAATATACCTTGATTAATAGATTCTTGGTATACCTTTATTTTATAACCGATTGAACTGGAGTTGTCTTCAAATGTGTCAGCACCATAGTGTTTTGTTATTTCCAATATTTTTTTTCCATCTTCAATAATTTTAATAGACTCACCAGTTTTAATTTTTTTAAGTTCATTAAATACTATTTTTCCGTCATAACAAGTGCCTATAAAATAACCGTTCTGTTTGGTGCATTCTGCAAGATTTTTCATAAATCCTCTTAATGTATCCGGATTTTGAAAGAAATAGTGCATTGCGAATTGACATGATGACACATTAAATCCGTCAACACCTTTACCATATTGTCTTGCTACACCTTTTCCAATTTTATCCGATTCTTTAGTTCCATTACCAAATACAGCAGATGTAATTTGTTTAGCTTTTTCATTTAACATTGCTGTGCCGTCTTTAATATTGTACGCACTATTTCCATTAACGAATAAAGCGTGTGGCATGTTTTTATTAGACTTTTTCATGTTCAAGAAACGCGCGCAAGCACCATCAATGCGATTCTCTAAGTTGTCTGGTGATATATCAATGCCAAACACGAATGATAGTTTAGAACTAATCCATTTAGGTAAGTCGCCTGCTTTTCCACACGCAAAGTCAATTAATGTATCCCCTTGTTTTGAAATATTAGAAATAAGTCTCTTTTTAACATACAAATTATGAAAATCTTTCATGGATTGTGTTTTAAATTTTCCAGCAGGTGTATTATAATATTTATCTTCACTGATACTAATGCTTGGTATATCATTCCCTGTGCGTAACATGTCTTCTTCTATTCTTCCGGTTGGGTGTATTGACTTCCAGTTATCATTGCAAACCTTGTAAGCATTGCCATACTCTTTTTCACCGCGCATCATTTTACTAGTTTTATCATATCTAACTCTTAATGGTATCCATCTCCATCCTTCTTCTTTATTCAAATCATACCTAAACTCAACAATTGTATTGTCCTGAAAAACCTCGTGTTCTTCTGAAAACATTTTTTTCCCTCCTGAACCATCCATACTTAACATAATATTACATAACCCGGCATTAGGATCATATGGTTCTGTTGGATAAAATCTCATAGGAACATAATCGTTGTCTTGTTTATCTTCAGAACGATTCGTAAATTCAGGAATCTTGTCATCAATAATGTCCTGACAAGGATTAATAAAACCGTCCTTGCTCTCTTTAAAACCACATCTTAACTCTATGGTTTTATATTCTTTAATTTGAACAACCGATAAATTATTTTGTCCGTCTTGGTGTAATGATTTTACAACATCATCGCCATTTTTACCTTTAATTGTTGTAACCAAGAAATCAATTGTGTTATATTTGGGCGGTTTCCATTTAAATGAATTTTCCCACGTAATTTTTGTTTTGGGTCCAGCTTTTCCAATTACATTAGAACCTACCCCATAAAATGCGTGAGTAAAGATTAAACCATCTGTTTCATACTCAAAACGACCCTCCGAAACCTTTTTCAAAATAGTATCACAACCTTCAAATATAGTTTGTTTATTGTTATTGGGAAAGAATTCCTTTGTGGTAAATCTAATAGGTGATAAATTATTATTCACATTTTTATATAAGGAAAGCATGTCTTTAAGGGATTTTTCCTTCTTTTGTTCTTGGGATTTTGTATCCAAAACAGAAACCAAATCTATTGTTTTTTCAAAATATTTTAATAGCTGATACCGTGACTTATACACATCATCTTCTGTATCTAATAACATAAAGGTAAACATCCGTATGTCTTGTTTCTTAAGAAAATAAATGTCGAACGCAGCATATAAATTAATAAACTTGCCTTTTTTATCGTGAGAAATTAACTCGCCGTCAAGTAAGGAATTAAAACATTCTTTATTATTTGTTTTTGCGCCGGTAAATAAAACATCCATATTTGTGTTAATAAGATATATTTTACCTTCATTAGAGATGTACATTAAATGGCGTTGTCCGTCAGCTTTTTCTGTTACAACAAAATCCTTTCTAATATTAGGTTCATTTGAATTTTCATCAACCTTTGCTATATTTAACATTTGCAATGTAATTGAATTAGGACCAATAAATTTTTTACTTGAAACATGTTTATTCGTCTCGTATTCGTCCTTCCAAATTAATTTCATATATGTATCGATAACTGTCTTTTGTTCTAAATATGAAATTGGGTAGTTCGTCCCTTGGAGACCGCTAAGAACAATTTTTGTTACTTTTCTAAGACTTTCCAGAATGCTTTCAGGGGTATCATATTTAGTTCCAGGACCAATTTTAGCATTATTTACTTCTATTTCCATTTCATAATGTTCTGGGTTATTAAATATGTTTGATTCATCTAACGTATAAACTCTTTTAATTTGTCCTTTGTTTTCATTTCCAAACTTATCAGGATGCCTATTGCCGTATTTAACTATGCTTAAATCAATGATAAATGGATATTCCGGATGGGAAAATGAAACACGGTTCATAAAACGAAATTCTTTTTTAGATTTTTTCCAACTATTAATAATAAAATTTTTAACACCTGTTTTTACAACTTCTTCTGTTTGATATGAAACTCTAAAATTAAAATCGTCAAAATCAACAGGAAATACCTTATCTTTATTCACATAAACTGGCTTTTTATGAATAAAATTAACTGATGGTGAGTATCCCTTATATAACTCTTTAATGTCGTTCGTTTGACAATACCATTGAATTTTATCTATTCCGTTAATTTCACTTCTAACATCAGACATTTTAAACTTTCCAGTAGCATTGTCTAAAAACTCACAATTTACACGTAAACTATAAAGACCTGAACTATCCCCATTTATATTAAATTGTGACGACTTCAGTTTTTTTATAACATTATCATAATCATTACGATTTAATTGTTTTATTCCTTTAATTCCTTTGGTGCCAAATTTTACCTCCAATTCGTGATTTATAATTCCTTTGACAAATGGATTTTTTGAATAATACAACTTAATTAGGTCACTGAAACGTTCTTGTGGTGGTTTGTGATGTGTTTTAGGAGCTGGAACAGCGTGTTCTTCTTCTTCTTCTTGCAATATGTCTTTTGGTGCTTCTAGTAAATTTTCTTCTTTTTCTTCACTAATAATTACATTGCCAACATTATTTAAATCTACTGTAATTTTTTCGCATTTAAGACCACACGAATCTATCTCCATTTCTTTGTAATTTAATGTATTTAACCCATTTTTTTTCCAGGTAGCTTCGTGTTCTGCGAGAGCTTCGTTTTTCTGCATAAATTTAAGGTCATTCTCCTTCAAGTAATCTAACTTTTTTTCAAGGGTTAGGTCTTCTAAATCACGGATTGAACCTTTTTTAACTTTTAATATATCATAAGATTTCTTAGTTCTTTTGTATAATTCGTCATCTTCCCCTCCCCAACCCCAAAAATTATTAGGGTAACCATTTATATTGGAAAACATTTCTTTATTAAAGGCAACAATTCCACCAAAATATTTAGGATTTGACCCATACCTATCCCAGACTGCGGCAATATGAACTGGTTTATCTTTAGGTGCCTTCTCATAATATTCTTTTAATTCTTCTGAAGGCAACAAGTCCACATCGTGAAATATAAAATTATTACAACCATCCTTTGAGGCGTACTCAAATCCAATATTTAACAACTGACCACGGTTAAATTTTCGATTGTCTTCGCTTTGTTCAATAACATAAATCTTATATTGGTCATCTTTTAAATAAGTTTTAAAATATTCTACCAGATTATTAAGCTGTTTTGTGCGTTTTTTTTCTTTTTCGTTGTCTCGGAAAGGAATAATAATAGCTATTTTGGACTCGGAAGATGGTTTTTCTAGACGAGCTGCTTTTTTCGTCTGAATTTTTTTAAGAGCGTTTATTTGTTTTTTTTTGTCTGAAAGATTGTGGATTTTCTTTTTTGTATCCGGCCTAAGTTCCTTGTATAACTGATTTAAATCCGGAAAACCGAAATCCATTGATTCAATATTCCCTTCTAAAATAGTTTCGATTTGTATATCGTTAGAACTCATTGTTATATATATATTTAAGTATATTTTTAAATTGTTGTTCAATTTTTTATTTAAAAATATATAATCGTTTAGTTAAAAATACAAAATAATTAATTCATATAATTCTTTTTTTGTTTTTTGTTTTCCAGTAACATTATTGTAAATGTCAAGAGATAATTTTTGACAAATCTCTATTAATTCATTTACTTTATAAGCAGATATGGATTTTATTGGTTTATTTATTGTTTCTAATCTAAAATGAGTGTTTTTAATTTTATTTACCTTTTCAGTTGTACCGATTTCATAACCATATTTTTTGCTGTATTTTGTTTTGTTTTGAATTTCATATACTATAAAGGATTTATCAGTATCGTTCATCTGTATTTCATAGTATGTATTTTTTTTAATAAAAACTATATTAATATTTTCAATGCAACATAAAGATAAAAATGTGTTTAAATTCAAACATTTGTCGTTTGCTAAATTGCTCTCAAGATTAGAAATAGTATCTAATTTATACATTTTAACAATATCCTTATTCTTCCTAATTAAATCAACCATTTCTATTTTCATTTGCATTGACATAAGACTATTTTTATTGTTCAGAAAATCATATTTTGTGTAACCATTTTTAATTATATAGAAACACCAAAATAGCGCGTCTTCTTGATTTGGAATAAAAATAGATTCTTGTGGAATATTATTATATATTTTTTTTGGTTCAATCTGCCTCGGGGTTGGTTGTATTTTACTTCGCAATGATTTAATTAAATTATCTTCATAAAACATATAATCTTCCATTTCTTTTAAAATATCTGAACAGTGCAATGAATTACTATTCATGGTTACTTATTATGTTGTTATTATCTTTAATATCTTTTGAAAAATATGCATTACGATAGTCTTCTTTTTGTTGTTCAACTGTATTTAATGTGTTTTCTTGGTTGTTAACGTACTTAATATAATCATTTATTTCGTTAATTATATCTGTTGAAAGTTCCGATAGATTAATATATATACCATAATTATTCTCATTTAAAATAACGTCATTATTCTTATTAAACAATCTGAGAACTTCAATTTGATTAAACTTGTTCATTTTTTCAACTGTATCACGGATATAATTCAGTTCACTAACAGAAAAACTATTCGTTTCATTTGTAGATATATTTGCCTCCATTTATATTTAAACTAAATGTCAAATTGTTTCTAATATAATTTAAAATATAATTAATATTAAAAACAAAACTTTATACTTACTAGAATGGAAGACGGACTAGAAAGAAATTCGTTATTTTATAATAACGAAAAAACACAACCAACTAAAAATTTATATGCTTGTATATCAAATGAAAATTCGAATATTTTTGCAATAACATTTAATAAACAAAAAGCAATTCAAATTAACGAACAAACAAAGTGTATAATAAAAATATTAAAATATAAAGATGACGTATATTATTCTTAATTTTCAAATACGATTCTAGCTTTTGGTTTTTGTTGTGTGTAATCAGGTTTATCCTTAATAAGTTCTCCAATGATTGAAATATATTTATCATTAAGTTCAAACCGTTGGCCGATAACTCTAATATTGATTTTATCACCTTCTTGAATTTCAGCAAAATGTGGGACATTAAAATGATGATCTTTTGCTACAAATACAACAATTGGCGAAGGGACCTCACTCGCACTTTCAGCTCGAATTCCAGCTTTTGTAACATTTTTGGCTACACATTGAATATTCATACCCTCAACTGGAAAACAAACTTCGCATTCAAATACTACTACAAATGAAATATAGTTGCCTCTATTGATAATTCCACTTGAATACGCAATTATTTTACTTGAATTATCTTTAATGTAACCCTCTACTAGACATTTTCCTTCAAAATTTGCTTTAACATTTTCTTCAATAACTTCTTGTAAATTTTTACCAATCGAAGTTATAGGCAAAACAATTTTGCGATTTATTAAACATCTTGTGTAAACCGATTGGTTTCTTTGATCCTTACGTTTTTTTTGTGGCTTATTTGTCTCCATTATTATAGTATATGCATATTATCTTTTAACTATATTTTAATCAATTTTATTTATTAAAATAATTAAATGAAATCTACAAAAAAACGGTATACAATTTATGCCACAAAGCCATTTCTGGAGTAAAAAACCACAATTTTCCTTCTTTCTTAATTGTGTTAAAATATCTTAAAATAAATTCTTGAAAAACACATAATTCTAAATGTCCAATAGCTTCTCTAATCACATTTCCATCATCGTCTTTTTCTAATTTTGTATTTTTACTAGTAAATTTTTCTTTGGTTACAATTTCATTAATTTTTTGCATTGTTTTTACCTTTCCAGATTCGTCACATCTAGCACCTGTATCACGTTTTGATGTCATATCCTTTGTTTTAAACGCAAAATAACGATTTTTTTTTTCATACCCAATAAATCCAACTATATTGTTATAATCTTCTTGTTTCATTATGAGCATTTCTTTTGCTTGTTTTGATGACGCGATTTCTCTCTGGTCTTCTGGTTCAGTTTCTACCCAAACATTATTTTTATTCAATGACATAACCATTCTTTTATTTAATTTGAACATTATAAATGATGTTAAATTTTTAGTCTTGATACTATTCAACTCAAAATACTCTTTGGCAAGCCACTCAAACGTATTGTGTTCTATGCTTTCTAACGAGTATAAATAATTCATAACGTTTAATTTATCATCAAACAACAATGTTTCAATGATATGAGCGACAAGAAAATTAATAATATGTTCTTTTATGTCAGGATAATCTTTGGACATCTTTTTCATAACAATTCCACAGTGTTTATACCAGTCGTCGTCCCCTCTTTTAACCTTTTCTTGTTTCGTGTAATCTTTCGTAATGTCAAAGTTAGCCTTCATTTCATTAATTAACTTTTTGCCTTTTAGAAAAGTAGTTTCGTCTTCAACAATAGAGTTATCCTGATTTCTCTCTTCTAAAATTGGTTTTGGAATGTTTTGTTTAATGTCAAAATTTATCATTTCGTGTTTATAATCAATTGGAACTGACCTGTCAAATATTGAAGAGTTTTTATCTCTTAATTCAAGAGGTTGAAATAAATAATATTCTCCAATATTAATTAATCTTCCATTTCTACCATATTTGTCTGTAATAAATTCATTTTTATCTTCAATTAACTGAGTTAATGCTGAATAAATTTGAACATAAGGATATTCTTTTGGGGTTCTAATTGAACGAATTAATACATCTTTTTTATAAAAAAATCCTTCTTTCATAAGCATTCTTATTCGTTGTAAAATCTTTTCGGAATTCACAACAATAAATTTTTCATTGTATGTATCGTTATTCAAGTCGTCGTCGTCTATATCCTTATCTGGCCTACAATCATAATTACATTCAGCCATATAATCACAAGCAGGTGAGAACGGAGCATCGCCAATTTTAAAATTATTTAATTCATTACCATCAGAAAGAATTTGTTTGATTGGTTCTTTTAAGGTCTTGCTAATATTTTCTTGAGTAAAATTTGTTTGTCCATGATTAATAATGCAATCAACCGCAGTTTCTTTTAAAACTCTCGCAACTTTTCCAATTTGAATTGCTTTGTATTCAGCTACACGATATACATATAAATCAGCAGATTCTTCTTTGTTTTCACCCAAAATTGTTCCGTGCATGAAAATTTGAACATTTCTTTTTTCAAATGGCAAATCTTTGTGAGAAAAACTGCGAACACCACGCCCAATAATTTGTTCAATTCGATTCATGTTATACCACGGCTCTAAAATGTGAACTTGACGAATAAATTTAAAATCTATTCCTTCAGAACCTGCCTTTGAAATTAAAACTACCTTTACTTTGTGTCCGTCTTTATTATCTTCACTAGTTAAACCCTTTACTTCAAAATCATTGTTAGGAGATAGACGGGAGTCACCTGTAATTATTGAATAACGTGCAGGCATAAATTGTTTTTTATCTTTAGGTGCTTTCATTGTTCTAACATCTACTACTTCACACGGTTTTTCTTTAAATAACGGTTTTACACCTTGTCCATATCTTGTAAAACCCATTTCTTCCAATGCTAAAGCAGTGGGAATTAACCCACTATCAAGATATTGTGAATAAATAAGGATGACACCGTCTGAAACCTTGTCCGTTTTTTCATTTACAATGTTATCTAAAATAGTTTTTATTTTACAACTATACTTACCTATTTTTTCACGAGAGAATATTTTCCCGTGCTCTTGTAAAGTAACATTTTTATACTCAAAATCACCTTTATTTGGTGGTGATTTTTCATCTACAAAATTCATCATTCTTTCCAATCCAATTTTTCCGGTTAGTTGATGAGGATCAATAGAAGGACCTTCGCCACCTTTTCTCGAATTTTGAATAATTAATTTTTTAGCATTAGGTTCTTTTTTTGAATAATTAAGAATTATTTGTTTCGATTCTGGTTGCGCGTCACCTTCTTCTTCTGGTTCAACGGATTCTTTTCTCTCTGAAGAATTTGAACGAACTCTTTGTTTATTTGATGTTCCCTCAATAATGCCAGGAGATTCGACATCTTTATCTTCTGAAGAAATCGTTTCAGAGAAACTTGGAGAGAAATTTTCCGACAATTTTTCAACAGGCATTTCATCAATTTCGGCCTTTAATCCTTTAATAGGATATGAAATTATTAGTGATTCTATGGGCGTTTGTAATAACGTGTAACCAAATGACTCCATATTTTCAAAACTAGGCATTTCTCTTACCACTCCTGTTTTTGTGGCAATAGAAAATTTTTTGTTTCTTAAACTGTAAATAATATATCTATAAACACAATATTGACAATTTCCACAATTTTCACAATTGCCTATTTTGTTTAAGTATAAACTTAAAACACGTTTTTTATCCTCGTGTTTAATTTTTTTTAAATTCATTTGATATGAGGGATAATCAATTCTCGGAAACGTGTGCTCATTCGCAAATTCATTTGGGTAAACTCTATATGGAAATGTATATGGATTCTCGCCTCGAACGAAAGAAATATATCCCGTTGCTTTTCTTGTAAGAATGTCTTCTCCGTTGTCCTTAAAATCACCATTTTTTTTAAATATATCCTTTACTTCAATTCTACCTCTTCTATCATTTGTATTCATTAAATTAAGAATCCATATCATTTCCTTATAACTGTTATACATTGGAGTCGCAGAAAGAAGTAAAAATCTCATATTTAATGCGGATTTTACAAGCAGTTCAAGATTTATCGCAACCTTCTTATTTTCATTATCATCTGTTTTACGAATGTTATGAACTTCGTCAATAACAATTAGTCTATCATTAAATTCATTTCTAAGTTTTTTTATAATTCTCGGGTTTAAGGTTATTTTTACATCTTTAAGAATTTGAATTCTCGTTTTTTCTCCTCTATTTTTTTTGTCGTATTTTTGTTTTTCAATTTCTTCATTATAGTTCATAGTTTTAATAATGTAGTTTGCAAATTGAACATACCCCAAAAATACATAATATGTATTTATTAAATTTTTTATTTGACTAGCCACTTTATCTTTCGTCATTCCTTTCATATTCATTGGATTAATTTCTTTTAATAATTTATTTCCAGTACACGCTCTTATATTCCAAAGACCATCAACTAATTTTAATTTTCTCTCGTCAAATAGTTGTAATTTAAAGTTATCCTGAACATTTTCAGAAGCTACTATTATAATTCTTTTTGTGATACCTATTTGTTTCATATAATCTCTCATTTCTTCACACACACCAATCGCACTACACGTTTTCCCTGAGCCTAACCCGTGATATAAAAGCAAACTGCTATATGGTGTTTGGAACGATAAAAAATTTTTCACGAATGCTTGATGTGGTTGTAATTCAAAATCGGCTTTTGATAAAGCATCGGCGTGCTGCTTTATATTTTCGTGAATATAACCATCATATTTAGTATCATTGAATTCTTGTTTACTTGCTATTTTAACGTTAAAATTTTTGTCATTCAAATTAGGATATAAAAAATCATTATCATTTTCTAAAAGAACGTTTCTTTCAAGAAATTCTTTTTTTAACAAAAACTTGTTACATTCTTTTGAATAATAATTTTCATCGTCACAATTTAATGTTTTATATTCTGTTTCAAGATTTTCTATATCGTCTTGATTTTCATCAAGGTTATAATTTTGCGAACTGTTAAA
>JACKZZ010003463.1_pt1 | contig 12455 bp, 9 predicted proteins | sample 8027871 | NCBI WGS metagenome assembly JACKZZ01 (sample SAMN15724774, study PRJNA655200) | protist metagenome | isolation source: fluorescence activated cell sorting (FACS) single amplified genomes of... | place: USA: West Boothbay Harbor, Gulf of Maine | collected 2000-07-19
AAGTGGCTGCCAGATTGAGATTGACCAAGCGGACGGCCAAGTGACAATGGCTTAATAAAAAATATTCTAGAACACTTCACTTGATCAGTGATGTGATTGAATTTGAAGGAGAGAGAGAGAGAGAGAGCGCGCGCCTCGGCCTCGACCGAGCGAGAGAGACCAACGCCGGGCTGGGACTGCGCCGTTTGGAGAGAGAACGTTTGGTCGAAAGCTGCGTGAAAGCTGCAGGAAAGCTGCTTGAATGCAAATCGTACATCAAAACAGGAAAGAGAAAGGAAGGGGGAATAAAGGAGAGGATGGAGGAGAAATCACTCCGGGCGACGGTGCTGAGTACGGTTGCAACTGCTGCTGTGCGTTGCGAAGCACTTGAAGCCTTGGAAAAGGCGATAGGCAACGACTTGGAAGTTGAGCATATATGCACCGAATCGTCAACAGAATGCGGCGTTCCTTTTCTAGATATTCTTGCCAAAGCGTTGCTCATGGAAGAGGTAGGCCAGCAGTGGCGACTCTCGGTCGCCGTGTTGGATGCTTGCGCGAGGCTAGCAAAGTCTCTCGATCCGGGTTTCGCGCGCGCATGGATATGTGCTCGAGTTTTATCCAAATGTGCGCAACCCAATTGCATAGCCGAGGTTGAGAGAGCTGCCGTCACAACTGCTTCGGCTTTGTGGTTCGATGAGGATGAGTTGCAAGAAAATCTCTGCGTTGAAGCAGTCTTAGCCCTTGACCAAATTTCTGTCTTGCGCTGCCTAGGAGCCCAAGGTATTGATGATCGAATTAAATTTGCTTTTGCTCGCTGTTCTAGCGATGTTATCGAACGTCTTACTAAAGAACCGGTTTCTAAGGATGCGAGTTCTTCTTCGAGCCGGGATGTAGTGGCTCTGAATGCACTCGGTGCGGCACTCACTAGCGCCCGCAATGGTAGGAAAAGTTATAATAGTAGCAGTGAGGAGGCCCCGGAAGACCTGCTATTATTGCTCGTCAAAAATATTACTCTCTCAAATGTTGGATATTTCACTTTGGAGCCAGTGCTATGTGGATACTTAGACGCCATGCCAGCCTCTGAGATACCCTCTTCGTTAATCGCAAGCATTTGCGAAGAGCTTATTCCTGTGGCATCTTTGGAAGGGCCACGTTATTTCGATGCAGCTGCACTGGAAAATTGGCCGTATCTAGAGCAAGCTCAAGATTCTCCAAGTGTTTCAATTGCGTGCAGTAGTGCCCAAGCAAGGGCGTCGGCCAGTTTAGCCGCGCTAATCACACTCATTGAACGAGCTGCGTTAGCTGGAGCAAAATTCCAAAACGGTGGTCGACTTTTGCGATCAATGATTTTAGCTTGTGCTGGCTGGATGGGCGTAGGGCCCAAATCTAGCCCAGACTGCCCTGAAGAATCAAGTGCAACGCTAGATGCTCCATGGAGCTGTGAGGCCTGTGCAATCTTGTCCGTTAGATTGCTCAATTTTCTAAATCAACATGCACGGCAGCTTTTTGTTAGAGAATGTTCTGATACCGCAAAGAACCAATTGGATCAAAACGGTGCTCTTAGTGCTTGTGGGTTTGCTCCAATCATCACAAATATTATGAAATTCGAAGCATTTGAACTCGGCATGGATACCCCCGAATGCTTCTGGTCTGAATTGCGCGCTAGATTAGCTGGCGGCCAATGGAAGTACAACCAATGGCAAGCATGTGCCGGTCTCTGCGCGGTCATTTTTGCGGTTGACAGATGCAATGCTCGAGAGCTCGTGGCAGGAGACGTATGCATGGGTGAGCTTATTCCTTCGATCCTGCCTCTCATAGATGATGGCGCTCCACATGTGCGTGCAGCTGGAAGTGCTTTGCTAAACCATTTGTGTCGCCTCATGACTCCGACTGAAGTCCGCTGGCACAGTACTTTGCTGTTGGATCGCACTTTTGCTCTCATAGGGGTATCTAGGGAAGCGGATGCGCTTGGGCCAGGCCTTCTGGCTTTATTGCAATTGCTGGATAAATCCGAAGCGGCGGGTCCGCCATGGTCACTTCATATTTCTGCACTTGACGAATTGCTGTCATTGGCTTCCGTGCTGCCGGCAACCAGCAACACCATTGCCGAAGAACAAGATTCTGCCGTATTGAATAAAGCGAAAAAAAGAAATGCGAGCCTCTGTCTGGCATTCGTTATTGAAGCCGCTACTGAGCTGACTCGACGTTTAGAGCTTTTTGCGGTTCAATTTTTGCCCGGGCTTATCGAGGCTGCTAGTAAAGGTGCTGGAATGGGTGGCGAATTGCATATGCGTCTTCGCACGGCGTCGGCCAACTTGATTATAACTTGCATGAGCAAATGCAAGCCTAGAATTCCTGCCCATCAATCCGCGTTGATTGCAGTAATTGCGCGTCACCGCATCATGCTTGACAAAACCTCCAAGTCGGAACTGTTGTTGGCCGAAACTGCAATGTCTCTTTTGAAAGCAAGTGCCGAGCCCGTCGCACTCGAGCAACAAGTTGAGCGGCTGAGATGTGTTGTTCCAAGTTTTTGAAGCATGCTTGACAAAAATATAAATATATTGTATCGTATTATTATTCAGGTAGACGTAATGATGGAGGAATTTAGGGACTCTGTGCGCAGAAAGCATGTTGCGTATACGTGACTTTGTCAGATTGGTGCATCTCGAATGTCGAAGCTCCTTCATCTCGTAAGCGTATTTGGTGCTGCCAAAGGCCAGGGCAAAGCGCCTCCATGTCTTTGATACTCAGCTCCCTCTGCTGTCGCGCCACTTCTCGAACGGTAAAGCCCGCTTGCTCAAAAGCACTCTTGACTTTTGCAATATTTGACAAACTAATCTGCAAGTATATGATGCAGCCGTTCGCGCTCAAGCTATTTGGCAACCCACAAGAGCTATCGCTTACGATTTCAGATAGCATCTCAAGATAGAAACGACTCCCGTCGGCCCCGCCACACTTGTGATGTCCGTAAAACGCGGGCGGGCCCCCAGTCTGCGGCGGATTAAAGAAAATCACATCAAACGGCGCATATTCCCTGGCAGGTTTCAAAAGGCTGCCAGTTTTCACAACGCACTGCTGCGGTATTTGCCACTGGTTTAACTTTGCAGAAGCCAAGCTCGAAGATACGCTCTCTTCGCAGACGTCGGTCATTGCGACGAACGAAAAGCCACATCCTAGTGCAGTCAGACCCCACAGCCCACTGCCGCACCCCACATCAAGAAACCTTCCACCTATTTTCCATCTCACGGCATCATCCGCGAACACCTGGCCAACCAGCGGGTTGTTGCTCTCGTCGTAATGGACCGAGTCGTGCGTGATGCACAGCTTAATTTTGAGCAAGGTGGGGGGCGGCGGCTTCAAGGCCAGCCTGGTCAGGTAGTCCTTATAGACGTCGGCGACCGGACGGTCGGCGCCCATGTCGATCACCGTGGCAGTTTGGGCAGCTAGGTCCGAAAACGTCGCTCGGTCACCCTCGCCTCCGGCGCCGCCAACGGCGCCGACACCTTCGTTTGGCTCGGGGTATAGCCTGCGAGCAGGGATGCTGAGACGGATGATGCGCTCAACCATCCTTCAACACAACTGCATTATGGTAATAAAATTTTTTCGATTGATTTTTGTTGATTTTTTCGATTTTTTGATTTCGTTGATCTGATTCATTCGAAGTGGTCTGGCCAGAGGGGCGCGGGGAGAGATGGCAGACGGGCTCTCCCGCAAGGACCGAGGATCCCCTGACGACGCTGCAGCGCTCAAACGGCACCAGGAGCTGTTGGACAGCGAGACCTCCGACTCTGAAGTGGAAGACGAAGAAGATGTGAATGTCTTCGATGCAAGGGATGAACCAACTTCGGACGCAAAAGAAACGCTGGAAGCGCCTAGGTACTTCTCAACAGGGATACAAAGTGGCAAAGCTACGGTGCTAACAGGACTTGTTGATGATAATGACAATGACAATGACAATGACAATGACAACGATGATTACTTTGCTGCTGCTACCTCTCAATTAAGGGTTAGTGAGAGCGAAGACAGTAAACCTTTTGCGAATAAGTTGCGCCCTCCAATTTTGCCGATGCGTTTGGGAAATAATTCACCTCGAGGTTTTGGACCGGGTAACTATAATGGTGGGTCATTCAAGCTAGGGCAACCTCAAGGATTTGGACCTGGGAGGGTTAATAAGTTTGGTCCGCGCAAATCCTTCTCCGAATCCAGTGGTGATACTGAAGACGGATTTGCCGATGACCTAGACGATGCTGCAGCACTTGCTAAGTCTAGTGACACCCTCGGAGAACTCCCTGATTATGGTGATTATGGACAACGACGTTTGTCACGGAAAGGCTCGGATTTTTCAATAGGATCTTTGGGCCTCTTGTCGCCACGAGGGAGTTCGGGAATGCGGTTTTTCAGGACGAGCAATTTGTCTGAATTCAGTGGCGGTGGCGGCGAGTCCGGCAGTGCTACTGAAAGCACTGCTGGTAGTTCTAGATCATTTTCACCGAAAACCCGACGGTCAACAGTGATGTCAGATTTTTCAGAAATTTCAACTATCTCTGGACGATCCGCAATTCGTGATGCCGAAAACGAGGCTGCCGAAGCAATGAATAATTTGTCCAGCATAGCAAAGCGCCGAGGGCAGCGTCAATCCGCAAAGCAAGGATTACAAGCTCGATTAAAAGCAGCTTTGCAATATGGATGCTCTGAATTTTTGGTCTACCAACTCTTGTGCGAGGTTGCAGACTGTGTACTCAACAAATTCCAAGCGATACTAGGAGATTCACCTTGTTGGCGCTCACTTTTAAACCGTGATGAATATGAGCCTGGCTCAGCAACATGTTTGCATCCTGCGCCAACGCCACAAATTGAATTAGTCAATCCATTTTTGGACATTTTTGTCCAAATCAGTTGTGGCTGGCAAGATGCATCCGTAGCGTTTGGGCCCATTAAAGGTGCACAGGCCAAAGAAATCGGTATTGATCTTGGAGACAATATCAATGATTATGACGATTGTATAGGAACTTTAGCGCATGTTTCTGCTACCTGTGAGCTTCCTCCTGGCCCGTTAACAGAGAGCGTGGAATCTCTCATAAAGTCAGTCCGCCAAAAAGTCACAGTGGATGCTTCAGCAGTTTTGTTAAGTGATCCTAGCGACAAATCCAATATCTTGCAACGCAAAGGTAGTCAGGGAATTACAGTGCTTCGCTTTAAGGGTTCTGTGCTCTCTGCGCTTCAAGACATCGAACGCATTGATGTCGGTCTGGGTGGCACTGCAAAGCGACCTACAGAATACCAAATGAAGTATGTTCAAAGAGTGAATGAGAGTGTTGTGGCGGCCCTATCCAAAATTGCGCAGGCCGTCGCTCAATTGTAATACACCCGGCCGCGAAGGTACCCTCCCGGTCTTTTTATGTAACTTAAGTAGTTTTACGCATACGTGCACTTTTAAGATATAGATTTCAACACCATCAACAGATCAACAGCTTGAACAGCAGCAACTTGAACAACAACAACAACAACATGAACAACAACTTGAACAACAACTTGAACAACCAACAACAAGAACAACTTGATCTTGACCAAAATCTGCTCCGTCTCTGGAAAAATCCGAAATTGCTGGCGAGTGGTGTCAAGAACAACAAGAAGAGTCACAGCACGCGCGCGCGAGAGAGAAAGATTGCCAAGCAAGAGGTTGCTAATCACATAATCAGGCTTTCATCAGCTCCCTCCAAGAGACACTGCCAAGGCCAAGAACCGGTCGATTCCCATTTATTTTGTGTTTGCGTGGATAAGAAAAAGTCATGTCGCTTCTTCAAGTCGCCCAGAGAGCCCGTGCCGCATCGAATTTGTTGAATGCTGCATCAACTGAATCAAAGAATGCTGCTCTCATCGCCATCGCAGAAGAGCTCGAAAAGGCGCGTCCAGAAATCGAGGCCGCGAATCGGCTAGATAAAGCAAACGCGCAGAAGAATGGCCTCAATGCCGCCTTGGCGGCGCGCTTGAACGTCGAAGGCGACAAGTTTGCGACGCTCCAAGAGGGTATGCGAGATGTCATCAAAGTGACAGATCCTGTCGGCGTTGTTTCTCTACATCGCGAACTCGATGATGGTAAGTTTTTGTATACTCGTACTTGATTGCTTTTCAGTCAGGTGTTTTTTTTCTAACCACTCGACACACGTAACCCCATCTGATTAACTTAGGCTTGGCGATGTACCGCGTGAGTTGCCCAATCGGTGTTCTTTGCATCATTTTTGAGTCTCGCCCTGAAGCTGCCGTACAGATTTCATCTCTGGCCATCAAGTCTGCCAACGCGGTCATTCTTAAAGGCGGTAAGGAAGCTCTCGAATCGAACAAAGCTCTTGTGGGCTGCTTTCAACGAGGCCTAAAGAAAGCAGGGCTCCCAGAAGACGCAGTTCAACTTGTTTCAACCCGTGAAGACATCGCCGCGCTTCTCAAGCTTGACCAGTATATCGATTTGGTCATCCCAAGAGGTAGCAACGCACTTGTAAAAGGCGTGATGGAAAGCACCAAGATTCCTGTCATGGGACACGCCGACGGCATCTGCGCATGTTATGTCGACAAGAGTGCGGATCTGGCCAAAGCTGTTCGTGTTGTCGTCGATTCCAAGACCCAGTACGTTGCGGCTTGCAATACAACAGAAACGCTCTTGATCCACGAGAGCATCGTTGAGACAGCTCTCCCGGTATTGGGCAAAGCTTTGGCGGAGGCAGGCGTTAAAATGCATGCCGACGCTGATCTTGTCCCATATTTACCGGCTGAAAATACAGTTGCTGCCACAGATGCTGATTTTCGAACAGAGTATCTTGGGCTTGAGATAGCGATCAAGGCAGTTTCCTCCGTTGAAGCTGCAATTGAGCATATCAACACCCACGGATCTCACCACACCGACTGCATCGTCACAGAAGACGGGGCCGCTGCAGAACTGTTTCTTGAAGGCGTGGGCTCCGCTGGTTGCTACCACAATTGCTCCACTCGTTTTGCGGACGGTTTCCGATACGGTTTTGGTGCCGAGGTCGGTGTAAGCACAAACCGTATCCATGCACGTGGACCAGTAGGACTTGAAGGCTTGGTTACATACAAATACCGTATGCATGGGGACGGCCATATCGTTGCCGAGTACGGAAATTCCAAGGGTATGAAGCAGTACACCCACAAGACTTTCCGTTTGATCAGTGATCAGCCCATGCGCGCACCAAACATGGCAAAGCAAACCAAAAAAAGACAGACCAAACAGAGGCAGCGCGTACTTGCAGCTACCGCGGGAGCAGCCGTTGCAGCCATTCTTCTGACCCGGCAGTTTTCTTAGATTAATTTGCCGAAACTTTAATTAAATATAAACAAGCGAAGATACTTTTGCACAACTTGAAGAAAAGTAATACTGCGGCATCAGTGAGTTGAATGACAATATCCCTTACCGCAATAAATACATTTTTTTCTTTATCAACTAAATAACCATCTCCGAAGTCACGGTCATGCGGTTCCAAGCCCCTCTTTCGAAAATATACAATGAGTTAACTTGTAAGCCGCCAACTTGAACGATCTAACACAACAAGAAGGCGAGTTGTTCGACGAGGTCGAACAGCTTCTCAGACTCGTTTGGTAGGGCATGGAAGAAGAACAAGGTCCAGTGCACTGCAACTGGTATACCTGCACATACTGCCAAGTGCTGTCTCCCAACCCATAAGCCGCACCAAACCAAGTCAACAGCCCGACAAAGGACACCAACACCAAACAAAGCCCGGGTACCCTGGCTAAGAAAAGCTCTGGAGCGACCGTACTACTTACTTACATCTAGTGCCAGCGACTCGGACGTGACAGCACGGGGAGACGAGACCGCTGCTCGTGCTTCCGCATCATTCAAGGCAAACCTGTACCTGCCTTCTCTCTCTCTCTCTCGCTCGCTCTCTTGCAGTGCTTCTATGCCATGCAGTGCCGTTTGTGGCATAGTACTACGTGTACCTACCGTGAAAATAAATGAAATGAAGAACCCAAGTGTCGCAAACATTGAAAAAAATGCACAATTTTGGCAGTTTTGGCAGTTTTGGCAGCAATTTGCCAATTTTGTGCAGTTTCCTGGGGATCAGGGGGCGCGTTCAAGTTGGTGGCTCTTTTTTTTGTACGGGGGAACCAAATGGGGGGAACCATGAAAAACTGCGCGATTCCATTTCCTTTAGTGACAGACCCAAATTGATATTTGATACACATAGAATAGAAACAGATCCAACAAGTTAGAAGGCTAGGTACCAAAGAGGAAAGAAAAGAGAGAAGAAAAGAAAAGCTTAGCGATTAAGATGAGCGGCAAAGAGAATAGTAATGGCGTGACGGGCGCATCGGCTCCGCCACCAGGACCCGACCCGAATGAACGAGCAACGAGTGCGCTGGAAGCTAGCGGTTTAGGACCCGCCGCCGATGCGGTCGAACTTGACCAACTGGGTGTGGGCGAAGCAGCTCCGCCTGTGGTCGTTGGCGAAGGCGCTAGGCCAGTGGTGGCGACTCCTGCTCTGGACCAGAACTCGGTGGAGCTGAACAATCGTTGGCAAACCATCAAGTCTGATATCTACCGTAACGCGGCTGAGATCCGCGGGCTCGCACAGATTCCAGTGGCTGAAGCCGAGGAAGTGGTGTTCGGCGGAGACAACAACGGTGGCAACGGTTTCGGTGGCGATGGCACGTTCGTTGAAGACGACCCACGGGATGTGCTCGATAATAGCAAGAGCATGATTCCTTTCCACATGACTGGCCGGTTTGACAGCCTCGAGAAGCTGACAGAGCTAGTCAATAGCGACTTCGACGTAAAGCAAAATCGCGATCCAGCAGATTCGGCTCTTGCTGTGCTGAAAGTGGTGACGGTAGTCCCCGCGCTGGTCAATGTGTGTGTCAAGAAAACAACAATCATGAAAGATCACTTTCGCGTGGCCAAGCAGCGCTGCACGTACAAGCTCTACGGCCCTGGTGCGCACTATCCCAAAATGACGGACTTCCACTGGTATGACAAAGCACAGCCTTTTGACCTCGAGTCGGAAGACACGACGACAGCATCTCATGGAAGTTTGCGCCGCATCAGCCCGGTGCACACTTTCCTTCAAGTCGGCCCTGGTTCGCTCGGTTTTGGGCGCATAAACAGCGCCGATGGTGTCCATGCTGACGGCGAAGTTGCCAAGGGGCGTGATGGCGATACGGTTCTTTTTGCGCAAGGTAAATACTTGCTCAAGGAAGCCAACTACCGCGACATCAAGCTAGTGTACATGGCACCAAACGAGAATATTATCTCGGTTGACGGCATGGCGACACTGATGCGCATTGATGCCGGCCAGGTGGGCGGCGCACTTCGGCTAGAGACGAACGAATTTGAGATTTTCAGGAGCGGCAAAACGATCGTGCTAGATAACAAAGAGTGGGCTGAACCTTGCGTGGTTAACCGTGTCGGGGGGATTTTTACTTTGCGCAAGTACGTCCAGTTCATCACAATTGACGAAGGCTATGTGGCTTCGATCTCGCGCAAGGATGGTCGCCAGTTCCTGCTTAGCGAGCCTGGCCAATATGTTCTCAAGCACAGCAACTGGGATTTCGCAAATACGGTGCTTTGCTCCAACGACGACAACTACATGATTGGCCCCTTTATCGTGAAAACTGTGAGTAGTGATGAAGTCGGCGTTGCGCGCAACCGCTGGACGAACGAGAGCTTCATTTTGAAAAAGGGCAAGTACTACTTGCACAGCAGCAAGTGGGAAGTGAACGTCAAGCCTATTGCGCGCGCCGAAGTATACATCAAGCCCTTTCGCTTTATCCAAGTCGGCACCTCTATGTATGTCGGTGCTCGCAACTTGATCAAGGGCAGTTTTGACGAATTCCATGACAAATTTGAAAACAAGATCATCGTACTTCACGAGACCCAGTATGCCAGCGCCGTGCAGGTTCCCAAGGTCAGCTCTAACGTGATGCGCTTTGGGCCGTGGTTCACGGTCACGGTGAGTGCAGGCAAGGTGGCACTGTTCGACCGGCGTGGTACGATTTCCATTGAGGGAAACGGCCAAAAGAAGCTTGCTTTGGAAGAAGGCGTCATTCTTGAGCCGCTCCCTACGGTGGGCCTTACAATCCATTTGGGTGATATCAAATTTTTGTCCTCCGACGACTTTGACCTCGGGGTGCGCGTCAACGTGGACTTTAGGATCAGCGACCATATCAAACTCGCTACGCTACTCCGCAGCCGCGCTACAAACGAAGCTACTGACTTGGACGAAATGAACACTGATTTTGTCAACGCCAATTGCGATGACCGCTCGCGCATCGACCAAAAGTCGCACAAGTTCTACCAAAAGGCGTGGAGCTTCACTTTTGACGACTTCAAGGCCGAACTTATGCAGCTTGCCACAAGCAACGTACTCTCGCTCTTCCGCACCTACAAGTCTTCGGACCTCATCATCGGGTCGGCGCTCGGCAGCAAGAAAGGTACCAACGAAGGGCCCGCAGTGCAAGTCGAGGCCGCTGAAAAGGCGCGCATCGAGAAAAATATCGAGCAAATTACCGAACAGTGCAGTGCAATGCTCATGGAGTCCCTTGACAATAACCAGGTCGGCATTCAAATCACCAAAATCCACCTCTTGGGCGGCATTCGCTTTGCCGATCCCCAGGTGCTAGAGAACTTCAAGGCGCGCACGCGGGAGGCAACACGGGCCGAGACGATGGTGGCCATCGGCAAGAGCAACGAAGCTCGCGCCAAGGCCGAGTCCGTCGCCCACATCGAAAAAGCGCGCGAAGAAGCCACCATTAAAACCTTGCAGCTAGAAGGCGCGCGCAAGCATGAGGCAATCCAGCTAGAAACTTTGCGTCTCAAGACTGAGCAGGAAATTGCTAGTGAGCAACTGAAACGCAAAAAGCAGCTCGAGAGCGAAAAGCTGCAGCTAGAGCAGCAGCATCACATGGAGCTCGAGCAAGCCAAAATGGAGGCTGCTATCAAGACGCTCAGGGTCGAAGAGCAGCAAAAACAGCGTATCATTGAGCTAGAAATCGAGAAGGAAAATGCAGTTAAGGCGGTCGAAATGGAAAAGATCCGCACCCAGGTCGGCGCCGAGGTGGAGCTGCTAAGGCTAAAAGCGGAAAAAGAACAAGCTGCGATTTTGAATGAGACTAAGCGCATGCGCGCCGAGGCCGACCGCGCACTTGCACTTGAGCGCATTCGTGCCGAGAAAGAAATCGATCTAATTAAATCTCAGCTCGCTGCAGAGGTCGAAAAGCAAAGGGCAATGGCTGAGGCGGAGGCGATCAAGGCGCTGGCCGATGCAGAAGAGTACAGGCAAAGCAAGATCAACGCCATGGCCCAAGAGCGCCCCCACAACCTGGATATTGAGAAAGTGCTAGCCCTAACGAACCAAGGTATCGAGCACTTTGGTCAGGCAGCGTGGAGGCACCCTGACCTCGTGGAAGCAATGGTGGGTATCTCCAAAGACGGCGCAACAAGCGGCACTGGCACTGGCACTGGCAATGGAGGCTATCAATCGGTTGTGAGCCAGTCAGTGAACCAGGCGATTTCGGTCATGCAGATGATGGAGCTCAAGTCGCTCAAAAACTCACAATCTGAGCCTAAAAAGGATGAGTTCATCACACCCAATGAAGCAGCCTAAAGTAGCCAAGCGCTTGCGAATAAACGAATATTTCTATGTACAACTTTTCACAATCAAGAGCAGCCTAGCTCTCTTTTTTCACACGATTTAGTGTTGGGCGAAACAAAGCCATTGCAGTCTCGTACGCTCGGACCAATTCACGGAATGAGTCGGCATCACCGCCAGTATCAGGATGCAACAGCTTGGCGCGGGCTCGGAACGCAACTTTCAGCTCGGAGCGTTTGCGAGGGTATCGCGAGGCTTTGCCATCACTGCTTTTGTCGTCTATTAGACTACTCGAGCTACTTGCTTGGAACCCAAGCACAGTCAACGCCCAGTCCAAAGTGCTAGCAAGTGAGATCACACTAGAGTCCTCACGCTGGCGTTGAGAATCCTCGTGCCGTCGATCATCTGACCACTCTCGCCGGTTCCCAAACTTGCGAAACTTGCTAGGATCTAGCGTACCATCATCAAACAAGTCTAGGACGGCTTTTGGCAGAGGACAGGTGAGGCATCGAGACTCGTAGCCCCAAAATAGGCAGCAGAATTCGTCCGCACCGACCTCGGACCGGTTGTCGCTTAAGCTCAAACCCTTGCCACTGCCGCCGCTACTGCTGCTGCTGCTGCTGCTCAGCCGCGCCTTGCCCAAAAGATGCACCACCACGGACTCTCGTGACAACCAACCTTTAGCATGGTACGGCGTAGAGGTAAGAATCGAGCCCAGCAGGTGGTGAGTTGAAGCTTTGCAACCTAAAGTGATGCGAAGAGCAACCATAGATCATGCAGAATATGGACACTGACTACCTTGAAAAGCAACTGGATTAAAAAGCTTCAAACTTTCCCATTTCCCCTTCCCTTGAATTCTCT
>JACKZZ010019989.1_pt1 | contig 12452 bp, 2 predicted proteins | sample 8027871 | NCBI WGS metagenome assembly JACKZZ01 (sample SAMN15724774, study PRJNA655200) | protist metagenome | isolation source: fluorescence activated cell sorting (FACS) single amplified genomes of... | place: USA: West Boothbay Harbor, Gulf of Maine | collected 2000-07-19
GCTGCAATGTGGAGTAGAGTCCCGTTCTCATCATCCATGGCCTCCTTGTCGGCACCTTGCTCGAGAAGGTACTTGACTATGTCGAAGTGGCCATTGTCAGCTGCAATGTGAAGCGGGGTTCTACCATAATTATCTCTGACCTCCTTGTTGTCGCCTTGCTCGACAAGGTACTTGACTAGGTCGAAGTGGCCATTACAGGCTGCTATGTGGAGCGGAGTCCTGACATGACCATCTCTGGCCTCCTTGTCGGCACCTCTTTCACACAGCAGCTTGCACACGTCCAATTCTCTAGCTTCGCTTGCTAAGTGAAGGGGAAATGAGCAGTAAAGATACACGTTCACATCCACCTCTATCATCTGCAGTGTAGCTCTCACAAGACGCCATTCCCTATCGTGACACAACTCGGTGAAACTCTTTCCACCTTGCTCGCACTTAGAAAGCTTCAGATCCCAACCCCTGAGATTGGTCATGCCGCGGTCAAGTATCCAGCGCAGAGCTTCCTTGTCCTCAATCATTGACCATGTGTTGCGCAGAATGAGTTTGATCTTACTGTGCCACACTTGTCTGAACGCTGTGCTCGAAGTGAAGGCCTCTAGCACAGCCACGAACTCTTTGATATTGAAGTTGCTGGCGACATATCCGAAAATAGCAGGCTCCAGACGCGCGAAAAATACTGCGAATGATTTAATGCTGACTTCCATACTGATCTACGACCTTACTCTAGTGATTACCTAGATATTGAAATTCAAGATCCTAGATTCGACGGCTTGAATCAGGTACTGTACCGTATTTAAACTGCTATTTTAGCCACTATTGTAACAATTATCCCTAAGAATATATTATGTAGTGTTATGAACTAACAAAAAGAGTTCTTACGTGAGTTATTCTGGTTCTTTCGATTTTCATAATAACCGACGGGGACAGCCAGACAGCCGGAGGGATCATTCAGAATCCGAAGAAGAGCTCCACGGTATGGTTTAGTGGCAGATTGGTTTTATACAATAGGATCTGCAATTAATTGAGAACTCTGTGTGATATCGAAGAAACAGATCACTGAGAATTTGAGTAGTGATAGGTTGCAGAGTGAGAAAAGCACTTGACTATAAGTGTCCAAAGAAAGGCACTACAGCTTCGTACTTGGCTCGTTCTTATTGGAACTCAGCTAATATGAAACAGCACACTATTTGCTTTGTCTGTGATTTCTTCTATCCCAATTTTGGTGGTGTAGAGAATCACATCTACTATCTTGCGCGAGGTTTGCAAAAGCGTGGTCATAAAGTGTTGGTGATAACACATTCTTATGGTGAAAACAAGGGATTATGCTACATTACAGATGATCGGACAATAACACAATCCCCATCCCCAAATAGCAGTAATACATCAATAGTTAGTGATGTGGATGATTATGACACAGATAATCAACAACAAATACATAAAGATCAAGATCATCAAGCAACTAAATTAGCCGTATATTACATACCAAAAACAGTTGTATACCAACAAGCAACATTACCTTCATTATGTTCCATGTTTTATATAAAAAGAATACAAGAAATATTAGTCAAAGAAAAAGTCACCATTGTACACGGGCATCAGAGCACTAGTACCATGGCCCACGAGTGCATATTTATCGCACGTGCAATGGGCTTAAAAACTGTATTTACAGAACATAGTTTATATAATAGTAAAGATTTTTTTAGTTTTGATTATTTTGTCAATCAATTTTTAAGGATTACTCTTTCTGGAAATGTTGATCATGTAATATGTGTATCGAAAAGTTGCAAAGAAAATTTATTATTAAGAATTAATAAAAAAGATGATATAGATTTTGATAACAAGGAATATATATCAACAATACCAAATGCAATTGATTCATTGAAATTTACACCACATCATGGTGCAGTAGAGCTACTACCACCAATGACTGCTCTTACCAAAGCTTCTCAACATGACCAAAAGGAAGGTACAGCAATAACGGAAGGCAAGGTGACCATCATCATCATGTCAAGACTTGTCTATAGGAAAGGTATTGACCTCCTTGTGGAACTTATACCCCAAGTATGCAATGCCAGTGAACATAGTAACGTGCAATTCCTCATAGGTGGCGACGGTCCAAAATTAGATATAATTAATGATATGATTATAAAACATAATTTACATGATAAAGTTGAATTAGTTGGAGCATTACAACATAATGATGTAAGAAACTTTTTAATACGTGGTGATGTATTTTTAAATTGTAGTTTAACAGAAAGTTTTTGTGTATCATTAATAGAAGCCGCAAGCTGTGGATTGCATGTAATTAGTACCAACGTCGGTGGGGTACCTGAAGTGCTACCGTCAGATATGACAACATTAGTTGAACCTAATACATCTGAATTATATATGGCAGTATCTACTGTTATAAAAGAGATCCAAATACGTAAACATGATTTAAATGCATTAAATAAGCATTATCTGAATATTGAAAAACAACATTTACAAATATCAAAAATGTATTCTTGGGATGATGTTACTAGTAAAACAATAAAAGTATATGATAAAATTGATAATTTATCATCAATTAAATTATGGTCACGTCTTGTTAAATATGCAAAGAATGGCATTGTCACCGGTACATTCGCTGTGTCGATAGCATTTTTCGTTCATATGTTCATATAGAATGGATGGTAATAATATTGAAATTTCTATTGTAAAACTTTGAATAATATAATATACTTATTTTAATGAATCAATAACTACACACCTATTTATTTATTCCCACTATTCTATTTTTTCACCACTTACTTTAGTAATTATAGCAAATACATCGATGTTTCACACTCTGTACTTGTCTGACTGCTTGCTTGCTTCTTCTTTATAGCTCTTCTGCGCGGGCTACTTCACTAGATACCTTTTCGAACACATGACCTTCATCCGATGTTGCAACTTCATCTGTCACAATCGTCGTCAAAGTAGATGGCCTCATTACTCCACCGTGCATTGCTGCACAAGTGAATAAGCGTACACCTTTCACTTCACCGTCGTTTTTACCTGTAGGCGCATCAAGCTCTATTCCAGCCCAATAACCAGCAGGAAGAGCATCACAACGCCCAAGAAATCTGATGGTACCTAGCGAACCAGCACTTGTTTTTACTCGAAAACCTATTGCTAATGCAGCAGCTTCATTTTTATCGGTATTTTCATTTGGTGTAGCAGAAGCAGCTTTCTTTCTGAAGTTAGCAAAACCAGAATCTCCCCGTGGTGCCTTGACCTTCTCTATAGTAGCTGCAGCACTCGTCAAATCTAAGGTATTTGCTTCTGAAGTTTCATTAGTATCTCTCATTTCGAGTTTATCTCCATTGCAAATTCCTAAGCTTTCCAAAGTCGCATCATCATCAACTAAATCACGTGCACCTCCTTGAGATGAGCTTGTAGCACATAGTACTGCATGTAAAGGCTCAGTTCCAGTCTTTGGATAAAGCTTGTCTTTCAACATCTTCAGAGTAATTTCACAATTGAATGCAAGCTGCGTGAACTCCATACCAAGGCCTACATGATTGACATCAATGCGAATGGTGCTCATACTACTCACACACAACCAATATAAAACTCTTCAGTCAATGAAATACTATTAAAAAGTATTTACAGGAACGTGAGTATCATATTTTCTCTCCAACTGCGCCAACCCGGTTTGCGAATAAGGATGAGGATCCCCACAGCGCAATACACAGGAAATTGCGTAGTTTGGTATCTAGGAGTCACTGCATACGTCTATTGGACAAGCACACGTGACTTCTTTTGATATATTACCTTTAATAACCAAGGATATAGGGAATATAATTTCAGATTTTCTTTAGGTATAAGATCGAAGATGGAAGATGTTAGGGAGATTGCTCGGCTTTTACGTAGTGAAAAAGTGACTGAACGCAAGAAAGGTAGGAAGTTATGTGAAGCATTGTTGATTGAAGACAGGGCAAACGTAGCTATTCCGCATGGAGGTATAAGATCAGATGGACCTGGAGCAGAGTTACTCAAAGGTTTAATAAAATATGAAGATGCTGAAATACGACATGCACGGGATAAGAAAAAAGTTCTCGAAATGGATATAGTGAATTTCGTTCGTAAAGTTATCAAACATTTTGTATCATCATCGCAGCGCTATTTACAAGTTCTAGTGAGTACATTTGATGGATCTAAACTACCTGTTGTTGTTGTAATTATTGAATGGATATTGAGAAACATGCGTGATAAAGCTCACGAGAGTACTTATCGTGAAGAACATTGTAGTATTTTATGTGATTTATTGGATTATCGCGCGTCACATTCATTAGCACGGACTCCGCATATATTGCATAATATTTATCTTTATCTTAATGATAAAATGATTGATAAAGCAAGCATCGCAAATACAGTACATCAGAAACTTTTGCGTCTTTTGTGTCGTGCACTATTTTCTGATGATATTGATGTATCAATTGTCATTAATAAAGTAGTAGAATGGTTCTGTACTTCCAATGAAAAAAATGGTCTATTTCATTTTGTTGCTGATGAAACAAAAGCTGAAGCTGATTTAGCAGTTACTATTGCTGATTGTTGCGCTGTACTTATTGAGTATCATGGTTTAAATATTGCACAATTAGCTTTCATGCATATGAAAGTGCCATTGCAAATTGTCATCAGGCAATTACCTCTACAACAGTCAAGGGATTCCTTTCGATTTCCATATATGCGATTTTTAATAAGCTTTTTAGATTTAAGTATTAGATCTTCATATAGTTTTTCATCACCTATATGTGATATAAATCCACTAGCAAATAGAGGACAATCTATATTATCGACATCAATGTTAGATTCGTTGTGTATGTCTCTTACAAATGAGGATACGTTCAAAACTCTTGTAGTTTCCGTGACCAACATTACATCACTAAGACAAAATCGAAATGGTTATTTGAACCCAGTAGATGAGCCTAAAGTTAGACTATACTTTGATGTTGTGGCTTTGGCTTATTTTTTACAACATATACAGTCATTAACATCGATGAGCTCTCCAGATGGGCACGATGCAGAGGCTGAAACACAGCAAAATAAGAGACAGCGCCTTGCGTACGGAAGTACTATTGATGGCAGCAGCAGCAGTAATAGTAGTGCTAAAAAAACGTCAACTAGTAGTGAGAAAAAGAAGAGACCTGAAGTGTTAGCAGATAGTTATGATGCAACAGACATGCTGGGCATTTTATTCAATAGAATTGCGAATTTTTCGCTATTGAAAAAAGGTTCCAATGTATCTGGTTCAGTAGGTGCTGGAAGTTCTGGGCATTTTCATACACAAATATCACAATTATCTCGAATAAGAAGTCAAAATGATAGTATACCTGAGCTGAAAACTAGCCCAATCTTATTTGAATCATTATTACTGATATTACAATCACTCATGAATTTATTTCCCAGGGGTGACTTTCTTATTCACGATGCAGATTTGCGCACAAATTTACTATCACGAGTAGATCGTATTCATCAATTACACAATCTTCTTGGAATATTACATGAGAGATTACAAGAAGCATTACCTCTTCATAATCTCCAAGTAAGTGGGAGCATTATGTGTACTCTGAAAGGTTTGGCTAGAATGACGGCAGTCTTATGTGAAAAGTCGTATTTCTCGTCTGTAGCGGTAGATGGTGGAGAGCACCAAGATGCACATATGGTAAGCGTTTCACGTATACAAAAAGAATGGAGTACTGTTATGCAATTCCTTTTGCAAGATTTTAATGTCCGAAAATTTTCAAGCTCATGCAAGCGCAAGACAATTTCAGAATGCTATTTATCTCTTCTGGATACAATCTTAGAAGAAGACATTCTTGAACCAACTGGAAAATGGGCAATTCAACAACGTTTATGGCAAGTATTGGATGTGGTCCGTGATCCACGTTTAGTAGAAAGTCCAGTAGCTGTGAAGTTATTAGCAAATTTAGCTCATGGAGCAAAACAAGAGATACCTCAGTTACTCTGCAAAAATCTATTAGCTGAAGTTCTTGCAAAATATGAAGCACAGCAGCTCATTGATGAAGGTGTTAATGGAAACGAACACGTGTCATACACCAATACACAAGCAGCTTTACACTCTGCAGATGCCAAAACATATGTTTTTGAGAAAATTCCATTAAAGAGAGTTAAGGGGAATTACCAAATGGTTCTGTACACGGTATGCTGGTTAGAGTGCCAATTAGAATGTCATTTAACAGCGCGTGTACCTTTAAGTTCCATATTATCCACGTGTGATTCATTTGATAAACTTTTACAAACGGTATTACCTAAGGCATTGAAGAAAAAAGGTTTCAGTTCAAAAATAAATGAAAATGGCAGTTCTAGATCTTCTACAACTACGACTAGTTCTATCGCAGATATAGTAAATAATTGGAATAAAAATAAATTTGGATCTCATGATACATCAATTGCACATACAACATTTGGTACTATGGGTAATGCTAGCGATTTCAGAGCAGTATATTCACCATTAGGAAATATTCCTTGGTTCGATGATTTTCATCCAAGTAGTGATGAAGTTAAAGCTTATACAAAGAATGATTTAAGTGACAGTGATATTTTTCATTTTATGGGAACAAATATGATTATAAATTCGGAAGGAGCTTTGCGCATGGACTCTATTTCAACAGGAAGTCAGTTTGATTCTAGCAACACCACTTCTTCTGAAGATACTTCTGGTAGTCATTTTCAACAGGCTTCTGAGTCATCTGAAGCCGAACGCACTCGCGATGACGAGTCTTTTTTAAGGCAAGTAAAATTTTCGTTAAAAATGTTAACACCATTGAGAAATTTATTGAATTCTGCTGAAGTTATTCGATCGCAGTGCGCTGAAGCTGGTGATGGTCTAGCTCCCTGGCAAACTGTTAGTCTTATCTTGTGTTCTGTTTATGCGAGTTTAGCAATAGATGCAGAAAAGAAGAAAGATGGCCGTACAAGCGGATGCCATAAAGAACTGAAAAATTTGTTATTGTATGCATCCGCTTCATTTTGGTCACTTATTGACGTGCAAATAGCTGTGCTTCGATTCAGGATGGGATACCTCAAGTGGGCTATAACGGCGGAGTATTTACAAATTGTGACAAATATTGTTCAACGTGTTGCTTCGTTACATGTATTTAGTACTAAAAATCAAACTGGAATATATGCAGAAGTTGCTGGTTGTCGATCGACTTTATGTGATGAACTGATTGAGCTATTGAAGCTTATTAGGGATAGTGCTATGATTGGGATACTTGATATTGAAATTGATGATGATGATGATGATTTTGGAGAAAAAAGAAATTCTCCAGATGGGCGTAAACGTCAGCGAAGCAGTGTTCCCGTGAATGATTTTATGGATGGAGATGACGATGAAGACCCGACGACCATGATACCTCATAGAGGCCAAGGGCTAGCCTTATCACAAAATGGTTCTGAAGATTTTGAAGCTTCTCATCGTAATAAATGCAAATTAGTGTTTACTTCTGAAAAGCAACGATCGTTTTCAGCATGTACAGTTCTTTTTATGGTTGCTTCTTTTGACCATGATGATGTTCATTCAGTTCTTTCAATATTACAAGAACGACAATCTACAACGGTAACAGCTCCAGCTCCACAATTGGCACGCTTTGGTGTTCGTCTTGAAAGTACGAAAGCAAGCTTACTGAAAAATCAACCTGTAGATTGTACACTTTGGGTTGGATCAGATATGCAATTATCAGTTGCAGAAAATTTATGTTCTGTGTATAGCATCAATTCAGTATACATGTTTTTCTGTGTGCTGCAATGGGATGTAGAGTGGGGCCCACTTGGATATTACAAAGTACTATGTATTTTATGTGAACTCACTTCACGATCAGTGTTTCTGCTTACATCTCAAACAGATGATACTCGAGCAAATATTCTTGCTAATATCGTTTTGATAGTTTGTGCGAAAGATAGTAGTTTAGAATTTTACCCGCCATTATACTGGCGCATTCGTTACATGCAATTGAAATGTATTAATAATATTATGGCTATACAAATTAAATTTAAAGATGATAAACATTATTTAACTTTAAATGCTGAACAGAAACTTTCAATTCGATTATTATTTACAAAATATCTTAAAATTGATCCTGATATAAGAGTCAGATTATGTGCTGCAAAGTGTTTACCACAAATTCTGGCATTTTTCAATTCAAAGAAGGCCGATATTGTATATTCTGGACTTTTAGATACGGAGCATTTACATTTAGTTCCAGGATTAAAAGGAAATAATACGAATGAAGAAGACGACGTGCCAATTTGCGATGCTTTATATGGCGAGTTTGATCCTTTATTAGTTGTTTCTAATGCTGTTGCTATTGCTCGCATGGGAATATCTTCACCTATTTTACTGCAGCTGGCATTATTAGACTTATTCCGTCTGTGTTGTACGCGTATAGCGAGCTATAAATGTGAAACAGTAGAGCTATTAGAAGATGCTCTTATCAAAGGTTTAAATAAATCGTTTCATCCTGATGATGAACGTAATATTAAGATCATGTCGTTAGGGGCTTCTTCCGGACAATCTCCAAGTTATGTAGGTATTTTATATCGCTTAATAGTATTCATGAGTTCATCTTTAGGATATTGCACACCAGATTTGTTTCTTTTAGAGCATATACGTTGGCTAGTGCATGTTTGGACAGTAGATATTCAATGGTCATTACGGTCATTTCCATTTCAAATGCTGTTACCATTTCGTGATCATGCATCATTTATTCAAGACCGCCAAGAAGAAGACACTCACGAGTATATTTTGCAACAAAAAGAAGCATATAAAACATTTTTATGTGATAAAAAAGGTATGATCATTCCTATACTGTGCCAAGTTCGTGATAAAACAAGACGATGGCGTGAAATAACCCAATTTGCTGAAGATGCTGGTTATGGTAGCACTGATCAAGGTATGGCAAACTTACTAATGGATTCTATTCTTTCAGTTAATGCCAATTTTTATTTACTTTTAGGTGTACCTAATGATAAAATTGTTACTTTTCCAAATAGCAATAATAATGGAAATGATCGTGATCTCGACGAACCTACCGAAAATATTGTAAATTATTCTGAAGGTTCAATTGAATGCGCGCATATTTTAGAAAGTTTTATAGAAGGATACTGCAATTTAGAAGCTGTACGTACGAAATGCTTCAATTGTCGTAGTGAACTTGTTCAAGAGTTAGTATGTTTATTTACATTTAAAGCGGCTCATATGTACGAACCAGTTCCTCATGGCTACTCTGGTAAAGCGAGTTCAATGGAACTAGGAAAAGTTGATACATCTGAAGTGTTTTTAAAATCTTTGAATGAAATATGTTCCCAATTTAATGACGATGGTGTATGTCAAGATGATCCATATACTCCTTCTAAATTATTAGAAGAATGCAATATTAATGAAATTTTAGCAAAATTACAAGCGCGATTATATGAAACATGTTGTCCACGAATTCAGCTCTGTGCATTATGCATCGTCAATGTCATTTTTAAACAATTAGAGAATATATTCGATCAAGAAAATCTGGGATGTTTTCGAGCAGTTTTATCTATTATTACAACTTTAGGTAGGAAAGCTATGAATTCTCAAGTCTTACAAGCTGTGTGCAACAATGCTTGTGAATTAACAATTAAATTTAATGCTGATATTAAGAGAAAAAGCAAACGTAGTAAGATATTGAATACAAATAGTAGTCATTATGAAACAGTACTGCTGGAGATATTCAGCACACTTATTATATTTTTACATATTTTACAAAATTATCGTTTTCAAGCAAGATATTTAGCAGATGATGTAGAAGATATGACGAGTATCGTAGGACTTGAAGAAGTTTACACTGATAATAATATGCAAATTCCCTTTGAAGAAGTCTCTATTTCGTTTGAAATTGATGAGTTTTCATTGTCATGGTTTTCCGATGTGACAAAGCTTGTACTAGAAAATGAAGAATCAGCCGATGAATGGCGACTAGCTATTAATTCGCGTATATATCAACTCTGTCGTACAGTCAGTGATCTAGTAGATAGATTCAGCTATGGTGAAGGTTTAACACTAGATGCTGTTCTTCCTCTTCCTCGTTCATTTGTTGATTCTCTGAGTACCTTTCGTGCTTCTTGTGATCAGGCTGGAAATCATTTGAGTCTCTCACCAGCAGCATTTCATTATCTGTATTCCAAACCAAAAACAGTTTCTGATGATATATCTGGTACATCTGTTATTGAAAGAAAAGTACGCTCATTTGTGGATACAGCGGGGGCCGCAATCAGAGGCGATCCTGTGCCATTATCAGTAATTTGGTTACGATTACAAAATTTATCAGAAAATTTTGGAACTTTATTATCACCTGGTAAAACAGTTCAGAATGACATCGAAACTCATAAGAATACTCATTCTGTATGGCTCGGTGACACAGATCTGATTGGTTCTCTAGTATCATGTTTACTCCGTTTGTGCACTTTGCGATCTGCACCAAGGAGTGCTTTGCAAAATAAGGTGATGAGTTTTCTTGGTCATATTGGCACACCAGATCTTTTAAGTCTTTCCCATACAAGTTTACCATCACGTCTAGGAGATTGTTTGATTGAAGGTGAATATAAAGTCCATGCATTGAAAACAAGAATATTTTATCGTATATGTGGTATGATGTGGGAAGATTCTCGTGCACAGCATGCATCATCATTTGTGTTGCGTACATGGGGTTCAACTCAATGTCTTCATAATGTGCATATGGAATCTTTAGCTTCAAAGCTCGGTCCATGCTGCAAAGAGTACATGACGGCATATGCATCATCTGCTGTCACAAATGAAATAAATGCAATACCCGAAACATTATCTAGTGGGCCTTGGGATAATGAAGTTTGGAATACAGCAGGTAAGACATATTCTTCATGGGTGTGCACACTTGCTGCACATGTACTGCGCTGTATGTATGGAATAGGTGGACTATTGTGCCCACGAGACACTGCCTCACGCAACAAGCGATCACCCTCAGGAAGAAGCAAAAAGGGACCAACAACTAAGATGAATGTAGATACAAGCACTGAAGCGTCATTTCTTATGCCTCTGCATGATATTTGCTTACTTCGTCACGAAATTGCCGAAGCAATTTTACCACTCGCATTATTAGATATCGTTATAAGCTTACCAAATACAAGCTCCAAAATATCAGATATGTTGTCAAAGTATTTATTAGCATCTTCATGTACCGTACTAGAAGCCACTCGATTAGGGTGCTCTATACTAATATTCTTCCTTCGTCAAAACATAAATGAGTTCAAGAAAACTAACAGAGCCACCTTACTTAAAGGAGGCAATTTAAAAAATAATGGAAATAGCCAAGTAGGGATGTTTTTATGTACGCTTGATATTGATTTGCTTATTGCATCAGAAGCTGCTGTTCGTTGTGGTTGTGTGTGTTCCGCATTAATGCTGGCAGAACTCTCACGAGAAGGAGCACATACTACTGCAGGTCAAATGGTTTCTCCAAGATCAAGTCCGTCAGGCGGTAAACACGTGACTCCAGCAAGATCTACTGCTCAGTTTATGCATGAAAGTAGTCGACATACTGTAAAGCGTAGTAATATAGACATTGTGAATCTTCTCATGCGAGTATTTAAAGCAATTCATGATCCTGATGCTTTGCTGGGTATGCTGACGGAAGGTAATACACTTAACGTCCAAGCATTAGTGTACGCACATACGGGTCAGTGGGTTGCTTCATTGAGTACCTATGAAAGTATTATACAAGCAAATGATACTGCGGCTCGTGCTCCACCACTTCTTGGTGTGGCACAAAGCTTAAAAGGGTTAGGCGCACAACACTTATTGACTGCTTATGCATCTTGGAGTCGCACGAGCGGCGTAGAGATGTCACATGACGGCCAAGATATTTCGGGTCTTGCCAGTGAATCGAGTTGGAGAAATCGAAAAGATGTATCTGGAACAAATAGCTATTCCATTGATTCGGGGGTCACACAGGATTCTCGACTTATGTCTCAAGCTAACACTGCAGACAGCTCGCTCCGTGGTTGGGGTAATCTTGAGCAATCAACAAATTCTGATAACACTCAAGGGTCTCCAGCATTTTCCAGTTTCTTTAACTCTAGTATGGCGTCAGCACTTCAAGATATTTCACGTGGTGATTACAGTACTGCTATTCAACGAGCCCAACAGTGTACTGATGTATTAATGCCTCATGTACTCGAAGTAAGATCACAAGAATCTGCATATTTACTTTTGCCATCATTAGTATGTGTTCAGCAACTTTTTGAAGTCCAAGAAGTGAGTCGAATATTGTTGCATGAATCTTACTTAGACAGTGAAGGTTGTGGAATTGATAGCCTCATGAAACGATGGGGTGTACGTTTAAGCAGCTCCAGTGGTTCATCATCAGTTGCAAATGAATCGATTTTATCATTGAGATTATCAC
>JACKZZ010018112.1_pt1 | contig 12450 bp, 6 predicted proteins | sample 8027871 | NCBI WGS metagenome assembly JACKZZ01 (sample SAMN15724774, study PRJNA655200) | protist metagenome | isolation source: fluorescence activated cell sorting (FACS) single amplified genomes of... | place: USA: West Boothbay Harbor, Gulf of Maine | collected 2000-07-19
TCGAGCTGGAAGCAATTGAAGGCTAGATACTGTCTGTCTTCTGATTTTGCTCAAATCAATCATGCTATGTTATGCTATGCTATGCTTCCATTGATTTAGCATTCATTGTTTCCAATTCTGTTCGGTTCGTACAGTTCATTTGTAAAGACCGACGATCCTTTTCTACCCTTTAATCTCATGATCTCTATATATAGTCCAAGATGATGAAGACAGTGAGGCTATGAAGATGATGATGAGGAAAAAGATGATAGTGAAGAAGAAAATTAGAGTAGTAGAAGCCATAATGTAAAAGGAATTGGATTTTTATTTTAAGGTAGTATATACAAATAAGTAGCGACTTTGACTTTGACTTTGATTCTTGACTTTTGTATCTGCCTTTGACTAATTAGATTCCACGATTCCTTATATTTTACTGATCACTTCTAGTTCCTTCAATTTCACTGTACATTGTTGTGTTGTGTTGTGTTGTGTTGTGTTGGCTTGTGTTCTTCACGAATAGTAGAACAATAAATGAACATATTATTGGTATCACAGGAGTCTGAAATCTGCCATCCAGAGATATCACCATTAAAGAATGTATGACTGAGCATGTATTCCATGTTAGTAACACTGCTGACATCCCATCCAGATATATCCCCATTAAAAGGGTGTTATATGGAACATGGTACTCATGTTAGTAACACTTCTGACATTCCATCCAGAGATATCCCCATTTTAGGAGCTATCAAGAACATGGCGCTCATATTAGTAACACTTCTGACATTCCATTTACTAATATCATCATTAAATTTTCTCGGATGTGAAAATAACTCCTTCATATTGGTAACCATTGATGTATTCCATTTGCTGATATGCCCATACTTTACCGACGCTTTCACAGGATTCTTACACCACTCATCCACAGCCTTCTTAATATCATCGTCATCCGTTTTATGTGCTTACTCAGCATCATTGATCTGAAGATTACCCAGATAAAATCAGGCTAAAATAGACCCATTTGTGGATACTGTGTTCGAAACCTGTTACAACCAAAGAACACGCTGGTACCACTGCTCGTTGATTGTCGTATTCATCTCGTTGTTTTTATAACAGTTCTGAACGTGTAATTCAATTCTAAACCTTGTAACAAAGAATAGAGCTCTATACAAAAGAAAGTAAAAAAGTCCCATCGTACCAACTTCGCAACTTCGCGTAGGTTTTCTCCCCAAAACTGTTATATATTGTTTACATCACGGTCTAAAATATTCATCGTTGACGTTTTAAGATGGAGGGATTCGATATGAGTGAATTGGAAAGACGGTTGGAGAATGACGCTACAAACTTGGAAGAAAAGCGAGATATATTTCGGGAAGAGATTTTTGATTGGAGTGACAACTTCTTGGAGAATTTTACCGGTGATATTTCAGATGAAGAATCTTCCAATGCACGTTCTTGTGTTGTACAGTTATGGCAAGCGTTTGTAAAGTTAGAAGTTGATGCATCTGAACTTGAGAATGCATTAGGTATTTACTGTGAAGCAGCTGCTGATTCCATTGCTGGTAATGATATGCAACTTTATAAAATTTATGCAGATTTTCTTTTATCTACAGATGGTGATATATCAATTGGTAGTAAAAAATTTCAACATGCTTTTATATATGCATTAAGTAGAAAAAATCTAAATAATTTCACAATAGAACAAATAGATGATATATGGAATTTATTTTTAAATACATTTAATACTATACGTGGTACATCATTAAATATAGATAAGTTATATCAACAAGCATGTATAACATTACAAGAAGAAAGTGAAATTTTTGCTGATGTTACACTTGAATGTCCTACATCATTATCACAATCGAAATCAAAATCAACTACCAGTATCAGTATCAAGCAAGAACAAGGAGAAGAAGAGAATACTAGTGATGATATAGAAGATATAAAAGAAATTAATAAAAATCTTATATTGAAAGATTTAGACGAAACAATAGACTATACCCCGGAATTGCTGATTAAGCGTTACCATCAGTGTCCTCCATTGTTATTAGCACCATTAGCATCTATTGAGATGATGAATACATTACCACCATTACATCCACAAGATAAGCGTTCTTTAGAATTATACTTAGATATTAAGTTTAATGATAATGGTAATAGTAATAGTGATAGTAATAGTGACAGTGAATTTCTCAGTAAATGTAATTGGATTTTTGATATAATCGAGTCACTTTGGGTCATACAGTGTTTAAAGGAAAGAGACTATTCTAAATGGTTTGTTGAATTAGAAGAAGAATATAAGATATCATGTATAAGAAGCAAAGAAAAAATGTCTGCAGCAAATACAAATACAAATACAAATACAAATAGTAATACAAATATGGGAACAATAAAAACAATAGATGATTTAACAAAATATAAAAAAAAATTAGAAATAAAATTACAAGTACAACGTGAGATATTGACATGTATAGTAAATAAATCATTGTTAGAATTACAAAAAGAACAAATATCTATATTAACAAACATAAATTTTCCAGGTTTTAATAAAAATTTATATAATAAGATTGAATCTTATGTTATTGATCATAAATTAGGAAGTGTACCTAGTGAATTGGATAGCACTTTAAAGGATATGATTTCAAGACAACAAAATATGTTAAGTTTTTTATTTTCAAAATCTGGTCGTTTGAAGCATCATTGTGTTGGTACTAGTGCGCCAGCTAGTGCAAGTGTACCTAAACAAAGAAAAACTACACGATTTAGTAGTAATCTTGAAAGTGGTCCTACACCATCAAACACAAACACAGTACCTCCAGCACCAAAGCCACCTGTTCCTGCTACATCAGCACCGGTAGTTGTAGTCACTGTACCACCACAGCCTATTAAAGTCGAGTCAGCAGTGCCACCACCTCCTGCATTTGCACCTGCTGCCCCTACAGATCCTCGTCGTGGAAAAAGAAAGTTGGAGACAGTAGCTGAACCATCTGCACCTGCACCAGTTAAGAAGGTAACGACGAAGAAAGCCAAAGCCGAAGAAAGATCACTAGCAAAAGAAGTAGACGATTTAAGTGAAATTGCTTCTCTTGTATCAGCAAGTAATGCAAAACCTGCTACAAGACGTTCTACCAGAGCTAAGAAGTAAAAGAGATGAGGGTGAAATTTTTAGACTTATATAATTTGTAAACTTGTTGAATTAATACCCACAGTAATGAGATCATTCCTTCAAAAATTGCCGTTCCTTGATCGACCTGGAATTTTGCATTCCAGTGTCTTCTCCAATTCTATCCCAACAGTTACGCACAAATCGTGCAATTTTGGCTTTGTACAAGCAAATTATACATAATTTTGTTGTTAATTTGATTAATTAAGGTTATATATAGAGTTTTATTGAAAACTTTTTATTGTTAGGTTGCTGAATCACGCTATTTCTTGAAAATAGTAGAAATCTTTTCTGTTGATCAAATCAATCAATTTTATAGTTTATAAATATAGACAATGCCAAAAAAGAAGGGGGGAAAGAAAGGAAAGAAGGGGAAGGGTGAGAAGAAGGCCATCATTCCTCAATACACAACACCACAGATGCTTGTTGATCGTACCAAAATGTTGTGTCCACGTTTAGGTGATGCATATGATAAATCTGCTAATGTTGGAGCAATATTAGCAGATGTATCAACAACTTTAATAAAAAAAGCAGCAAGAAAACATTTAGAAAAGTTAGAATTACAATCATTAAAAATGACAGAATTACCAAATATGTCAATAATAATGCCAGAATTACAATCATTACAGTCTATTAATTTAAGTAAAAATCATTTATTCAATATTATAGAAATATTTGATACATTAAGTCAAATAGAAAACATTAAAATTATTAATTTAAGTGATAATTTTTTAAATGGTTCCTTACCAATATCTGCAGGTAATTGTAAAGAATTGGAAGAATTAATTTTAGATGGTAATCAAATATATTCTTTAGGTGACATTAGTAATGGTAATGGTAATGATAATATAGTATCAAATTGGAAAAAAATTAAAAAATTATCAATAAAAGATAATGGTATTACATTCTTACCAGATAGTTGTTCAGAATGGATTGATATAGAATATATTAATTGTAATAACAATAAAATTGAAATTTTACCTGAATATATAACTGAAAAATGGATTAAAATGAAAAAAATGTATTTTGGTAATAATGCTATCAAAATAATACCGGATAACATTGGTAATTTAGATCAATTAATTGAATTAGATATTAGTAATAATGCATTAGAAAGTATCCCAAATAGTTTAAATCAATGTTATGAATTAGAATTATTGCATTTAGGTAATAATAAATTGTTAGAATTTCCAAGTAGTATATTTACAAATTTAAAAAAATTAAAAGAATTACAATTGTATAAAAATAAAATTTCAGTTGTTGGTCCAGAAATTGGTAATTTAAAAGCAATAGAAAGATTATCATTAGCAAGTAATCAAATAAAATATATACCTGATCAAATAGGTTCATGTATAACTTTAAAAGAGTTATATTTATCTAATAATGCAAAATTATCGTATTTTCCACCATCTGCTGGACATTTAAAAAAATTAGAAGAATTAAAATTTTATAAATGTCCTGCTATGAAACAAGTACCAACTACTATACATGAATGTACAAATTTAAGGGAATTAGATTTACGCGGTGTAAAGAAAAATGCATGTAAAGTATCACCTGAATGTATGGATTCATTTAAATTACAAAAATGTATTATTAGAGGTGCTGTTATTAAAAAAATTAAAGCTGATTTAAAACCTCCAGCTGGTGCTGGACCCACTGAAGAAGCAGAAGCACCTGCATCAGAGGTATAACTAGATAGTGGATATAGAAATAATAAGGGGTCGAGTTAGCCAAAAACACAATGTATATCTTGTTCAATATTCGCGTTTGTATTATATATTAAATAATTATGCGTTAATACTGCTACTGCTTCATACCTCTTCAAAAAATCCATTCAAACTTCAACTTGATTTCTGGTGGGAAAATTTCATCATCCGTTGGGACAAAAGAGACGTAAACTGAGGAAAGAAAACTTTCTTTTGTTGCATAAATAAAAAGAAATGGTGAATGCTTTGCATGAGAATTTGATTGCTAATTATATATGAAAAGTGATCCAAGAAACACGACAAATCTTAAGTTGAAGTTGGAAGATGGCTCCTCATGAAGAATCTGTAGATTCTACTACAACTTCTGATGTTAAATGCAATACTGCGACGAAGCGTCATAAACCTATCCTAAAATCCCCTACAGGTTTTGTTGGTAGAGTGAAAAACATGTTTGGTATGTCTCAAATAGTTAAGGAAGTGAATCCTGGCTTTGGTCATACAATAGCAAATTCTGTAGTAACAAGAGGTAGACGAGTTGAATCAGTTGATGATGCTAAAAGGTTTGATAAACAAATGAATGATGGATTGAGACTAAAAGAATCAGCAAAAAGAGCCGAATATGAGGTAAAGATAGAAAAAGTTGAAAAAACTAATGAAACACTTACAGAAAAAGCAGCAAGAATTAATGAAGAAAAAATACGTGAAAAATTAGGTTCAAGAGAATTTACACGAAGGCCAAAATCTCCATCTAAAGGTATTGTATCTAAAGCAATAGATTACATTACTGGTAGTAGTAGTGATAATGACCCAGCTACAGCTAAAGGTCATGATGTTATCGTAAGAAATAAATTAATGAATTCACATAAAAGTGGTTTGAGCCGTAGACTATATGGATATATTAACGGAATTGATACAAAAATGAGAGAAACAGATCCAGAATATCTTGAATTACAAAAAAAGCAACAATTAATTAACGAACAAATTCAAGCTGATAGAATAGCGAAAGGTAAATGGTTACAACAACAAGAAAAAGAAGAAAGAAGACTTGCACGTAAATCAACATATTTTCAAAAAGCTATAAAAGTTACAAGAAATTTTTTTGGTTTCAATAGTAATATATCTAGATCTAATGCAGATGTAGCTGTTTACGGTGATGTTAACTCATCTACACCTCCCAAAGAAAGATTAAACTCAAATAAAAAGCAATTATTACTACAACAAGAAGAATATAAACAATTACGCTTCGATGTTGATAAAAATTATGAATACAATATGGAAATTTTAGGACAAGTCAAAAATGCGTATACACACATACCACTTCTTGATAAAAAGTTAAAAATACATCCACCACATTCATATCAAAGTAAACATATGAAAGATTATGATGAACATTATTTACATAATAATAATAATAATAATAATCAATATAGTGCTAATGATATGGCTATTGAAGGGGTACCAGAATTGATAGAACAAAGACCAGATTTGTTCATGAATACTAATACTGATAGTGAAGGTGTTGGTGCTGATGATGATGATAAGTCGAAACAAGGCTATGATTATGATGCTTATTTCAAAAGAAAAAGAGCAGGACAAGCAAAACATGCACGTAATAAACATCGCGAAATTCTTGGTGAAGATGTTGAAAGCGTTACAAATAGTTCAATAGCAGCAGCAGAATCAGGTGGTAACGTTATTTGTTCGGATTCCCATCAAATACAAATACAAAAGGTACAAAAGGTAAATAAAATAAAAGAAAAACAAATGTTAATCGAAGAAAAATATAAAAATCATCATATGCCACGAAAATGGTGGAAAGAAGGGATGTGTCAGCCAAATCCATGTGCACCAGATGATTCTGAAGAAGAGGTAACAAACAGACTAAATCATTTAGATTATATTCCAGCACATTTACATCAATATCGTGGTGAAGATAAAATCTTTTCTTTTCCACCTGTTGCAGATCAAGCTGGTTTAGTTGAAACATTTGATGTCAAAATAAAAAAAAAATTACTTGCAACTGATGATTTCTTTCCCTATGACTTTACACCAGGCGTTGATAACAACGAAGAAACAAATTGTAGTAATAGATATAAATGGGATGATGTAACACAATCATATTATATACCTGAAAATTATACATTTAAAACAAATAATTCAAGATTAGAATGTTATAAACCACCAACAACTGATGTGTTAGATAATTTTTTATACAAACATAGGAAATCTGCGAAAAGAATTTATCCACAAACAAAATTATTACCATCAAAAAAAGATTTATTAGAATTAGAAGAAAAAAATAATGCAGTTCAGTACAAAGAAAATCGACCCATTATTAGATTTAAAAAATCAGCAGTTGATTTTAGTCGCAATTTTATCAGATTAAATAATACAGATCCAATAACAATAAAAAATGCAAAAAATCGTCTATTTAAAAAATTAAAAAAAGGAATTATTGACCGCGTTACATATGATAAATTTCTTGCGAAATTACATGATGAGGGTTATAATGATAAGAAATCAACTAAACCGTATGCTGATAATTATGGTGATTATCATGATGATGCTTGTGAGTTTGTTGAAGATAATGATAATGACAATGATGACAATGTGAGTGTTCATAGTGGTGTTACTGAAGATGATGGAGGTGGCCTGGAAAATAATATTGGTTTAGCTAGTATGACAAGCCCAGAAGGAGCTGGAGATTCTATTACCAGCAGCGGTAAAAGTGGTCGTATCAATCTAAGTGGTAGTATGGTTTCCCGTCGCACAACATCATCAAAATCAAAAACAAGTACAAGTACTAGTAAAAATTCAAATAATAATATGGATAAGGGTACAACAACAACAAAAGTTGGCGCAGTTCCTGTAATTATAAGTAATATAATGGGTGATATAATTCCTATAAATATATTGACAACAATGGGCCAAGGTGGAAAATATTCTGATCTTACATATAAAGAAAAAACTATACAAAACATTAAAATTGAAAATCATGAAATAACAAATAGACCAAACAGAGGAATACCAAAGCGACCACCACCTCCTGAAAAGGACCCAATAGCAGAAGGCGCAACACCTGAAATAGAACATATAGATAATAAATTTTATTTAAATCATATTGATCAAAAATTTAATACTGAAAAATTTCAATTAATCAAAAATGCGACTTTAGCTAACCATAATCTAAGTGATGGTGAAGTAAAAGATGTGGGTGATTTATATCATAATGAAACACGTACAATGGTAGCACAAAGACAATTATTAGAAGAAAATAGTTTACCATCAAGTAAACAACAAATTAAAATAAAGTTTCAAAAACATCGCGGTGCACTTGGACTGGATAAGAAACACATAAGTAAAAGTCATCAAAAAACATATAAGTTTAATTTGGAAAGTGCAAAAACAAAAAGTAAAAGATTTGATAAATTACAAGTAAAAAGAAACTTAAAACGTAGTGTCAAAGAAGTTGACAAATTGATGAAGGACATGACAGATGCGGATAATGAAGCCGCTGAAGAACGACGTAGGGAGAGAAATAGATTGGGACTAGAGTAACTAGAGTAGTAAGTGTAAATTTTGTATATACTATTATTTAAAATGTACATTTATAACCTTGATCCTAATCCCAACCCTAAACTAAACTTGGTTAAGTAGAGTAGAGGTAACTACTCTCTTCTCTCTACTCTCTATTCTCTATTAATCGAAGCCAAACCAACTCATCAAAGTGTCGCATATCGACTTCCTTCTAACTGGTTTCAAATATGCTGATGGGTCTACTTCATTCCCACTTACTGTTGTTATTTTCAAACCAGATGTTTGACGTTGATAACGTCCTGGACTTGCACCACGTCGACGCACACCAGCAGTAGACACAGTTGGCGCCAACTTTGATCCCGATTCTGATTCTGATGATGAAACTACTGCTGCTCCTGCATCAGGTGCTGAATAAGTAGTAGTATTATCAGCCGTAGCTCCTCCACCTACACTAACAAGTTCCCCATGTGAATTCATATTAATATTCATTTTTTGTGCAATTTTCATATTCAATTGATTCACAACTAAGAATGTACCATTATCACTACAACTACCATTACCATCACTATTTACAAAAGTTTGATCATGTGCATTAACGGCAATAATAGCTTCATTAGGATTACTAAATTTTACTAATACCCAATTGTTAGTACTCTCTTTAACATATTGTATACTATTTCTATTATTAAATATATTTATAATTTTATTTGTTCGGTGATTATCTGGTGAAAACCCTATTATAATACACCAATATTGATATATTTGATCCATACTAGGATTACTCAACTCGCTGCTATTACTATTATTTGCAGCTAATGCCATATGATTACTATTATAACTACTACTATTATGTCTGTTACTGCCTCCTGAACTTTCACCACCTGCACTACTGGGGAAATAATTATCTTGATTTTCATAAGCTCTTGGAGTATTCATATTCATATTCATACCACTCATACCACTATGATTAGAATTAATACTTCCTGGTGTATTCAATGTAAACGGTGTATTTCTTGTACTTTGTCTAGTACTAGCGCCAACACTATTTGTATTATTAGCTATATTTGCATTTGGTGTTTGTATAAAATGAACATGATGACTTGAACCAGGTGCTCTAGGTGACCTCGGTGACATACTATTAGGGAGACCAACCTTTCTTGTACTACTCATCACGGAACCACGTGGTGGTTTTGCTCCTGAACGATTACGTGATGGAAATGGTGAACCAGCACCAGCACTAGCACCAGCATGAGGTGTTCCATAACTATTTCTTGTTGATTCTCGGGGAGAATTAGCAAAGTTTTGATCCCTTGAGTAATTTTGATCATTCATATTCATATGATGATTCTGTGAGCTTGTTCCAGCTTGGGAATCACCATTTAATAGAAAATCGTCCATAATAATAAAATCCTCACTCACTCGTCTACTCCTCTGTTATTTCTGTGATGGCTCTCCAATTGAATTTTTGAGTAATGAATTTTCCGAACCAAAAACAAACAAACCAAAAATTGACTACATGGGGATGGAAATCTTTCATTCTCTTTTTAGGTCTTATCTTTGAATAGTTGTTTTAGTTTTGTTAGCTCGCGTTACTTGTTAACAAATTGAGTTTATATAAATAATAATGGCTGATGACGATGCAATCCCAGATATGCAGGACACCAATACAGAGAGCCAGAAGGTTACCTCTGGTTTAGAAGCAGGTGTTACGGATTATTTCAAGAGTGAACAAGATAGTTCCGTAAATCGTACTGCAGAGGTATTAAAACATGTTGGTAAAGGTGGTGTAAAGCAACGTGCATCTTTATTTATGAAATCACCATCTGCACATGATTCAGAACAAGATAATAATACACCAAAACGTCGTCCATCTGCTGCTTCAGCTGCATTTGCAATGAAAATGGCAACAAGTGCAGTTGGTGGTGATAAATGTGTTTCATGTACTAAAACAGTATATCCAGCAGAAAGAATATCATGTACATTAGGTGCATTTCATAAAAATTGTTTTCGTTGTGGTTTAACAACAGATAGAGGATGTAAAAGTGGTTTAAATGTTACTAATCATGATGTATATGGTGGTGTATTATTTTGTAAAACATGCTCAAAAAAAGAATTTCATGCAGATAAGCAAAATAAAGCATTTAATGGTGATATGTCACCAGCAACACCTGAAGGCAGAGAAAGACGTGCATCATGGAATCAACCAAATAAACGTGCATCTGTATCAATTGATGCATCATCATCATCACCATCACAAGGTGCTGGAACTGCTGAAAAAAATGTATCATCTATGGCAAGTATATTTTCCTCAGTATCTGTTGATGGGAATGGGAATGGGAATGAGAAGACATGGAAAGACAGTAACGGTGAAATAGTACAACAACAAAAATCAGCTGCATCAAGTATATTTGGTGCTGCAGAGGATGCTGCAGCTGAAGAAGTAACAGAAGAATCCAATGCTGTTGATACTGCAGCTGTTTCTGAAGAAGTAACAGAAGAATCCATTGCTGTTGAAACTGTTACTGAAACTGTTGAAACTGTTACTGCAGAGAGTAATGAGACACCAGGTTCATTTGACAAAGATGATGAAAATGATGATGGTGAAGAATCTGATTCAGATAATGACGAAGGTGTTGACGCATTTGAATCTAATGACAATGAAAATGATACTGATGGTAATAAAGCACCTGGATCTCCTAGTCGTGATCGACGTCCATCATTCAATCCTTTACCTGGACAGAAATCATTACATGAATGTCCATTTACATACCCATTTGATAAAAATGGTGCAATTCATTGGGTTGGAACAATGGGTGGACAAATGCCATATGAGAATCCACAAAAATCTGGCTCATTATATTTAGAAATTTCCACATTATATCGAGGGCAATTGTTAAACTTAACATCATACGCTAATGCAGAAACAGCACAAGATAGAATTGCTATGGCAACATATACAAATAATACAGCAAGATCATGGTTAGTTGTTGATTTCGGTCCAGAGAGATCTTTAAGACCATCATATTATTGCTTGAAACATGGTGCATCTGGTATAGGCAATTCCGTTAGAAATTGGATATTAGAAGGTAAAGTTGATGAAAATTCCCCATGGGTTGAATTAAGAAAACATGTTAATGATACTACTATGAGAGAAGAGCCACAAAGTGTTGCTGGTTATGAGCTAGTTGGCGATGTATGCCGTAATAATTTTTACCGTATTTTTAGAATAACGCAATATGGAAAGAATAGCGGTGCACTTGGACTGGATAAGAAACACATAAGTAAAAGTCATCAAAAAACATATAAGTTTAATTTGGAAAGTGCAAAAACAAAAAGTAAAAGATTTGATAAATTACAAGTAAAAAGAAACTTAAAACGTAGTGTCAAAGAAGTTGACAAATTGATGAAGGACATGACAGATGCGGATAATGAAGCCGCTGAAGAACGACGTAGGGACAGAAATAGATTGGGACTAGAGTAACTAGAGTAGTAAGTGTAAATTTTGTATATACTATTATTTAAAATGTACATTTATAACCTTGATCCTAATCCCAACCCTAAACTAAACTTGGTTAAGTAGAGTAGAGGTAACTACTCTCTTCTCTCTACTCTCTATTCTCTATTAATCGAAGCCAAACCAACTCATCAAAGTGTCGCATATCGACTTCCTTCTAACTGGTTTCAAATATGCTGATGGGTCTACTTCATTCCCACTTACTGTTGTTATTTTCAAACCAGATGTTTGACGTTGATAACGTCCTGGACTTGCACCACGTCGACGCACACCAGCAGTAGACACAGTTGGCGCCAACTTTGATCCCGATTCTGATTCTGATGATGAAACTACTGCTGCTCCTGCATCAGGTGCTGAATAAGTAGTAGTATTATCAGCCGTAGCTCCTCCACCTACACTAACAAGTTCCCCATGTGAATTCATATTAATATTCATTTTTTGTGCAATTTTCATATTCAATTGATTCACAACTAAGAATGTACCATTATCACTACAACTACCATTACCATCACTATTTACAAAAGTTTGATCATGTGCATTAACGGCAATAA
>JACKZZ010017877.1_pt1 | contig 12439 bp, 4 predicted proteins | sample 8027871 | NCBI WGS metagenome assembly JACKZZ01 (sample SAMN15724774, study PRJNA655200) | protist metagenome | isolation source: fluorescence activated cell sorting (FACS) single amplified genomes of... | place: USA: West Boothbay Harbor, Gulf of Maine | collected 2000-07-19
ACTGTTGAAAACCGAAGATATTTCCACTCAGTTCACGTTCAAACAACCCCTTCCTTCACAGAAATGGATAGATAATTACCATAAGTTAACAAATTCGTTAAAACTATATGATATTGATAAAATGGAAGATGTTGTTTATAATTCTAGACCTCCTTGCAGATTTGAAGTTATCACCGCTTCTTCTGATTCGGATTCGGCATTTTTTCACAATGTTGATGTGATCTTGGATGTAGCACACAATGAAGATGCCATCAGAGAACTATGTAATACCTTGAAAATGTGGTTGAAAGCTAAGCATAAAAAAAATTACGAATATGATGATATCCATGTTGTAATTGGAATGAGTAATGACAAAGACTTCCGGTCATGTGCAAGTCACTTAGTTGATCTTGTTAGTCCACAAAAAGCTTTAACAAACATTCATTGTATACATACTGGAAATAAACGAGGTTTATCACAAGAAGAATTACAAAAGATTTTAAATGAGATATCAATTGAAAAATCTGCTTCTACTTCTATTGCTTCAGTTGATTCAGCTGCTTCAACTGGTGGTAACCGTACTTCTACGACTAGAGCAGAGAGTGATGCCGATTTTGAAAATGGTATTGAAAATAAAGAAGATAACGCTAGAAAGACACTGAAAGAGGTAATAACTAACGCTTCTTTGAATGCAACTACGCAAAGGCGTCCTGTTGTATTAGTGTGTGGCTCTGCTTTTATTATGAGTATTGTGAGAGATGCTTTCAATATGAAGCAACACCCAATTGATGATCCCATAGAACCATAAACCATTGGGTTAATTAACATGTAGTCATTATGTATTATACTGGTAGGTATAGCACTTTGTGTACACACCATTGGGTGTGAAATGGATATAACAATAACAGTGCAATTGTAGTGCGTGTGCTGTCACTGTCACTGAAATGTTAGGTTATTTTAATAATAATAATAATAATAATAATAATGATAATAATAATAATAATAATAAAAATAATAATAATAATAATAATAATAATAATAATAATAATAATAATAATAATAATAATAGTAGTAGTATAAATAAGACTAAAAAGATCAGTAGATCTGATGGAAGTGGTATCAATTTTGTAGATGCCGCAGATATGACAAGATGTATAGGTACAATTGCACAATATTGTCCTGCCCTTAATAAACATTTAATTGTCTTTGATGAGGATTCATTACAAACAAAATGGGTGACTATCTCACAAGATACTGATGGTTTAGATATTTTAGTTGGCCCAAATAACAACTCTGAGCATTCAATGGCATTTTTACGATCGCAAGCTGATACAGATCTTAGTGGTAATTATTGTAGTTTATGTGGTTGCGGCCAAGAGCACATTGATCCATACATAGAAGAAAATAGTGAAAGTGAAAATACTAGTAATGAATATGCAAAATTACAATTATTACAATGTGCCGTTTGTGATCATTCTTATCATCCATATTGTATTCCTGGTCCTGATTCTGATGAACAACAAACTTTTGGTGAAGTACGCCATACAAAAAGTCCAGAGGATTTAAGAAAAATATATGAAATCTATAGGAAGCAAACTAAATCGCTATCGACACTTGTTGATAAAAGTGCTGATGAAGGTGCGGATGAAGGTGTCGGCGCAGATACTAGTATGGATGTAGTTATTAAAAATGAAGATGAAGGAGAGAGTACTGATATTGTTGTCAAAAAGGAATCATATGCATCATCATCACATTCAAATTTACACACCAATAAAGATACAAACGCAGAAATATATGTATGTTGGAAATGCATCCCTTGTAACATATGTGGTCCCTTGGGAAACGCTTGGGATCGTCCGCATCACTGTTGGAAAATATCTAGATGTCAAAAAGATGGACCAGATGACCCAAAGTCATTTTGTGGAGAATGCATATGTCGCTTTAAGCATCAAAAGGATTTTTGTCCTATTTGTTTCAAATTATACCCTAGTTGGGAAGAAGAAAAAACTTATGCTAATAATGTTACAAATACTGACCTTTTGATCCAAAGCGGAACATCTAATGCTAATACTGAAGATGGTGCTGATGGTGATACTGAAGAAGATACAGTTGATATGCAAATAGAAGATGCACCCACAGAAGATGCAGAGAAAGACGTTGATGATGCTGATGGAGAAACAGCTCTTGTTAAAAAGACTAGTTCTGTTACTGGCAGTGGCAGTGGCAGCGGTAGTAATGAAGGTGATGATGCAATTTCTAAACATATTGATATCACAAAAGATACGGACTCTATGGTGCAATGCAATGAGTGTAGTCGTTGGGTACATGCATTGTGTGAAGGGATAGATCAAGTACAATATGAAGCAATGACACGTGGGACTCATCCAGTCTGGGGTGATGAATATTTGTGCCCAATATGTCGTGTTACTGTAGCAGAAAATGTCATCAATAAATTAGGCATTGCTGATAAAAACTCAATTTTCGCGTATCCAGTAAGTGAAGTAGTAGCAAAAAATTATTATGATATTATACGAAATCCAATGGATTTGAAAACGATGTATGATAAAGCGAGTCGTGGTCAATATAAATCCATGCAATCACTACGACAAGATTTTGAATTAATGTGTTTAAATAGTTTTACATTTAATAAAGAGGGTGATGAATATTGGATTGATAGTTGTAAATTTCATGAAGATGGCTTAAAAATTTTTGCTAGAAATCAACGTAGTACAAAATTAAGTACATATGGTGTGGAATTACATGAAATGTTTCAAATAATCAAAAAAAAAATAAATGATGAATTATTAAAATCGAAAGGTTTAAATAAAAAAATGCAAGATCAAAAAATAACTGATCAAAAAGCAGAGATACAAGAAAGATATTTGAAGAAATATTATAATTCTGTTGCATTGAGACAAGAAGACACTAATATCAATACAGATACTAATGTTGATACTAACGGCGGTAGATTATCTCGTTCTTCACGTAGAGGTACTAGTAGTGAAAGTGAAATAGCGGCTGAAAGAGTTCAAGCCAAAATGGCATTATTAAATAAAACTGCAAATGCAAATGCAAATATACTTGATGATGACGATGCAATGATAGACAATGAAAACAGTAACAGTAGTGCCATGTTGGTCGAAGCAGGTACTGATGGTGATGATGAAGGTCCAAGATGGGACTTATCATTACAACAAAAGCAACCTGATGCTGAAGTCGCTGCTGCTGCACCTGTAGATACATTAGAAATTTCTTTACCAACACAACTTACACCCGCAATTGAACCTAGAAGCTTTTTACAGACATACCCTATGTTACTAAGCCCGGAAGAAGCATTTTATTCTTCAAGTGTTGATCAATGTTTGATGTGTGGTTCATCTGGATGTAGTGAATTATTCTTAATGTGTATTGATTGTGGGGAGTGTGTTCATTCAGTTTGTGCAGATATACCAATGGCATGTATGAGTACTGATGCACGTCGTGAATGGCGTTGTACAAATTGTAAAGTATGTGAAAAATGTGGTGTAGCATCAGAAACTGACACATCACCATTATTATATTGTGAGGAATGTGATAAAGCATTTCATGGTGCATGTCTTGAAATGCCTATTATGGATGCATATGAGGCAGCAAGGTATCCATCGTGGGTATGCGAATTATGTACACATTGCACTAATATTAATTGCAAAAGTTCTAACTCTTTAAAACCTAATCCAAAAATATGCACTGGTATAAAGCATTGGGGACCTAGACCAAACACATGTTATCCATGTCAAATTATACTTGATATTGAAGAAAACGAAAAATTAGTTATATTAGAAAGAGAAAAAAAGGAAGCATTGTTAGCATTACAAAAGAAAGAATTTATGGATATTGAAAAAAATGCATTATGTTCATTTTGTAATGCACAATGTGTTAATAGTTATCTGTGGTGTATAACGTGTAAAAAACCATGTCATACACAATGTAGTGTATTGCGTATCAAATCTTCTAATAATAGTAATAGTAATTTGGCTTATTCTTATGAAATGATTTCAAAAAACAATACTAGAAATTTTTGTTTGCCATGTACTGAAACAATCACTAGCCCTGGTACTAGTTTTCAAGAGGATGTGTCAATGACAAAAAATTATGAATGTGCTACTTGTATAATCAGTAATGAGAATTATAAGAATGACATAAGTAATAATATCCTACGTGAAAAATTTATAGCAATACAACGACAATTATATAAGAACCAAGTCTTACAAAATAAAATAAAAATATCTAATATAGAAGAAGAAGTGAATGAATTATTATTAAAACATTATCCTTTATTAAAATGTATCATTATTTGGGCATGCCAAAGAGCTCAATGGTTAATGCATGGGCGTTCATATCAATTAGTTATTAAACAGATGACATATCCTGAAAAATTTGATTCTATTAATAGTTCTAAAACTTGTTGTCCAAAATGGATGCTTAAACGTGGTAAACGTTTTTTAGCTTTATGGCGTGCCAGAGGGCATAGAGCCCCAATATATTGTCAAAATGGACGATTATCATTATCAAGTGGTTTAAGTTATATAACAAATGAAGAAATGGAATTAAAATCATTATCTAGAATTGCAACATTAGCTGCTGCATTTATTGGTTACACTCAAAGAGAACTTGATATGCAATTATGGCAAGATTATCATTTACCATTAAATGATCCAGCAAAATCAAAATATTATTCTCACGCACATTTGCCTGTTAAACAAGAAATGGATTTTTTAATTAAAGTAACAGCACGTTATATTAATTCTTCAAGTATACCTGCTGGTAATAATTGTCCCGTTATGTATAGAGATGGCATAGGACATTGCCAATGGGAGAAAAGTGATCCAAATTCTGTAGCATTTGAAAGTAAATTTATTAAAATTTATCCAAAAACTTTAGAAATTCGTGAAAAATATGCAAAAGATAATAACATTACACCAAGAATAGAATGTACACGTGAAATTAAAGATAATGCTGGTCCTGTGCCTGTTATGCAACAATTACCTGCATATGCTCATAACAACTGGTCACAAGAACAAAAACAACAATTTTTAATTAATGCTACAAATGAATTTAATGCAAAAGTTGCAAGTTATACAGATGCATGTAATCGTTGGAATGCAGCGCATGCAGAAGAAGTAAAACATGGAAATGTTGCTGCAACTTCATTAAGTTCTGAAAAAAAGGATGCATTATTTCAATTACTAGTTTATACTGCAGAAATTTTAATGGTACCACCATGCCAGGAAACAATTGAAATTGAAGACTATGATGATACTACAACTACGTCATCAGAAGCTGCACATGTTGCTACTGATAAAGAAAATCAAGCTTTTGATGATGAATACTTAAAGGATAATGCTAATGTTTCTTCCGATATGGCTACTGATGCCAAATCAAGTCAAAGTCTGAGTCTCAGCCATGTAAAATATCTTCCTAAGAAGGTAGAAATGGAAGTAACTCCTAATAATAGTAGTAATAGTGGCAATGCTAACTTTAATATTCACAAATACTCAAAACTTTTAAGCCAAACAACACTGGACTCGTGTACTGATCCAGACGGTAATAAAAGACCTGAAATTTTAAGTATATATATAAAAGAAAAGGATATCACATTATGCTCAACAAGTGTTACTGCTAGTAATCATCATGTGCTGAATTCATATGGTTCACATAACTACACTAAAAATTTTGATTATTCAGAATATTCTTTAAGACCAGCTGGATTTGGTGTAAGTGTTAGTAATTTTTCCGCTCAAGATAATGATAATGCAATGGGCACCACTGGTGTAGTTGTAGGTGGTAAAACTACAGCAATGGAAGTAACACCATCAACAAGTACAGTTACAACTTTATCACCACGCAAGCGTAAATTAAATTTATATGGTGATATAATGCAAATACAAAACCTTTCTCATCCAGGTTATGGAACAAATTATGATTATATAAGTGTTCATACATCAGTTGGTGATTCAGCTATGGCAAAAGCATACAAAAAACAATGTTTACCTATCATTGATAAAAAAAAGGAAAACATTTTATTAAATAATTATAATGGTAATTGTAACAGAAAATATGCAAATGTTATAAGTAGTAATTTGACAGCGATTGAATCTTATTATAATCATGTTGATTTGGATGAGATGGATGAGATGGTCGATGGTAATAGTAATGGTAATGGTAATGGTAATGGTAGCAGTAATGAAAATCAACGTTCATTGAGTGGGACTGGAGGGACACGAACTTTAGCTTTAACTAGTACAATGAGTGTGATCAATAAAAGCAGTAGCACATGTTCAGGTGAAGGAATAGACATGGATATAAACACGAACACTAACACGAACACTAACACGAATACGAATATGAATATGAATATGAATATGAATATGAATATGAATTTAGGAAATGATGATATAGATAGAAATGAAATATTGATCAAAGAAAATAAAAAACTTTTATCTTTTAAGATACAAGCATCAAAAGCATTGTTTATCAAATCCACTACTACTAGAGCGGGTGCTATAAATACAGCAAATGAGGCTGCAACATTTACTAATGATGATTTTGTAAATATGACTGATGATAATATTCTTATTAGTTCTATACGCCAATCAAATGAAATTGGTGTTGCACAATGTGGTAATGACTATGTAGTCCCTTCTATCACAACTCAAATAAGTAATAGTACCAGTAGTGGTAATATTAATAATAAGAGTAAGAGTAAAAGTAGATCAAATTCTAGTTCCAATAGTGGTTTTCTTCCATTACCAATGAAAGGTTTTGGGCAATTAACAAATAGCATTGCCTTTGAAGACCATCGTTATTGTTTATTTTGTAAGAAGTCGTCTACATTATATGATCAAGAATGGACACGAGGGCAAGGGCAACACGATCACGATCACAATGAACTTCATGGAAGAATGGTTCCGATAGGATATCAAGATATCTCAACACGTGACAACGCAGTAAGAGGTCAAACTTATGCTCATATCAATTGCTTACGTTGGAGTGATCAATGTAGTGAATATTCTCATATTTTACGTGAATGGCAAAAAGCTAAAGCAAAAAGTTCACAAAATAATATTAAATGTACATATTGTAACCTAAAAGGTGCAACAATTAGTTGTTATAAAAAAGAATGTAAAAGAATATTTCATTTAGAATGTGCAATTATCTGTAATTGTTCTTTATTAGAAACATTACCAGTAAATAAAACATACTATACTCATACATATAATGACACATTAGATATTGATAATAATTTATGTCAAACAGTTATAAGTAATAGTAATTCAGAGCTAAAGACTATGATGTACTGTCCAGAACACTCCAGTCATATTATTATTCCACCCAACAATACAACATTACAACAACAAAAAGAGAATTGGTCACCAGGACACATGAAAGTAAATCGTTTATGGCAACCATTAGAACCAAAAAGATCAATTGTATTACCAATGACACCAATATTAACTCTAGAAGCCATATGTGGGCACTTACTGAGTGGTAGAGGTCGTGCTGAAGGTGGGGCTAATCTTCGTATTGGTACTTTTACTTTGTTAAATATTGGTGTTCCAAGAATGGATTTCACTGGATTTCATACTGTGAATCATATTTTTCCTCATGGTTATAGAGCATCAAGAATATTTTGGAGTATGAAATATCCCATGAAACGCACATTATACGTATTTGAAATCATGTCTGAAAGAGATTTTGAGGGTATTGATAGTAATTTGAATGATTATATTAAATTGTATGCTTTGAATAAGGATAATTTACAAGATCAAGAACAAGAACAAGAACAAGAACGAAAGCAACAGGCACAAGCAGAAGTACAAGCACAAGCAGAAGTACAAGTAAATAATGAGCTTTCTATTACTAATAATCCTACTACCGCTGATGCTGATGCTGATAGTAATGACGATTCTAACGATTCAGCTAATACCCCAGTATTCCGCGTATCTATGCTGGATCATCCCAACCAGGTTATCATCACACGTAGCATTGAGGAAGCTTATCGATTAATAACAGAAGCTGTGTCTATGTGTAATAAATCCTCTATGTCTGGATCTTTTGTACCAAGAAGACAAAAAACTATTGAGCATGTTGACGTGGTAACACATGTACCAGTACAAGCATATGTACAAGCACATACACAAGCACATGCACAAGTACCTAATGTTCAGGATGGTTCATCCAAATTGGCCAGTATAATGGGTTTACCTCCTGCATTAGCAGCATCATCATCATTGTCAGCTGCTGTTGCAACAGTACCTGTATCAAAACCAATAGAAATCATAAAAACAACCAAAACTATAGTGAACTGCTATGGATTGAACCCTTATCATTTCTTTGGTATTGGTATCCCTTGTATACGCAGAACAATTGAAGGTATTAGAGAAAGTGCTGCTACTGTAATTGCACCACCACCAGCAGTGCAATACAAACCAACATATGTATTACCAACATTTGAGGATGCTTTTAGATTACAACAATTACAAATGAATCTAAAAACACATGAACCATTAAGTGAAGGTGGTTCAGCGAGAGCTGATGGTATCGAGATAATTGCCAAAAGAAGTTCTAGTATTAAAGTTACCAAACTTTTAGATGCTGCTGCTGCTGTATCTAATGTTTCATCCCCTTTAAGAAGTGTTAGTGGAGAAAGAAGTGTTGGTCAAGATGTGACTATTGCTGGAACTACATCTGTTAGTGTACCTGTTGCTGATCCTAATAATCCTTTACAAAATCCATTAGATCAAAGTACAGATGCTGAAAGTGCATACATAGTTGAAAGAGAAAGAAATAGATACTTATATCAACAATTATCTGTTGCATACTTACGTGATCCAAATGAAAGATTAGAGGTTAGAAAGAGTCATATACATAACTGGGGGTTATTTACACGTACACCATTTGCTAAAGATGAAATGATGGTTGAATATATTGGGGAACAAATACGTGAATGTGTTGCAAATTATAGAGAGCATGCATATGAATCAGAAGGTGTTGGCAGTTGTTATTTATTTAAATTAGATAAGGATTGTATTGTTGATGCAACACGTACTGGTGGTATGGCTAGATTTATGAACCATTGTTGTGAACCAAATGCTTATGCAAAAATTATATCAACAGATGAAAAAAGTCAAGATAAACATATAATTATATTTGCTGCAAGGGATATTCAAGAAAGTGAGGAAATTACATATGACTATAAATTTCCAATTGAAGATAGTAAAATTCAATGTTATTGTGGGGCAACACGGTGCAGGGGAACTATGAATTAGGTTTAGGTAAGGTTGTTTCATCATTAATATTGATATAAGTACAAAGATGCACTGAATAATGAAAAGAAACAGAAACAGAAACAGAAACAGAAATGAAGAGAGTTGTGCAGTGCAGGGTAGAGCTGTAACGAAAACTACATAATGTATAGATATAAGATAAATAGATAATTGAGTACTAATGGCCTGAACTGTGATGTGATGAACTTTCTCGTGTTCTTCTCCAAGTTCAAGACCAATACAATTTGATGAGAATGCCGGACATATGATTAACTTACCAGGATTGATTTATGTAGAGATAGATTTATTTAGCAATTGCATTTATATTATAGTTCATGCATTTTTGGCTTTAAAAAATATCATTTGGATTAAAAAAGAATATACAAATACATTAAGTTACTTATATCAGGCAGGATTACCATTATTATTATTTATAGTTAAACATTTACTAAACTTTAGATTTGGTGGCTTTCAGAATAACTTAGTAGTGAAAAACAACAACAACATCCATCCATATAATTTTATGCATGTGAATAATATAATGACTCTGATACCAGAAAAAGTCATGTATTCTGCAGGTGTTTTAGTTGCTGGAGCACATTCTTTCAATGGAATCAAATTTGCATTCTTTCATTGTTTAGGTTTTCGAGCTGATCAATATAACGTTATTAGAGAATTAATAAGTTATTGTTTTCAAAAGCCATACCATGATTCATGATTGTTAACTTATTATAAGTTAACATGCTTGTATTTCATATTTCATACCTATTCTTAAAATCAAAGCAAAAATACTGCAAAAATAGCACTCACATAATAATAACAACACAACATTCATTGATTTACAATCTTTTTATTACGAATATCAAGGTATTGCTGTCATATGGAGATCTTAATTATGATATAATTATAATTATTTTTCCGCGATATTATTTCATATTTTTTTAATTTTATATTATCTACTATAACTATATAATGATAAGTTTATAAAAGTCATAACTGTTGGCTAATAGAATAAGAATGTATAAAAATATAAATATCAAATCACCACCACCACACACTAAGTTCATGTTGCTGTTTCTATTCTTGAACTACTTATATATTACATTACACACATCTTATACATCATACCTATACCTATACCTATACCTATACCTATACATATACATGTACATATACCTATACCTATACATATACCTATACCTATACCTATTAATAGCTAGCATTGATCCTCTTACTTTCGTGTTCCTCTTCCTAATTCCATTCCCCTGGATCTGTCATAGAAGAAACTTATTGACGTTGACGTTGCATCGCATCATGATAATAAACTGTCACATCTACTATGTTTATGCATATTTATGTATATGATTATGTTTATGTTCATTTATTAAGAAGTTTCAAAGTGAATTCATACATACTGAAGGTAACAGATACCATAGGAATAACTTTTAATAATTCTGGGAGTATGCCGCGATAAAATCCACGAGCACCTTCAGTTCTTAAAATATTTTTAAACATTGTTACAACACTATCATTACTAGCTGCTGTACTAACTGATGAAGCTAAACCTTCTTTTGTTTGACTTGCTAATATACCGACAACTTGCATTCTTCGCCTCAATACATCCATTGGGAAGATAAGAATACTTGATGTTAAACCACCGATTGCACCACTGCTTAAAGCACCAACCCAATTCAAGGAATTATTGGTTGCGCTTATATCTGCACCAACAATACCTCCATCTGCATCTGAATCTGAATCTGAATCTGAATGTGACGATCCACCAGGACCCCCTGTCTCATTCCTAAAATAACCACTTTCTTCTGTTACTAGAAAATATTCTTTTGCAGTACCATAAACACTAAATCCTATCGCTAAATTGGGAACACTAACTGCTAATGCAACGGATAACCCTCTATATAATCCCCTTATACCTTCTTTTGCAACAATATTACTCATAATAGTAATAATTTTACTATTACGTTTCAGAAGGCTAAATCTTTCTGATGATGCTGATGATAATGTTGGACTACTAGCTTGAATTGTTAAACGTGTTCTTATAAGATCAAGAGGGTATGCACTTGCACACGCTAGACCACCTGCATATGCACCGCAAACCAATCTTGTTAATGCACCTTCATCATAACCAGCATTTTTGATCACTTTTTTTGCTGCTTCAAATGATGAAAAATTGATTGCTGAATATGGAAAACGATGTAATACAGATGTTAAATTACCTTTCCAAAAAGATGCAAAGCCTTCTGTACGAAAAACATGTTTTGCTTCCTTATAAAGTGATTTCCATACACCACCACTGCGCTCACCAGGAAGTAAAGTACCTCCTACCATTCCTTCTACAGATGTGACTTTTAAAAGTGGTGTTACTTGATAAATAATAGTCAATCGAGATAAAGGGGCAGTTATTGTCTTCCCTATTACACCTGAGAACCCGCCAGCAAGCATGCTCTTTGAGTTTTCGCTCCAATCCTTGCTCATATTGGAAAATTTTAAAGATGGCACTAAATTATTTCTATTTGTTTCTTTTAACAAACTAAATTTTAAAAAAGAGTTGACACAAATTTTCAGTTTAAGTAGATGATAAAAAATGCAAATAGACAACTATTTGAGAAGGTGTTCGCCGTAGGAAGGGGGAACTTCTGTGGGCAAAACTTCACAACACGATAGCGAGTTATAAAGTGAATTAAATCAAGAATGAATGAAACAATCAATGAAGAGAGGTACCAGTTCGTACTCTCCTTGTATAGGATCAGAACTCAGTATCCGCAAATAGGTCCTTTCAGCCAGATTATATTTAGATAATGATATCAAGTAACAAGGTAAGTCCTTTTTGGAAGTAATTATGATATACATCGCTACTTCAGATGCACAAGCATCAGCAAGAAATTATGTAGCTCCTCTCATTTTACCACTTTTATTTACATATATAGCAAGTAGTAGTAACACAGACCCATTAATAGTACTATCTGCAGATTTTTTTTGGTTTTTTATAGTTGCAGATAGTACTAGCACCAATGATTTGGGAAGTTATGAAAGCAAAAGTATCCTTCCTTATTCTATACTCTGAATAGCATTGTTCTAGTTCAATAGTTACAATGTGACGATGATGATATTCGGATAACATATGTCTCCAACATAAT
>JACKZZ010000922.1_pt1:7500-12436 | contig 12436 bp, 10 predicted proteins | sample 8027871 | NCBI WGS metagenome assembly JACKZZ01 (sample SAMN15724774, study PRJNA655200) | protist metagenome | isolation source: fluorescence activated cell sorting (FACS) single amplified genomes of... | place: USA: West Boothbay Harbor, Gulf of Maine | collected 2000-07-19
TTGGAGGTGCTGTCACTCCTCATCAAGACGGCGCTTTCCTGTATACCGAGCCACAGTCTGTAGTTGGCTTTTGGTGGGCTTTGGATGAATGCACGCTTGATAATGGCTGCTTATGGGCTGTTCCTGGTTCTCATTCACTTCCTGTCACTAGGAGATTTAGACGGACTGGGACTAGTGAAGGGGGTGGGGACTCCACCACAGAGTTTTCACCAAAGGAACCCGTAGTGTGGTCTCTTGAAGGCGCTGTTCCATTACTCATACCTGCGGGTAGTCTAGTCTTGCTGCACTCCTCACTTGTACACTATTCAAATGCCAATACGAGTCCTAATCCTCGACATGCCTATTCCATCCATGTAGTAGAAGGAAAGGATGGAGTGCTTTACCCCGACGATAACTGGCTGCAACGTCCTGATCCCAAAATGCCTTTCCGTTACTATAAAGTCCCTTCCGTTTGAGTAATCAGAACGTAATTTACATGGTTTTCTTCTTCTTTTTACTTGTTCCTTGTTTTGTTTGTACGAAGTAGACTTTTTGTAAAGAAGAAATAATTGAATACGGCCTTCATATGAAACTAAAAATAAATAACATACGAAGTACTTATAGTAAATAAGTACAAAGTAGTTACTTTGATCCAACAGTGCTGATGATTAAACTTGATCCACATTCTTTTATTCATTATTTGAAGTGCCTCGTAATTAGCGGATTCGATCACTACAATTATATATCAAAATATATAATTAGCGATACGATTAAAATATCAACAAAAAAAACATCGTGACTTAGCGGATTCGATACAACAATAAATCCAAAAAAAATCAGGAATTTAGCGGATTCGAACCACTGACCTATTGAACTGCAATCAATTGCTCTACCCCTGAGCTAAAATTCCAATATTATGATGACGTTGAAAAAGTGCTTTCGGAATACGTGATTATTATTTTTTTGCCTTGGCTTCGAAAAAAAAATGTAACAACATCGTTTCATTCATAGGTTAATTATGCCAAATATTTTTTCTAAGCACGTGTTTCTATCTCATGATTGGGGTACTTATCATTCTAGGAAAGGGGATGATGATCTTGTAGAGAATCATACAAGGGTGAAAATGATTTATGAAGGTTTGAGTCTATTGGGAATACAATGTTGGTTTGATGAACAAGATATGCGTGGTATAGCAGGTGACCCTACCATGCTACCAGCATTCGATGAGATGAGTGGTGGCATTGATACTTCGGTTGTGGTGGGCGTTTTCATAACGAAAAGATATATGGAGAAAGTTGGTCAATCTGATATGACAGATAATTGTAAGAAAGAATTTTTGTATGCAGACGTGACAAAAGGTGGACAAAATATGATTGGTATCATAATGGACCCTGAAGTAGGTCTACCTAAACATTGGCGTGGACCTGTTGCTCTTACACTTGGATCACCGCTTTATGTCGATTTCTCAAACTTTAGATTATGGCTGCCAGGTAATGAATCTCTCTTTGAGGAAAAGATTTCAGAATTAGCTAGACGCATTATTTCTTTGGTATCACTTTCTGCTTCTGCTTCTTCTTCTGCAACTGTTGGTGGTAATTTATTTTCTTTCCCATCTCTATCTTATGCTATCTCTGCTAGTGTAAATAAAGCTTCACAAACGCGTGAATTTGAAATTGATGAAGAACTTACAGGCCTTTTAATAGAGTATCACATTGAAAAGTTTGCTGATGTTTTCTTGACAAATCTCGTTCTTAATGTCAAAGATGTTTCTGACCTAACTATTGCAGAAATAAAAGAGGACCTTGGTCTTCCTTCTCTTCCCGCTAAAAGACTATTTACTGCTGCTACTGCATTAATAAGTTCACGTTCATAGAAGTCCCCTTCTTACTATTATTCCGTCGCCGCCGCTGCTGTTGTTACCATTACAGGACCCACCTTATCCTCATCGTCTGCGCCATCGCCATCGCAAGAGAAAATGACCGAGCAACCAAAGACTCTTAGAGGGATTAGTGAATTTTGAAAACCATACACCTACACTAGTTCTATCATCATTGGTAAGGCTCATGGGAAGGGGGGGCGAGCCTACTACGATGAATGTGTTTACGAAGAAGATTTTGAGGATAATATAATACATGGTACTGGCACCTACACTTGGACTGATCGTCAGAAATACATTGGAGATTGGGAAAATGGCAAGATGAAGGCACCGGCACAATGACCTTAGCCAATGGGCATATTCAAGATGGGCAGTGGAAAGACAATAAGTTCCTTAAATGATCACATTCCCCCTGTTGTGTCCTCGCGGGATTCTATTCTTGGAATGTTCTGGGTTTTTTTATCCCGTTGCTAAGTAAAAAATACGAAGTAAAAAAATTAATGCATTCATAGCACCAATTTCCCTGTTCTCATTTTCTTTTTCGTGTGAGCATTTTCTTTTTTACTGTAGTATACCTGCAAAATTGAACGTTAGAAACTTAGCTAATGAACAACATATTATATATATGCCGTATGTATGTGGAAATGGCAATGTTTGTGATGTCTGGATCTTTTTGGTAACCAATTATTTGGTAGATATTTTCGCGAAAAACGAGGGGGGTTAGGTTTACGACATCTTGTTTGGTTCGTATTATTAAAATGTCAAGTCGGCCAAGTCCATTGAGGAGGCCTAAGGATATGTTGTCGTCTATGAGTGCAGGAACTATGAGTAAATCAAGATGGATCTTCTTCTTAGTCTTCCTCTTTCCTATAGCTTGTTCTATTTTCAGTGGGAGTGTCTATTACGTGACACGAACATCTTGTGCTCTTGTTTTTGTATTCGGATTTATGACAGGATTGTCATTTTTGCTTCCAAATGCAGACTCATCAGGGCCAGCATTGATAGGTCTTGTAGTAGGATCAATTGTTATTGCTTATCTATTGCCAGATTTGCTAATGAATGATGTATGGGCTGTTGTTATGCGTGTTTTAGGCTTGGTTTGGATGTTTATTCAGGGGGTTATCATGATAGATGTTATACATCACTTCCATTTCTTCTTAGTCTGGACTGCTAATATAGGACATAAGAGATTAGGATGCATGTATGCTGCGAGATGGTATGGTTTACATCTCTTTCTATCTGTAGCTTCTGCAGTCTGTTGTGTTATTGCCTTATATAGCTATGGATCTAGTGGTGGTGCTGAATTGGTCTTTTGCGACTGGTTGGAATGGCTTCAAACGATAGCTGTAGTGGTAATGGTGCTAGTGTCTCTACTGCCCTCTGTTAACAAAGGCCTTATGATTCCTGCCTTTATCGGCTTATACACCTCCTGTATGTGCTGGAGCATTCGACTCTCCTCTGAACCTACTGTATATGACACGAACTCATATCTTACATGTTTTCTCGTGTTACTTTTCGGCATCTGTGTACTTTATGGTGTAGTTGAAAGAAGGAGTACTACTTTATGGTACTTCCTTGTTGTTGTATTAGGCAGTGTAGTAACCCCTTTCCAGCAGCGATTCATGTCTACCCGTCGCTTATCTATTGGTGCTTTATTTTCCAAAATATGGGAAGATATTAAAAAAATCCTTCGAATTAATACTACTAGTGAGCACGCTCATCCTCCTGTTGTACCTCACTCTCCTGTACCTGCTACTGATGGTCGTGAAGATGAAGAAGAATCGGCAGGTTTACTTGATGTAGAGCTCGGTATGCCTGATGGTGTCAGTTCGGCAGTGAGTAGAGCACGAACTGCACCAAAGGACACACTCGAACGGTGCCGCTTCCACCTTACCTTAGCTTGTGCGGCAAGTTATGCTCCTTACATTGCCGATAATTGGGACGATGCTGAAGTCCCAGCACCGCAATGGGTGTATTTAGAGGCAATTGCGATGGTTGCGGTGATTGGTCTATACTACATCTCTATGGTTCGATCCTATGGTGTACAAAAAGTGCTAAATTCATTTTGAAATTGGCTTTGTCATGAGAAAAGTAAGTTACGATTAATTGTGAATCTTGATTTATTTGTTTTGCAATTACATAGAGGAGATACTTTACATAAAAAATAATAGATAAAAAGAAGATAACAATTTAATACACTTGGAAGTCATTCGTAATAAGATGTAAAACTGCTCTGTAACAAGAAATGAATGTACGAAGTTCTATTACTTAATAAGATAAGACGGAAGCCGCTCGCTCAGGGCTCATCATTTAAACGCCAATTCTTAACGAAATCTGGATCATCATGCACATGGGCTGAAACAGATATCCCTCTCGGGGGGTTCACGAGCTCCGCCTTAGGCACAAAAACATAGGCATCCTCTGACATTGATGCCCCTGTGGTACGGGCTGACGCTGGTCGTGAGAACATATCGAGCCAGATCGACCCTATGGCCAGTGCCTCCTCCGCTGCCCTTGCAGCCATGTCTCTATCGTAATCATCTTCCCCTTCACCCTCACCCTCACCCTCGCCCTCGCCCTCGCCCTCGCCCTGTGTAGAGTGGCGTGAACGATGTACAAACCCAGGGTGCATACCTTCATATACTCTGAGGCTAAATGGACTACTGAATGTACCTACACTAGTACTAGTATCACTAGCATCTACCTCTACCTCTACCTCTACCTCCACTTTGCCTCTTCCTTCTTGTTTCAATGAGTGAGAGAGGGCATTATAGAACCTTTCAGCTGAACCAGAACCAGAGGTAGGGCTAGGGGAAAGGGAAGAGGAAGAGGCAGAGGCAGGGGTAGGGGTAGGGGGAGGGGTCGAAGTAGAGGTAGAGTGGAGATCATCATCATACTCGCCAAAAACAGCGAAGATGGGTGATGTAATATGGTGCGTTTCAGAAATACTATTTGTGATCGCAGATGGGGTAGGGGTGATAAGAAATAACGCTGATGGTAGTAGTATTCTCAAGTCTGCTGGTTCTAGGGAACAGTGGGGGGATAGTACACCTGAGTCGCTAAGGGCGGTAGCAACAAGAG
>JACKZZ010004299.1_pt1 | contig 12435 bp, 2 predicted proteins | sample 8027871 | NCBI WGS metagenome assembly JACKZZ01 (sample SAMN15724774, study PRJNA655200) | protist metagenome | isolation source: fluorescence activated cell sorting (FACS) single amplified genomes of... | place: USA: West Boothbay Harbor, Gulf of Maine | collected 2000-07-19
AAGCCCCCGGGAGCTGGTATTCGGGGGAAGCCCGACGCCTATGAATTAGCAATAGGGCCTCAGGAAGCGTTTAATGACGCCACCAAGCTCCCTTGGAAATCCTTAGCTAGGAAACTGTACAAGACTGACTGCAGAATTCTTGATAAGGCTTGCAAGATGGAGTTGGGACTGAAGCAGCTCAGGAAGCTCAGGGAAGGGTGTTTGATTCGGGACGTCGGGGAAAGTTCTATAACTCTCGAGGCCGCTATGAGTTCCCAAGTTAAAACTCTCATCCGGGAGCAAGACAAGGACATCAACGAAAAGCTAAAACTCCTCGGGGAACTTTACGAGACACTCGGGGCTCAGCAATGGAGGAATAGAGAAGAGGAGATGCTAGGGGCTGAAATCTTCCGGCTCAAAGCTGTTCAGGTCCCCCTAGCCCAGAAGTCCACTCGCGAGGCTCATGCTGCCAACATCAAGGCCAGGGAGCGGGAGTTTGAGGAGCTGCAAGACCGGATCCTCGAAGGGATAACCGCTTTTTCCGTCATAGTGATCCAGCAAGCAGCCTTCTCGAAGGCTGTCCTAGTTGGCATGTCCAAACGGGCTAAGAAGAAGAATGTCGGAAAAAACCACCGGTGGGTTCGGGAAGACCTCTATAAGCTGCTAGGCCCGGTCAGCGGCGATGACGGATTGAAGAAGGCTCATGATAAGTTCAAGGATCTCAACTCAATTGCCCATCTTACGTTTGAGAATTGGAAGCTGCAGCATCTAGCCGAGACTATCGTCCAGGAGCAAAATGGGAAAACCCCTGCATTAGAGACCATTAAGGTTCTAGAAGGCCTCAAGGACGCTACGTTGCCGGGGACTCCCCCCAGAGCAATTGAAGACGAAGTGCTTTCGGGGCTGATTTTCTCCTTTCCCCCGGTTCCAGAAACTGATAAGGATGACCCTTTAGGGTATCCTGTGGGCCGGGTGCCGCTGAGGTTGAGAAAGGCTGTCTGGAAGGACGCTGAAGACGGGGAAGATCCTAAAGAAGGAGGGAGGACTTACGCGGAGGATTCTGACTCTCAAGAGGAAGCCAATTCCGGAGACGAGTCAGAAACTGCGGGAGAGGATGCGAAGCAAGAGAGATCGGGGAGGGCCATTTCTAGGTTAACCTCAATTAAGACCTTTTTGAAGCCCCTTTTTGATTTTTACTCCCAACAGGAGGAAGTTGAGGAGGACAAACCTTCCAGACTCCACGCCGGTCCCGCCCAATGGTGGAGGAAGCACAGCTCAACTTCACTTGACGTGCAGGAGGTCGGCTTCGAGAAGGGGGGTCGACGAGAGGACAGAGCAGTGTTAGAAGGCCAGAGATCAATCTTCCAGCAACTGTACCCCGGGTTTGACACCATAAGAGGGTATTTCCGGGCCGAGAATGCGCGATCCGAATCCGAGAAGGAAAGGAAAACCGCTGGACAGCCCGAAGCTGGCAGCAAGGAGGGTAGCAATGCAAGTTCCGATGGTGGGGACAATCTAAACAACCTCAATCTCGAGGAAGAAAGCGGACTCGATGGAATCCTAGCAGCGGCTAGGAAAGAATTCGAGGCGACTAAGTTCTATGACTGTTATGACGGTTCAAGTTACAAGGAAAGGGAGGCTAAGGAATCTTTGCTGAAGAAATTGCAGGGACAGTTCCTCGAGGAGCAACTCAGGGCCGTGAATGCGGAATGTAGGAATTATGGGGAGCTCAAGGACAAGTTCAACTCAGTAGGGGTGCCTTTAGTTAAGTTCATCCGGGAAACTGCCCATTGGGTTTTCGACCCTTTCAAGAAGGCTAAGCCGATCGAACCTCCAGGGGTCGATGATGGCATCAGGAAGACTCTTAAGAGGAGCGTCATCCGAGCCCAGAAACATGTTAGGAAAACGGTTGTTAACCACGCTCGCAGGTTGGGTTTTATTGAAAAAGACTCCAATACCGAGTTCCTTGTTTACAGGCGCCCCTCCGCTGTTTCTCCATTTTCGGGGGGAAAACCGAATGGTGAGGCAGGAAAAGGAGAAACAGCGGAGGAGGAGGGTGCCAGCGAGGACACGACATCCGGGATACCAAGCTGGGAGGAGCAGAGGGATGAATTAAATCAGGTTGAGACTCAGAAGATCCTCAGGATCATAACTGAAGGAGCAGGCCAAGGAGGGAAGGTTAGCAGGAAATCCTTCATGGCTAAGCTCGCAGCGAGGAAAGTGGGGAAGGACCTCAAGAGGGGCGCGCGGGTTAAGGCTCAAATCCTTAAGAGGGAGGAGAAGCAGGAGTCTGAGGTGGCTAACCTCTCCCCCAAAAACCGAGGGTATAATGAGGATCCAGGCAATCCTCTCAAAAGGAAACTCTGGGACAGCCAAGACACCCAAGCCTCAAGTGGGGAAATCAGCACGGATGTTGGGTCCGGTTCCGATACAGATGGGAGTGATTCAGACGGTGAATTAGGGGAGACTATGGCAGAGGAAGCGTTCAAGCAACCCCTGACGGAGAAGCAGGCGCTGGACAAGAGCACTTTCTATGCGGCCTTAGGAGAGGAGGAAGTCGCTGAACTCAGCCACGAGAACTCCAGGAGGGCTGAGTGGAAGGAAGCAATTGAGGCCATGAGACTCAAAGAGAAGAGCTATGAGAAGGAGGCTTTAAAGGAGGAGGATGAGGAAGCTGTAGTTAAGGATTATGATTCAGACGCGGAGGATGAGGAAGTAGGTGAGGTTCTTGAAAAGAACCCACTCGGGCCGAATGAAGTCCTTAGAAGGGGGGGCACAGGCGAAGAGCTTAGATTTGAAGAACAGGTTAAGATGGACCCTGAGGACGACGTCTTCTTAGGCTATGAGGACCCGGCAATGGAGATTCAGGACCTTCTTGTTGATGGGGGAACTAGTTCAGTGGCTGAGTTCAAGGGAACTCCTAGCAAGGAACACCCGGAGACCAAGGTTCGGCAACTATTGAGGAAATGCGCCGAGCTGGGGTATAAGCTTCGGGGGAAGCGCTTCCAAGGTATATGGATGGATGACGTCACTCACTGCGCAGAGGACTTGTATGAGGCCCTGCTCAAGGGGTCGCTGCTCGTTTCAGCCGTAGCCAACAATAAGTTGTGCGTCTCCCAGAGGAAATTCGAATGGCTCACGAGGAGAGCTCAGCACTGCAGCAAGTATTTCCAAGGGGGGAGAGAGTTCGCTGACGTCCAGAAAGTTAAAGAAATCTTGGACTGTGATGGGGTCCCGGCCTCCCCTTCTGAGATGTTGACTCTCCTAGGGAAAGCCACTTACATAAGCCAGTGTTGGGGGCACCGGTGGGGTGAAATCACTCGACCACTCAGGAGGTATGGGTATGTCTCACAAGCTACGTATGATAAGTTTTTCTATCGAGATGTCGTTGCCCTCAAGCGTTTAGCTGACCTAAGGATCTATGTGGCGGCTAGCCTGGTCTTAGAGCCAGTTCCGGAGGACGAAATCGCTAGAGGGGAGAGGAAACTCTTCATATTCGTAGATGCGAGTCTGAAGTCCTACGGGCATACAGTCGCCTCTATTAAGACTGAGGATTTCGATAAAGTCAAGGTTGAGGATTGGCGGCACTGCGCAAACATGATGACTATCCATAAGCAGGTCAGTAAGTGTTTCCCGGGGACTATGAGGGCGTTGCTCCCCCGAGACGCGGAGAGCTGGTCTCTATTCTCTTACCAGACCGAATTTGACAGCCAGTATTCGAACCTCGAGAGGACAGTGGTCAGTGACCAAGCCCAAGCGGCGGGGGAATTGGAGGATTTGGAGCAGGCTTTCAAGACCGGATTCTCAGAGAATTCTGCATCCACGTGGAGGCAAAGCAACCTAGTCTGGCTCCAACAGGCGCCAGGGGTCAGGTTGATTCACGTCCCCGGTGAACTGAACCTAGGTGATGTCCACCGGTTAGCAGAAAACGTTGGAAAGGGAGATCCGGAGGAATTAGCAGGGGAAGTCTCTTATCACAAAGGGAAAGTCAGACTCCCTCAAAACGAAGCTGAATTGGTGGTGGCGAGCAAAGGGAGGGATATCCTCGACTTGATGCTCCCGGCGCAGAGAAACTACAAGCTTGAAGATAACACTAAGAACAGCAGGTTCTTAGCCCAGCTTGATAAAGCCGAGCTAATTATTGAATCCAAGAAAGCTCGAGAGGTGGCCGACAGGATCGAGCTAGATGAAATCAGGAAGACCGGAGAATCAGGTTCTGATCCTCTACTCATCACCGACCAGGATTTGAAGGAGGAAGACAAGAGGCTTCAGGCCGAAGCCGAGAAGAATAAGAAGTCCAAAAAGAAGCCCAAGACCACTGAAATCGAGGCTGTTGAGCCCGAGAGAGACTTCATCGTCAAGGATCCGGTAGGGGGAAGGATTTCGGCCTCTGATTGCCTCAGGCTCGAGAGAGACGCTTGCCCTGGGGTGAACCTCTGGTTAGGGAGCGGGGAAATCGGAGGGATCGAGAACCTCAAGGGAGAGACTCGGGTCACAGAATTCCTTGCTGAAGGCTTCTTAAGTGATCCTATCGAAGCTCACTTGATGACCTCGGAGGATTTCAGGAGAGTTTTCGGCGACCCGACAGGACAGGAGACACACACCCTCACCACAGGCGGAGAAGAAGGAGAGATTGCGGGAGTGGAGAAGGACCGAAGAGGACCTTTAGAGCTGCAAGATCAGTACTTCAGTTTTGTGGAGGACCTAATGAGGCTGTTAGATGAGGAAGAGGCGGGATCTAAGGAGAAGGCACAGGAGATGGCGCCGGTAACCAAAGAGGACCCAGGGGACCTTAAGGATCGGATCACTGGCGAACTCAAGGGTGAGGATTTTATCCAAGAGAAAGATGGGCGAGTCTTCAGGTTAGAAGGCAAGGAGATCAACTTCGATAAGGACCCAGGCCGCGATGAAGATGAATCTGACACTGAGGAGGGCTTCCAAGGGTTAAGGAGGTGGTTAGGAGCAATTTCGGGGGCTTGGAAGAAGATCAAGGTTTCCTACGATGAGATTCGGACAGCTTGCCCAGCTAACCTGCAGGATAGGTTAAAGAAAAAAGCGAATAAGTTCTTTCTCAGCTACCCGCAGTTGCAGGATATACACGATGTCTCGGGGTGCATGCCGCGCAAGAGCCTGGAAAATTACCTGGACGCTAGTGCTTTTCAATACAGCAGGACTGACTTAGACTTGGTGTACAAGAATTGCCCATTCTGCTTCTCAGCCAAGAGGGGGAAGAATCGCTCGTCCCTTGAAGTCCCGAGGGATTCTAAGATCGAGATCGATTGCCTCTACCTCAACCCCAGGCTACGGTTTCCATCCAACCTTGCGGACATCACCAAGCCGGAGGACTTCAAGGAGGCGCTAGAAGCAGCATTCGAAGGGGACCCAGGACTTCGGGAAAAAGAGTTAGGGTACGATTCAGACAGCGAAGGGCAACCAACTTACAAGGATCTATTCTCTTATCCTAAGGTCGGGGCGGCCCCAAATCAGGGTTCAACGGTGAAGATTAGAATAATCGCCTCAGGGCTCGACAAGATTTCGGCGGAGAGGGCCAAATTAATCAATAAGGCTGGAGACGACTACATTGAGGATCGGGATTCCCCCGGGATGACGGTGACTGAGCACCTCGCTCGCCTGTTACCTGAATGGGACAAGGATTGTTTTGTCGATACCATAGGAGTTTCAGATTCGGAAGCACGGGGTTCAACTTTGAAGCATCTCACCCACGCTTATGGGGCTCTGAGGGAAGTTTCCTGCGCTCCTAGGTTTAGCCCCGATACCCACCCTCATGTGTGCATCAGGCAGTACACTTTCAAGTTGCTGTTTATTGCTGTCAACACCCGCTACGGAGACTCATTAGATCTGGACACTAAGATTCAGAAAGTTGTGGAGATTATGAAGGGGATCAGAAGGGGGGGCCTAAGCTTCTCTAACCTCCTACCTGAGTCGCCGACTCTGTGGGATGCACAGGTCGCCAAGGGGGAGTTTCCAGCTATCTTGCAGAGGATCCTTTGCACTAAGGGAGTCAAATCCCTCTTAGAGCGATCAGTGGCGAATCGGTCATCAACCTTATTTCGAGTCCAGGATAACATAGGGGAGACCGTTTACTGGAGGGATATGAAGGCCCGGTTTACGTACAATGGAGGTTTGCTGGTTGGGTACCTTCTGGGAGTGGCCTACGTCGACCTTGTAGGTTTCGTGTTCAGGATTCCAACAGCAGACCTGATTCTCCAGAAACCTCCTCCTGGCCTTCCGGGGTCTTGGACTCTGATGGGGGCTCAGAGCCAACTCCCGAATTACCCGGCTATGCTGGCTCGCCCGGATGGGGTTATGCTACCCCTCGACGCTGACGAATTCAAGGGCAGTGTGGACCCTGAAAGATTGCACACCCTAAGAGAGGGTGACATCGGAGACCTGAGCGAAGCGGTCAGGGACCAGCTGGAGAAAGGCCACTTCAAGGATAAAGGCTGTGTGGTTACTAGGTTAGCCCCCGGAGACATCACCTCCATCCTCAGGCAGAGAAATAAGAAAGGGGAACCCGAATCCTTGGAAGGACTGAAATTTATGACCTCTGATCTCTCAGGCGGGGAATTCGACCTCGGAGCTCAGTGGCAGCTGAAGACAGCAGCCTCGGCGAATTGTGTTAAGATCTTTTGCCCCGAAATTGACGCGCAAGGTTCTGGGGTTAAGCTAGAGGATGTTACGCTCAAACTAGGGGAAGGAAGGGATATCACGTTCGGAGTCATTCTTTGGGCTCTTCTGGATGGGATGGGTCAAAGGAGCTGGTTCCTAGGGCTTTCCGCGGCTGAAGGAAAAGACCACAACATTTTGGCCAACCTAGTATTAAGGGAGGCTTTTTTGAATTCGACCAGGAAAGGTCCCGCCACGAGCAGACTCAGGAAAGCCCTTAAACAAGGAGTTCAAGGCGTCGAGCTCGATGAACCTTCCATGTTTAGCGTCTTCTCAGTCCCGGACCAGGTGAACAGGAACTTTACTCGGGAGGATGTCGAGGTTAAGGAGGTTTGGAACACCGAGATTGTTGTTGGGCCTCAATACCTAAGGAGCGGCCAGGAGCGACCAGCGCAGGATGATCAAGGGGGGTATATCGCGGTTTTACCCTCTAGCACTAGGTTGTCTATAGCGCAAAATAGGCGGGATAGAAGAATGTTATCCAAAAAGCTCCTGGTCTCCTCTCTGGATCTTAAGACGATGACGAGGAACGCCGCTGTGGTGAAGAGGATTAGGGAGGACATCGACGCTGAGGCCCGGGGGGCCAAGAAAACTAAGATTCAACCAGTGGTAGAGGATTTAGAAGATGAGATTCAAGAGGGGGATAACATTGGGCTATCCTTATTTGAGAACGTTATGTTGGGGAACATGTGTATTAACCAGATGTATCTCAAGCCGGGGTCCTGTGACATCCCACTCAGTAAACTGGAATCAATCAAAAAGGCGATAGGAAATTCCACGTTGCAATCTAAGTTTGAAGGAGTTAACACCGAGAGGTTGACGGCTAAGGTCCTTCGAGTCCTCGGGGCCCCAGGCAGCGGGGCTAGCCAAGAAGAGAAGGAGGCTTTAAAGGAGGTTCTAGGGGAGGAGATGTATGTGATCCACTTCGGAGAAGAAGGAGAGATTGGGGGAGTTGGTTGTGGGGAGCTGAAGCACGCTGAAGATAAGGGGCATGGGTTTTCCTGCACTCGAGTCTCAGCTAATATGAAGAGCAGGCTCCTTAACCAAGTCGCTGACCTGATGGCTACCTTAGAATTTTCCGAGCCCCAAGTTACCTCAACCGAGGTAATCTGGGATAAGAGGACGGACGAGGTAGTTGTCGGGGTTGAAGCCCGGGGTACAGTGTCCATTAAGAGGTGGCTCAGGTTCAACCCTATTTTGACTGATTGGTGGTTTAAGAACAGCAAGGGTAGCGTTAAACTCGGGGGGGACTCATGTCCAACTTGTTCTGGAGCGGAGAGGCGACAGCTCCCCGGTTTGAGAAAAGGTATGAGGCTACCAAGTATGATCCAGAGGGCGGGGTGAGAGGCTCCCACTTGCTGAGCACCATTGCAGCTTCTATCTCCGGGAGCCCGGTCATGGACGGCATCGCAGCTGTAGGGTTTAAGGTCCTTGACGGTCAAGGGAACCTCTTGGGAGTTTCGCCGCAAGTTCCCGTTATGTCCAGCTCTGGCGTTTTCCAATGGGGGGAAGTCCCTTTAGAGAGGGAAGCATGCGAATTAGGGCCGATTTCAGAATTAGAAATAGGGGAGGCGTTTCACCCCAAGATGTTGGGTTCGCAGGCTAGACCACTTTCAAGGAAGATTATCCACAATAACAGACTCTCGGTGTGTATCCCAGAAAATAGGGAGGATTGGTCCAGATTCGTTGATAACCCAGGAGTATTAACCAGCTCTTACGTTTTTCCGGATTATGGGGCTAATTGTGGCTCATCGGACACAGATAACGGGTTCCATGAGACCAGGATTCAGGAGATTGGGGCCTTTTCTTGCACTAACTGGGATAGCGATAAAGAAGCTCAAATTTCAGGATTGAGGAAGAGGGAAATCAGGAAGGATCAGGAGGGAGTTAACCCGTGGGAAGCGCCGCACCTAGTTGAAAAAGAAGAGGAGGAGTCAGGAAGTGACGGAGGCTGGGGTGAAATCCAGGGCCTTGAGGAGCATGACTCCAGATCCTGTTCAATTACGAGCATGTGCACTCCTGAAGGGGCTAGGCAATTAGAAGCTTCGGGGTATAAGCCTTTCTATTTAAAGCCAAAACCTGGGTTCCAGGCGAGATCTCGGGGAGTGGGAGGATCTACCTCCAACACTGAGGTACCGCGGTACTTCTTAGTCCCTCTAGTTGTTTTCAGCAACGACTCGAACGTCCCGATCCTTTTGCCCCCTCTCAGGTTTATTGTCCATAACGGTTGGGAACCTGCTTGGGCTACTCCCTTCGTGATTGGCGTCAACGATTGGGCTAGGTACGGGCTCTCGCCTAATGAAGCTCATTTAGCAGGAGAACCAACTATCTCCTTCAAACCGGTCTGCCTTTTTAACCCGGCTCTTACTTGGGATGTCAAAGTCCCTACGGTGATGTATCCGGGTCTTAAAGGAAGGAAGTTCAAGTACTCCCTCACAGAGGAAGCAGGGCGGTTTGACGTTGATGAGGTTCCAGGAGGGGCTAGAGCGGATTTAAAGTGCTTTCAGGAGAAGAAAATCGGGTTAGGAGAAATTGGGGAGGCGGAGCACTTCGGGGGTGATCTTATCCTGGAGACTCTACCAGTGCAAGGAAGAACTGAGGAAGGTGTTGGGGCGGGGACAGCCTCAGAAATCGTCCAACCTGGAACCTTGGCTAAGTTCTCCTTTAGGGCCCCACTCCCTTCAGGGACTGTTTTCGGTCTCCAAGTCTTAGATTCTTCTTTAGCTAAGCAATTTAGGATTGTTAACCCTCTTAGGGATGGACCAGCTATCTTTGAAGTCCCGAAGAACCCTGGTAGCAAGATTATAGTGGGGGTTCAAGCTCTAGGGAAGGAGAGGGCTTTCAAGGCTAGTATCAGGGCTATCCTGACCATCTTTTCAAAAACTAAGATCTCGCAAAAATCCGTTATTGAGGCGCAATATGGGGCAATTATGGGAGAAGATTTAGACGAGGGGCTTATCCGAGCAGGCCTAAGCCAAGAAGAAGGAATTAAGGAAGGAGGAAGCCAAGCAGAAGATATTGGAAGGGACTTTATCGACCCGGTCCGATTCCTGGAGGAATTAAGAGAGGGGGGGATCCGAGCGGAAGGAGTTAAGGAACTCCTCAGAGCTAACCAAAAGAGGAGAGGCACCGACCCAAAATTAATAGAAGTACTCATTGAGGATTACATCGGTTGGGTTGAGAAGACCTTCCCTAATAGGGTCAAGCTAAGTGGGCCGGCCTCAGAGGTTGGAGAGTCCGCAGCGGCTAAGGGCCGGAAGCCTTATGAGGTTAGCTACACACTTGAGGAGATCGACGCTATTGATAAGGAGTGGTACGCAAAGAGGAATATTTGCTCGAGGAACAGCGAGGAATGGAGGATTGAAGTGATGAAGCAGATGATGTCCACCCCAGACCTGGATTGCATCCTAGATTGGTGCCATGATAGGCTAGCTAAACAAGGAGTTGAAGTCGATCAGGAGTCCGTTACGAAGAAGGCGATGGAGGCAGCCGAGGTTATAGATAGGGTCGCCGCAGCTATAGCTACAGACACCTTTGAGGGCTGGCACGGGGAGGGGCAGAGTATCCCAGAATCAGACCACTTTATGGACGACACCCACATCGATCCGAAGAGAATGCCTCCAGGTGGAAACGGAGGGAAAGTCCAAAAAATTGCTGACCCACTTTACCATTATGTCCTCGAGCTTTTGATTAAGAGGGAGGTTTGGACAGGAGTATCAGAGGTTGTTGAAGGGGCAGGTCATCGACAACCTCGTTTCACGGCTGAGCTTGGAGTTGCGGGGAGGAAGAAAGATATAGGGAGGCTGTATGCGGCTCATAATAAAGGTGGGAATAAGGCGTTGATCCTCCAGAGTCCTTTCCCTCAGCACCAAGAAAGCTGCCATCGTTACCTCAGGATCCCTAGGGCTCGGTTCTACACTACAGTGGATATGGCGAAGGCTTTTAATGTGATTCGGTGCTTAGCTTCTCTAGCTCAATATCTTTGTTGTCGATCCGCGGACTGTATTTTATGGCCCCTCAGGATGAGCCTCGGATTCGCGAATGTTCCGGCTTCTTTCGTGACCGCATTCGGACCTTTTCTCACCGGCATGAAATTTAGTCAGGAGTTCCTGAGGTGGTTTACAGCTCAGATGGAGGAGGCAATTGCATCGGATAGTGGGAGCGGAGTCGGATTGCCTGAAGACCTTTGCCCTGGAGTCGAGTTAACTACGGTTAGGAGTAGGATGAGGGACAGACTTAAGTTAGGAGGCGATGGTTGGGTTCCGAAAATCCAGGACCCGAGAGAAGCTGCTGAAGAAGTCTTCGGAGCTATGCGGGCTAAAAGTGAAAGGGAAAATAAGGTTACCATTGAGGTTACCCAGCAAGAGGCTGTCAAGCTAGAAACAGAGGAGGAAGGGCAGACTGTCAAGGAGGTTTTAGCCGAAGGGTTTGGAGGAGACCTGATGATTATTCCAGAAGTAGAAGGGGGGCCTGAGAAAGTAAGAAGAGAAATAATAGAAAGGAAGGCGATGCCTAGGGTTAAGGAGCGGTCAGCTACGGATGAAGGAGGATCGGGGATTGCGGATCACGGGTCCGATGTAGGTGATGATGGGGATAAGGAGTGGATGGAAATTTAAAAGAATTACCTTAAGGGTATTTGGGGTTTTAGACCCATAGTAAGAAAGACTCCCTTTACAAAAAATCAGCAATCTTACAGAACTACTTTAGCGCCTAATAACACTTAGCCTACTGTGAAGCCGCTCACACGCAATGAGGAATTCTGATTAGGATTGACAATTGAGGTCGAAGTCGAACCCAACTCAAGTCTGAAATAAGAGTTGCCGTGGGTGGGTCACCAACATGGATCACGTTATAGTTGTCATCATGGGACCGGCAAGGTTCGAACCCACGACCCGCGGATTAAGACTCCACCACTCAGCCCAATTAGACTGCAACGACTTACTACTTATGGGTAAAAAGAGGCCACTTAATGGACTTTGAACTTATGGGCACCTCAGAAGAAAAGCAGTCGTTCCGAAGCGTGTTGCGGGGGAGGGGGTGGCACTGTAGGTATAATTGTATTATTAGCGGGATCAGGCGTTGAACCAACGACCTGTCCTTTAGGGATCTAGCATTCAGCCCAATTAGGCTGCGACGACTTGCTGTCAAGGGAGAAAAAGAGAGTTGGGGCGGACTCAAACAGCTACGATTATCTAAGCACTAAATTTTCTCCAACAAGGACGTTGATGGTACCCTCACGGTACCATGTCCGGGTCTAACACACAATCAGCACTAAGAGTTCTATTTTTTTAAGATCATATCGAAATCAGAAACCAGTCTGTACAAACAACATTGTCATCTGTCTAATTAAGACCAGTCACAACCTCGAACCCTTAAGACATCCTGTCAACAAAGTTTCGAGCTGTAGGCTGGTCCAGTCAACAACTCCAATTCCCACTTTCTGAACTCAGGGGCCTTGAGAGAAACTGGCGTTTTAGGAAAGACTGGTTGAATATCTCTAAAGGACTACTTATTTCACAACTTAGAACTCACTTACAAATTACTTTACTACAACTCTCCATAGTGATGGAGCGACGGACGGCGGACCAGAGAGATAGATTGGGACCGACTTTCGCAAAAACCAAATGAGGTACAGGTCTTCCAAAGGTGGGCCACCGAGAGCTTGTCCCTACGCTTCGGCGCTTCTCTCTCCTGGAGAAGTTAGCCTAGCGCTGATCATTTTGTGGGGGACCGGGGGGAGCGACGGGCGGCTGGAGGAACCAAAAACAT
>JACKZZ010004354.1_pt1 | contig 12435 bp, 14 predicted proteins | sample 8027871 | NCBI WGS metagenome assembly JACKZZ01 (sample SAMN15724774, study PRJNA655200) | protist metagenome | isolation source: fluorescence activated cell sorting (FACS) single amplified genomes of... | place: USA: West Boothbay Harbor, Gulf of Maine | collected 2000-07-19
CATGTAAGCGCCTTCGTCACGTATGGGCGTGGCAGCTCCACTGAAGAAACTCGAAGCAGGTTCATAAAAGTAGATGCAGCAAAAAGATCGAAGACACATACGATCAGATCTCAACATCGTTCCTGGCTTGTTCCGTTGAAAAGCTCCTGGTCTTTTTCCCAGAAGGTTCTCGTCACAGTGAGCGAATTCCTCAAGATCGTTCTTCGTGAATGCCAGATCAATTTTCGGAAATCGGATTTTCGGAAACTGCTCACTCGATCGGATCTCTTTTCGTTGCTCGTTCTTCAAAAAGCGTCCTCCACGACCGAATCACCATTGTGTCAGGCCTCCACACGTGAACACCGAAGGAAGCAACCATCGATGCATGGTCATGTACACAGTTTCTGCTTCTTCAGCATTAGCTCCGGTTTTGGCAATTAAATGTTTATTCAATAATTTGTAGGGAGGGTAGGGCAAGGGAAACTAAAGATAGGAAAACTTAGGTACAAAGACGGCGACATCGACTTTTTTTTCGGGTTTTGATCGGACCTCCTTCGGCTCCGATCAGATACTCCGACGTGAGGTCCATACGGACTCGTTTACAATTTTACTAGAACAATAAGATCACTTGTTTTACTATACAATCCATCACTACCCTCGTTGAGTACATTCAACTCTTTCTTTAGTTTTTTACATACACGTAAAGTCTTTGAAAATGACGACAAGTTCTTTCACTACGACGACAACTCAATGTCGAAGAGTATCTTTGACGACACTTCCATCTGGATCTGGGCGGCTCTGGGCACACTTACTAGTACTTCTTTCCGCGTCTGTGGTGAGTGCTGGCACCGGTACCTGGATTCGGGGACTAGGGGGAGGTGTGGGTAGGGCGGATGGGTCTGGAACAAATAAGCGGCGACGCGTGGGCGGGGAACACATACACAAGAAGCGGCGACGCCACGACGCTGGACTCGATGTGGTCGAGCGAAACGGATTCCTCTCTCCGCATGAAAAAAACTTCGCAGTGCGACGACGACTTCTCGTCGAGCAAGAACAAAAGCCAGCAACGCCAACCGCGATTCGTCCTGCTCCGGGCGGAGACTCAGACTTCCGGCTCGAACTAGGCAATACGACGCGGTCGTTACTCATCCCCGTGAAGAGCACGTGGGGTCGCGACTACGATGATCAATGGCGAGCGGTGAAATCGGCGCGCGGCGTGATTGTGGAGCGCAGAAGAGGTGGCTGCTCCCCGACGGGCTCTTCCTCCTCGAAAGACCTGCTCTCAGGCTCACGCTCAGCGACGTGTAAAAATCCTCTTCAAAACCGCAGCTTTAGTGGCAGCTACATCATAATCCAGTCGGCCTCGGGTGAGAACTTCTACCGAATCCAGTGGACGAGCAAGGCGAGTCCGTCTCGAACGCCTCTCACTTTCGACCACGTACCAAAAGATATGCGCGACGACGACGATCATTTCCTAACCGATACAGAAGATTTTCGGGTGGAGGATTTCGGTGCTGGTATGGTGATTGCTGGACCATTTCTGTCGTACGACGACGCGGTGAATAATGCAAATGAACATCTGCCGATGACGGATGTTGATGACATTTTCGGTTGTGACGAGCAGGACGAGGCGGCGGGAAGGTCGCCTGCGGGATTCGGATTGGGCCGGCCTGCAGGATTCCAATCGGCGCCTGCGCCTGCAGGATTCGCCTTGGCGCCTCCTGTGCGGCCTGCAGGGTTCGGATTCTTGGCACCCACGGCTGCACGTGCGGGGTTCGCGATGGCACCAGTGCGAGGTGGTTTTCCTGCACCGGAGAGCAAGGGTTACAGCTTCGACTTAAAAAGCTTCGATAGCCAATCCTATTCCTCAAACAGCGATACAGAAGCTGAGGAACACGTCGATCAGCTTCGCATCCAGAGCCAAGACCTTCAGCAAGACGACGCGCAAAGCCAAGCGGGGTTCTCCGAGCGTTCGACGGTTGCTGGCAGTCTTGAACTTGATGCCTCGTCGAGTACTAATGAACCTCCCAATCTGGATATAATCGACGACCTTCCGCTTCACCCTGGCCATGCTATTGTTCCTGTCCACATGGACGACCTCTCCCTCCCCGGCGTCGAGGCCAGACGCCAACGGCAACGTTTTTCAAGCGACGACGACATGCAGACTTCCTTACTTCCGTTTGGAAAAACTATAACCGAAAGCACTCGCTGCAGTGGTGGAAGTGTCTGCCGCGGAGCAAACACGGAGGAAATCAAGATTCCGGCTGAGCAGGTAGAGGTCCTCCATCCGCAGCGCACGTTCTCGGAGATTCTGGGGTTTTTGGCGAAGAAGGTGATCGGAAGGTCGGTGTTGACGGGGAGGAGCCCGCTTGAGTTGATGAGGTTTTTGGAAACGCAGGATCACGCTTGGCTGGGAGAGGTAGACGTGCAGCAGTATCGCGACGTTCGGGGTTCTGCTGGAGGATGGGGAGGTTCTTTGGGGAATGGAAGTTCGAGTGACGGTGGGGATGTAGAGGTGGTGGGGCAGATGAATCCCGGGGGAGTGCTGGAGCGCGTATTTCCGCAGGGGCCGGGGTGCGGGTGATTTCGGCTGAGGATGGTGGAGGTGCACTACAACGACGTATACGTATTTAACCGACAGTATTAAGCTTATTTTTACCATGAAATGAAGATTGTCTTCATCTTCCAACTCTAACTCTTTGGGGGGGTTCATATAAAACCATTGGTACATGCGGGGGCGGAGATCAACCTAACTCTGTGTTTATTGAAGCTCGTATGAAAGGTAAGAAGTACTCCAGACCTGGTACACATGCAGTTCTTTTCCAACATAACTCTTTTTTATCGGCGAGACGGACTCGCACAAAACAGCGAACGAGGTGGTCATAGGTAGAAAAAGTAGAAGTACAGTTACAGCCTAGTTTTCCTGTTCTAGTTGCCCCCTAGTAGCATAAGCGTTTCGCGAATAGTACAATAGTGCCGCATCCAATTTCGCGAATAGCGAGCATCCAAAAGCCCTTCGTGACTTCGGTTGAGGCACCCCCCATCCTATCCTTTCTTTTTTCTGGCTCTCAAATCGTTTCCAAAGGTCAGCCTCCACTATTTGCTCTTGCAAATGAACTCTTTCTACATCATTGGCTCCCATAGCGTGATTAAGTACTTACCAGCAGCGGCGAGCTACTACGAACAATGACAGTATCTTCGTATTCCACGACACTGAACCTGAGGACACTATGTAAAATTTGTTTTTAATCCTTATCATATCTTTTCTTCCAACCGTGATCGTCGGTTCTAAATTTTCTCAATCTTCAAACCGTCACAACCCCGAGTTGTTGATGAGAACCATACTGAAAGAATGATCTTCATATCGAGTCATTGTATTTGGCTGCAAGCTTTACAGAATGCAATGTTGTATTTGGCCGCAAGGGATCTGAGTCGTCATCCTGGCACTGCCAGAGTTGCGTACTCAAATCGTGGATGATTCACGTTTGAGGGAGGTAGTGGATGTGGGAATGGAAATTGTAGATGTAGTGGAGGAAAGAGTTAAGAGTAACACAATGTGGGGTGGAGGCGGATACAGCTGTGGAAACCGAAACGGAGACTCGAAGAACGACCACCATGGGCTCGACGTCGTCTACTGAACTCGAACATGAAGCCTCCAATATTTGCTCTTGATGCAAATGAATTCTCTCTACATGATCAACATCATTGGCTTCTACAGCGTGGTTAAGTACTTACCAGCAGCCGCGAACTACTACGAAGAACGACAGTAATATGTTCCACGACTACGACACTAAACCTAACGAGACTTGGCTGCTCCATATATGTTTTTTAATCTTTAACTTTAGCTTTTCTTCCAACCGTGATCGTCGGTTCTAAATTTTCTTAATCTTCAACTCAGAGTTGATGTTGATGACGAGAACCATACGGAATGATCTTCATACCGAATGTATTTGGCTGCAGACATTTACTCAAATCGTGGACCAGGGGGGATGAACGGATGCATGTGTGGAAACCGAGGATACGGAAACTGGAGTGCTTCACGACAACGCTTGAAGAACGACCACCATGATCCTCTCGACGTCGTCTACCGAACAACTCGAACACGATCACGAAGCGCTCTCTCTACTTTTCTCTCTTCCATTTTTATGAAACCGTATAATAACGAACGCGGGTCTGCCGCCCACGACGAAGAAAACCTTCGTAAGAGCATGTTGACAAGGAAAAAAGCAGCAGTCTCAACCTGATGGTGTTCATGTGAAGACGAAGATGCGGGCCACTACTGCCGCTTTTTCGGTCTGGTTCTACTTTCTTACGATGCATCGTCACGAATTTCGTCATGTTTCTTGGAGGTTTGCGCATGGATCATGATCGCGTGTCGTGCTGAAAGGAGATCGTCGGATCCGCTTTTGCAGTAAATCAAAGTCTTGTTACGTAGTACTCTCCACATCAAGGACGAAGTCGAATCCTAATGCTAATCCACCTAGTAGACCTAATATTCTCGTCGCCTTTAGCACGTGCTACATAGCTCCTTCTATCACCACTCCTTTCCACGAACAAGAAAACTCCGACCGCAAGCCGCTGGCGCCCTCCTCAACCATGGGTTGCTTTGTCAGCTGCTTCAAGCCCTGTTGTCCCTGTCTCCACACCAAGACCAACAAGGAGCCGAAAACCTGGTGGAAGGTCTCCTTTCGCATCTCCTACTTTCTCGGGTTGATCAATGTGCTGCTCTTCCGGACGATTTACGGCAGTGTGCTTCTTTCTCTCATTCTCTACCGATCCATCGCCGAGTTCGCGGAAAAAGTTCAGCAGCAGCGTCAAAATGCTGAAAACGGAAATGCACCTCCTCGTTTAGATGGTCGCATGCCGTTACCGTTCAGCGCGCCGTACACTCCGGATGATCCCATGCCTTTGCAGGTGTTTGGGGTGGTGAAGCACTACGTGGAGAAGTACCACATCTGCCTGCTGCTGCTGGTGATCTGCAAGGTGGCGGCGTACTGCTGGGCGGGGCGTTTGTTGGTTGAGCGGAAGCTGGCGCAACGTAAAGTCTTCATGCTGGTCTACTTGCTTTGTGATGCTGATGCGACACCTAAGTAGCGTAGTGCAGTGACAGTTGCAGCACCGATGTCACGTTGATCACCTGCTAGTAACTTCACAAAAAGTATAATCCGTCTCCGAATGAAATCCACCGAATCGATCGAACTCCAGCCTGCTTCAACTTCCGCACGGTCTGGTACTTCCTCCTCGCCATTACTCTCGAGCCGCTCTGCGAAATCGCCTGGCAGACCGTAGTGACCGGCAATGCGGAGTACATCCATCGCCAACAGCATCTCGGCTATCTCCTCGGCCAGCCCCGCGGTCCCTGGACTCCCTTTTACCGTCTCGAGGAGCTGCCCATGCTCTACGATCTCTGCAACGACTGGATCTATCCATTGATCGGTCTCCGCGCTTGGAACGCCGAAAACCAGCACCTCTTTTCGCGGGGTAATGTTCCCCCCGTTACCGCATGGCTCGATGAGAACTTGATCGGAATTCTGTCTATCGTTCAATGGAGCGCGCATCTGGTGTACGCGGTGTTGCTGGCTTTAACTTGGTGCGGCTTAGCGGTGAAAGATGTTGGGGATGGGACCTTCGAGGACGATGTTCTCGAGGATGAAGAGAATTTCGCGGAGTGGGAAGGGAAAGCGAGAGGGACGAGGACGTCGAAGGATTCGATTTCAAGTGAATACGGATATGGGTATCAGACGGCTGCGATGAAGAACGTTTCGTGGGCTAGGAGTGGGGGGGCAGGGGTGGTGGCACCGGAAGAGGAAGTCCCGGTTGTGGTGCATGGAGTGCCGGTTGCCTATAACAGTTACAGGAGGGAGAGAGATGACGATGAAGAGACAGAACCGATGCTGCCCTGATGAACAAGCAAGAAGATTGCAGTGTGAATGTGCGTGGAGCTGCTAAAGCTGCGTACAACTCGTTGTCAAGGAGGGTGAAGGAAGGAAGAGGAAATCCTGGAACAAGAACACCGGAACAAGAAGTATCGAACGACATCGCTTTTTGAGAATACAGACGACTTAACAGCCAGACGGCGAGACGATGGAGAACTGCGATTGCCACAACTGAATTGCTCGACCGAGCGCACACGCATTGGCTGCAACCGCAGCAACACGACAAAGCAGGAAGATCATGACGACAGCGTCATCAAATGACTTTAGTTCTGGCATAAAACGAACGACAGAAAGAATCCAGGAGACAGCTGCAGCGACTGCGGTCGCCCTTAACCGGAAGGGAACTAAAACTTGTTTTGAATTGCGCGAGCGGAAGATAAACAACTAATTGATGAACAGCCACACTGACACTCCAGTGCGGAGTTGTGCGCTTTATTTGCCATTGCCTCCGACGAATGTGTTCTCAATAAACGGACGACGAGTTTTTCGGTCTGGTTTTACTTTCTTACGATGCATCGTCGCGAGTCTCGTCATGTTTCTTGGTTTGCTCATGGCTGATTGTTCTGGCCGCCCTTCCTCATGGATCATGATCGCGTGTCGTGCTGAAAGGAGATCATCCGATCCACTACTTTTGCAGTAAATTAAAGTTTTGTTACGTAGTACTCTCCGCATCAAGAACGAAGTCGAATCCTAATCCACCTAGACCTAATATCCTCTTTCTCGTTACCTTTAGCACGTGCTACTTACATTAAGTAGCTTTTTCTATCACCACTCCTTTCCACGAACAAGAAAACTCCGACCGCAAGCCGCTGGCGCCCTCCTCCACCATGGGTTGTTTCGTCAGCTGCTTCAAGCCCTGCTTTCCGTGTCTCCACACCAAGACCGACAGAGAGCCGAAAACCTGGTGGACGGTCTCCTTTCGGATCTCCTACTTTCTCGGGTTGGTCAATGTGCTGCTCTTCCGGACGCTTTATGGAGGCGCTTTGTTGGTCCTGATCCTGTTGCGATCCTTCGTCGACTTCAGTGATGAACACATTCGTCAGCAAGATCAGCAACGACATTTGCCGGCATTTGCTCGCATCCGCATGCCGTTACCGTTCAGCGCTCCCTACACGGCGGATGATCCCGTGGTTTTGCAGGTGTTTGGCGTCGTGGTACACTACGTCAAGAAGTACTGGATCTGCCTGCTGCTGCTGGTGATTTGCAAGGTGGCGGCGTACTGCTGGTCGGGGCGGCTGTCGTGGGAGCGGAAGCTGGCGCAACGTATTATTATTTGATTTAACCTTATGCTGGTCTACTATAACTTGCTTTGTGATGCTGATGTTGCGACACCTGAGTAGCGTAGTGCAGTGACAGTTGCAGCACTGTACGCGCCGCCGACATTTGCTAACGCGTACGGTGCTGCATTTGTCACGGCACTACGCTACTTATTAGCAGGTGATCAACGTGATGCAGCACCGACACGTTGATCACCTGCTAATAACTTCAGAAAAAGTGTACTTTTTCTTTTTCTGAAGTTATTAACAGGTGATCAATGCAGCACCGACACGCACACGTTGATCACCTCCTGCTAGTATAGCTTCAGAAAAAGTAAATCCGTCTCCGAATGACATTGACCAAGAATCGATCGAACTCCAGCCTGCTTCAACTTCCGCACTGTCTGGTCTTTCCTCCTCGCCATCACCCTCGAACCGCTCTGCGAATATGGGTGGCAGACGATAGTGGCACGCAATGCGGATTACATCCGTCATGCTTATGGGCTTCTCCACAGCGGTCGGTCGTGGACTCCCTTCTACCGTCTCCAAGAGCTGCCCATGCTCCACGGGGTCTGCAACGACTGGCTCTATCGATTGATCGGTCTCTGTACAGATCCCGCACTTTGGAACCCCAACATATGGTGGGACCAGCTGCTAAGTGTTAAGTCGGAATCACTCCCATACAGCAAAGAGATCAGACAGCAGGAACCCGAAAGGGAAGCGAAAGGAAGGTGAGCGACTAGGGTCTCCTTGTGGTCCTTGAGGTAACGGCTGGGGGCAAGCTTCACAGCTTATTTGGAGTAGAGATGGAAGCTGCGACTCTTCTGGTCAGTGTCTTGGGAGAGAGTTCTGGAAAGTTGCCAAAGTTCTGCCAAGATTTTGCCAAGTAGAGAGCTGCCATCGTTGGCAGCGCAGATACTAGGGGCGCGAAGAACTCTTGGCGGTTTGCCATGCTTGGGGTCGGACCTGATTTTTTTTTTGAGAGAGGTCACAAATTCCGGCTTAGGTTAACCGGGTCGGCGGGGGCTTCTGGCCATTCGGTGGTCGGAAAGACCACAGCCTGCCTGCCGCGGTCCCTGTCGTGAGGCCAGGACCTAGTAAGTGACCACCCGCCTCTAGGTCTAAACTAGTGCGCGCTGCCGCCTACAGTAGTGCAGATTAGGCCCTGCGGATGCAAAGGCCAAAGGGGGCGATCGCGCTTCTAGTTCTGCTGTACACTCCCCCTAATGAGCCCTGCGGTCACTCCCCCCGGCCTCCTCCGGCGGCCTTCTTGTGGTGGTGCATGCGCGCCACCGTTATGGGTGCGCGGGCTCTCCCACCTGCGCGCAGCGCGAATAGGTATAAAAAAGAGTGTCTACGCCAATCCCAATACCGGCGCGCGCTTGAAAAGAGCGCATCGCCGTGCTATACTCTTGGGCTGTGCACTCTTGCGCCGCAACAGCGCGCTTTTGTGCAAGAGTCTTGCACTAGAGCGCGTTCTTGTAGTACAGCAGAACTAGAGGCGCGATCGCCGTTGCGCCCGCAGGTGGGGCTAGTCCGCACTTCTATTCTTGGAGGCGCCAACGCGGACGCGCACTAGTTTAGAGGCAGCCAGATCGAACTAGTACTTCACTCACTTAGCAGCTGGCCCCAGGATACAACACGCGGGAGCAGTACTTGGTGCGTGGCAACCTTTCCCCCGTCACAGTATGGATCGACAACTATCTGATCGGAATTCTGTCTATCGTTCAATGGAGCGCGCATCTGGTGTATGCGGTTTTGCTGGCTCTGACTTGGTGCGGTCTAGCGGTTGATGGTGAAAAAGATGCTGGTGAAAAAGATGGTGTGCTTGAGGATGAAGAGAACTACGCTGAATGGGAAGGCAAAGCGAAAGGGACGAGGACGTCGAAATATAATTCGGAAAACGTTTTTTCGAGTGAATACGGAAACGGATGTGGGTATCAGACGGCTGCAAGTGGAATGAAGAACGTTTCGTGGGCTAGGAGTGGTAGTGCAGGAGCGGTCGTAGTGTTAGCGCCGGAAGAGGAAGTCCCGGCTGGTGTGGTGCATGGGGTGCCGGTTGCCTATAACTGTCGCAGGGAGACCGAGACGAGGGACGACAATGAAGAGACACAACCGATGCTGCCCTGATGAAGCAAGAAGATTGCAATGTGCGTGGAGCTGGAGCTAGAGCTGCGTAAGCGTACGGAGAAGGAAGGAAGAGGAAATCTTGGAACACCACCGGAACAAGAAGTATCGAACGACATGGTTTTTTTTGAGAATACAGACGACTTGAAAGACAGCGAGAAGATGGAGAACTGCGATTTTTCCCACAACTGAATTATTGCTCGACGGAGCACAACTGGTGAATTATTGCTCGACGGGGCGCAAACTGAATAATTGCTCGACGGAGCGCACATGCAACACCAGCTCGCAGCAGCAGCAACACGACAAAACAGGAAGATCATGACGAGGGCTCCTGAAATGTTGAAACAGTTCTGGCATAAAACGAACGACAGAAAGAATCCAGGAGACAGCTGCAGCGACGGCGGTCGCCCTTGACCAGAAGGGAACTAAAACTTGCTTTGAATTGCGCGAGCGGAAGATGAACAACTAATACTAATTGATGAACAGCTACACGCTCGTGCGGAGTGAATTTTATTTGTCATTACCTCCAACGAATTTGTTCTCAAGAGTAAGAGAGTAATGGTCCCTTTCGCAGCCCCGCTGACACTCAACCTCAATTTGGATTTTTCCTGTCGTCTGTCCGTGCGTCAAATCGGTCAAGTAGTGAAGAGTTTTTGAAGGAAAGTTATCGGTGTGTTTTCTTGTAGTGATCGGTCCTCCTTTGCAAAGCTTTTCGGGTTGGCGAGACGAGTTGTTTGAAACATAAAGCCTTCTTCCAGTCGGTGCTGTCGACTTCAAACTGCCTCTTTGTTTTTGGTCCCCACGGCCACTTGTGAAACCGTTTCTTAATCCCTCCCCCAAATGAATCAGGTGGTGCCCCAAGTGAGGTATAATTCCAGTGGTTTTCTACACGTTGGCTCAACACCACTTATTCTCTTCAATCACTTCCCCCTCTCGAAGTTCGAATCAAGAACTCGTCCGAGTATAATTTACTGTACAGTACAACGAACAAACCAACGGACTCCTACAACCAACTGAAAATACCATCCAACATCAAATTCAATCTACCCTTTCAACAAAACCAACCACCCGAAACAAACCACGGAAACGAGAAGGCCGGGAGAAACTCTCGGACCACAGCCAAAAGACACAACTACGACGTTCAACAACCTTCTTCGTTTAGTTCGAAAGCAGAAACTAAGCGAGAATGTCGACCATCGAGGAGAAGTACCAGCGGCCGCTGATGAGCTGCATGACCCAAGTCCTCCCAGAACTTGAGGATGCGGGTAAAACCTGCCAAGTGTCGAAGAAGGACGTCAACGCGATCAAGACTCTGATCGAGCACGATAACCACCACAACAGGCGGAAGATCGAGAAGCTCATCGGGAAGGGTACTTTTCTTGATTTTTTTCTGGATAGGCCATTTCTCGTCGCAGCCAGCCGTATCTTCATCAGACTACAGTAAGTCATGCAGCATCTGTCTGTACTCACTAATTCGCTCTCGCAGCCGCCAACTACACTCGCAAGAGAATGGAAAAATGAAAACTCGCTCCACCACACAATCGATCAATCACAGATGCCTGCTTCCGTCCGTACTTCAACACCACTTTGGACGAGCAGCGCGAACATGCTCTCCGCCGGCTGCGGAGAGCATGTTCGCGCTGCTCGTCCGAAGTAACGTCGAAGTACGGACGGAAGTAGGCCTAGGCATCTGTCTGGAAAATGAAAACTCGCTCCCGCCCTAATTAGCTCCCTCCTCGTTTAACATCGCCGACCGGTCCTCGGCCTGAATGATTTCACACCACAGTAGTGGCGATTGCGTTTGCGGCAGTGCCAAACAATAATTCGCACGCAGATTTCGATGTATCTTAACTCACTCGGGGTGACAAAGCACGACCACGTCCGGACCGAAGATTTGCTGAAGCGCACGGGGGAGCAGTCGCTTTCGTGGAAGATCGAACAGCGGCAGGCGCGCTACTTCGGGCATATCATCCGGTACCCGGCGACCCGGTGGGCGCGGTTGGCAACCGCGCAAATCGGGGGGAGGGCAAAACACGGGCAGGGGGCAACGACAACCTGGAGGGGAGACCGCGACAGAGCGTTACTGCAGAGGCGAGCAACAACACAAGACGCAGCAGATCGCGACCTGTGGCGGGGAATAGCAGCAGGAACAGCAACGGGCACAGGGGCAAGGCGGCCGGGAGATCTCACAATCCAACAAGCAAACCGAATAGCAGGGAGGAGGAGGACGTGTGCACAGCGTTAGAAAGGAAAATCTTAGGCAGAACTGCCGTAGATTCAAGATCATCATCTTAACTCACTCCATCACAGACCCCTGCTTCCGTCCGTACTTCAACACCACTTTGGACGAGCAGCGCGAGCACGCTCTCCGTCGGCTGCAGTCATTTTGCAAGGAAGGCATCATCCGCGTGCAGGATTTCGAGGAAAATCCCCAGAACATCTTCATGGCGCACGAAACCTTCGCGCAGGTGGATGGATCCTTCGCGACGAAGATGACCGTGCAGTTCAACCTGTGGGGAGGTACAATAGTTTGTTTTGATTTGAGTTTAGCTTCTTCTACTTCCTAGTAACTACCACCAACGCTTCATAGGAAGATTGAGGACCTCATTAATTTCAAATCCAACCAACCCCTTCAAAAATCAAAACCAAAAGGTACCGTCTACCGTCTCGGTTCTCCCGAGCAGCGCCAATTCTTCGCGAACAAGACCAATTCTTCCGAGGTCGTCGGCTGCTTCGGGCTCTCTGAGCTCGGTTATGGCAACAACGCCGTCGAGATGGAGACCACCGCCACTTACGATTCCAAGGACGATACCTTCATCATCCACTCGCCTTCCGTGCTTTCTCAGAAGTACTGGATCACGAACGGAGCGTGCCACGCGCACTACTGCGTCGTTTTCGCCCAGCTCATCATCGACGGGAAGAGACAGGGAGTGCATGGATTTATTACACAGATCCGGGATTTGAAGACCTTGCAGCCGATGCCAGGATGCAGAGTTGAGGACATGGGACAGAAGGTGGGATTGAACGGAATCGACAACGCGAAGATTCTGTACTTGTGATTTGTTTCTTTTTGTTTGTTCGTGTTTCACTTTGATGTCTCCGACAGCGCCCGACATGTATCAACTAGACTGCTCACT
>JACKZZ010022289.1_pt1 | contig 12435 bp, 13 predicted proteins | sample 8027871 | NCBI WGS metagenome assembly JACKZZ01 (sample SAMN15724774, study PRJNA655200) | protist metagenome | isolation source: fluorescence activated cell sorting (FACS) single amplified genomes of... | place: USA: West Boothbay Harbor, Gulf of Maine | collected 2000-07-19
CCAAACGAGTTGGTTTCGCGGAACCAGATACGGTCTCAAGTACGGAGATTCCCGAATTTCATCGCCGGGTGGGGAAAGGAAACCGCCTCAGACAAAATTATTCCTTTTCCTGGGTTAACGAAAAATATCTGACAGAAGACGCGAAAACGTTCTGGAACAGAGTCTGGTCAGAATAGACGTGTGATAGTAAAACTGGAGGGTTTCGCACATTACAATAAGGTGTAGCAACATCATCGTGCGAACTACGAATCCTGAGCGTAATGACACATCTGTCAGCCTTGAGTTGAAGATTGTGCAGCTGAAAAAATGGCGTAGATTAAAAAGCGTTTGATTATCACCTGTTGTGGTTGTGGAGAAGAGAAAAACCCGTGAGGTGTGCGCGAAATCATTTATACATATGACAGGAGCATCCTAAAGCAACTGAAAGGAGTATAACTGGAGTCAGTACTGAACTACAGTGCAGCGAACAGACCGAAATGACGATGAGTTGGATCTCTAGTTAGAAGTGGGTCTCAAGAACGAGTGATGACTAAAAGTCGAGCATTGTAAAGCAGGATTCTAGACCGAGAGCGATTTGTGCTGAGGTCGGTTGATTTTGTCGATGAAGGTACTCACGAAAATTGAGTGGTGATGACAGTGGCAAATCATGGGGTGATAGTATGAGACCAAATGAGAGGCAACAATGGTTATTGATGTCATGCGGCTTGTGGAGCTAAACAATTTTGTCCTCACACAATGGACCCCTCCAACGGTGTATTATCGGACGATGGGAGTAACGTCAAATGTCAAATGTCCAAAAAATCATGCAGGGCGTGAACGTCACATTCTCAGTATTGCCACGTGGTCCGTCTGGTGTTCCAAATTCATATCATCAGCACAATTGATGCATGTGACGTATGACTCTGAACTCTGTTGCATCGAATCCAAGCTTGTCACGTGACCTCTGTCTTTGTGTGTGGCTTTTGAGAATCAGCACGTGGAATTACATGTCGTCTTCGTGGAATCGTGTGAAAGTCGACGTCGATGCAGGAGGCAGATTTCTTCCGTGGTTGGTAATAAACATCGTCTTGTCTCTTCGAGCTGTGAACATTCCTTTTTCGAAAATGTATCTTTCTATTTTTAGAAGTTGAGAGCAAATAGTCCGAATTGTTTTCGAAATGTATCTTGAATTTTTTTGTTTTGATAAGTATGTAAGAGAAAGTCCGTGTGCTCTGTTATTGGCTTGCGAAAACATCCCGCACCTTGAGTCGTCCTCCCACATGGCCACGGCAAATGTCATCTACGCCAGGAGGCCTGTACTTATGACGAACTTTTTCTCGGCTAAGTTCATCGACGACAATACCACGTATGAAGATGCCGATAATCGCGAAGTCACAAAAGCTCGAGAGATCGCTTTCCGCCTCTGCAGGATCCATGAAGCAGTGGATAAGGCGGCAGTGGGAGAGCCTGGAGTGCTCAGCACCAAAATAGTGGGGTCCTTCACCGTGCGGGAGGATGATAACAAGCATAAAGTTCGCCAAACAATGAAGGCGAAGGGGCGGTTGAGGACCGACATAACAAACACAAAGGACCTCCGCCCAGTTGTAAAGGCAATATTGATCGTCGCACTCATTCGCTCTACCGCTCTAGTGGGCTGTGTCTCAAGGGTTTTCAGCAAACAGGAAGAGAGGGCACTCAGCAAAGCCGAGCGCGACGCAATAACAGAACTCATGCATTGCAACAAGTTTAAGATGCGTTCCGCGGAGCGCAGATTAGAAGATGACATGATACTAATGAGGCTATTGCCTTTCGACATAGAGATAATGCGCAGGAGGCTCAGATATCTAGTGCACCTGATGCGATGCTGTGATGCTATAGCATTTCTAGCACTTTTTGGTATTTTTCTACCCGCTTTGCTAGAAGGTGCAGATAAAAACGAGTGGATGCGAAAGAAGCCGTATGACCACATGTCGATAAAAGAAACATATTTCCAACTCATGCGGCAGATAGGTCTTGACCAAGAGCTATTCAGCTGCTTGCTGCACATTTTTCGGAGCGCCCGTCCTTCCACGCGCGACAAAGCCAGAGATTTTTTCTTTGAAATTGCAGATACATATCTCTACAGCGCAACACTCAAGAAACTCGAGCGTGCACACACGTTTCCTGAAAACGTAGACGTCGTCCATGGCTGGCTGAGAAACGTCTTCCCGCGCGCCAGCAGCAAGAAACTGATTCTTCAGCAGCGTGATAAGCTGGTGTCAAAGTGGGGAAGCGACAACATCATGCCTAGCGAGCCCAGCATCCCGGGAAACATCAAAGCCGCCTTGATATCAGCACGTGATGACGAAGAGAGGAATCACCTCATGTCCCTAGAGAACGATGAAATAATAACCTGCGTCGAAATAGTGGATCCACACTCGGGCTACACCCCTCTCGCTGAACTAAAGTGCAGGCCAACGTACAAGTACAAGTGCAGTATATGCAACATTACTGCAGTAACCCATGACCGTGAAGGAGCTGAGATCCTAGTTGCCCATCGCGATACTCATAAACACGGCCTAGTACAAGTTCTTCGTAGAAACTCTGATGGCGCTTTCCTGTGCGATGTTGGCAACAAAACGCTCACATACGGACCGAATCGAAGACCTAATATTGCCACTGCCTATAAGAACGACTACAGCTTTGTGCGCAACGTTTTTTCGCCGTCGTGGCTTCACGGAAGTTGCCTGAAATGCCCTTACCAGGGTTGTGATTTCAGCTACACTCCGCCGAGGGGGCTCAACGACGACAGAGCGAGGAACATGATGGCGAATCGATTCACGAAATTAGTGAGCAGTGGCAGATAACCATCTAATTTTTCAAGAATACACATAAACTGTAATACCTAAATCTGTATTTGGAACAGCTCTAAAATTTTTTTCTCTAAAGAGAAAACTATCGAACTCAGAGAAAATTTTGTTATGCCATGTGTCAAAACTTTGTCTCGTAGCACGCCACTTTTCATCGACTCAATTCAGCGGCCGCACTTTGTAACAGGGAAACTTTTCCAAAAAAACGAAGATCATGACGAGCAATCTGAAGAACGAATAGACAACAGAAACGGAAATTTCAGGACTGAATTTCCCGTGTCAAAATTAAATTTGCCGTCTGCTCATTTCAACTTCATTTTCAAAAATTGCACGGAATAATTCCAATGTCACAAACAAAAATGAATGTCATGTGGCGAACGTACATGTGTGCATCAAAATTCAGAACCAGACGTCATGTGTCAAGACGACGAGCACAGAACACCAAACAAATTGTCTCATCCCGCACAATTTCCATCGTCGCACTCTGTTGAAGGATTTTTTTTTTTGAAGAGAGAAGAACCATCGGAGCTCTGGGCGGATACTATGTACCCGCCCGGCAGACACAATGCCTCGGCTCCATGAAAGTTTCGAACTCTTCCTCGGCTACGCACTCTACGAATCTTCCTCAGACGACGATTCGCTGACGATTTTCTGCTGTCGTCATATCGCTTGCCCCTCAGAACCACTCCCATTTCTAAATCGATGTCACCATTATTTCTGTTCGTCCTCTGTATTATACAATCGCCTCCATACCCCGCAGCTATAGTCACTCTGATGAAATTTTCCTGCCACCTGGCTTGACAATGCTCCACTTGTAGTCATGCCTTGTTTTTCAGAGCCACCCCTACCTAGGAATGTAACGCACCCTTATTTCGTCTGCACTCCGCGCATTTGCTCATGCTTCTTTCATGTGACTCTGCACTGCTCCTTTCTCTGTCTGCATCACTCATTTTTAAAAGACGTGCATCTATCTACAGATTGAACTCGTCATCATCCTTATCGTCATCTGTACCAATTACTCAAACATACCTCCTTCATGAGTCCCTACAATGCACCACTTGCCGTCCTCATCACCTGCTTTTGAGAATCATCTCTATCTAAAAAATTAACTCAGCATCATCGGCGCTGGTTCTCTGTACCAGCTACTCTGAAATACGTTTGTCCCCGTGTATGCTTCGCTAGTTTTTCTCTTTTCCACGTACACTTCGTGACTCCCTCCTGCATGTTTCTGACTCCTGCAACGAATGTACTTTTAAGACTCAGTGCTCGGCAACGTGTTGACAATTTCTAAAGCCGCAATGCAAATGATATGAATCTACCACGGCTATTCGACCCATACTGTCTTCCAGAATGCTTTGGCTTCTTCTCTCAGGCAGTCCGCTTTTACCCAGGAAAAATGCATTCTTCGTGTATTTTTGCTTTTTCCTTTTGTGCCTTCTTCTCCGCGAGCCAGTTTCCATTTCAGAGTGATCCGGTCTCGACCTTTTTTTAGCGATTCTAGCTTTACCATTTTCGGATCGGTGATACCAATTTTTTCGACCCACTCTTCCTGCCTTTTTATGCCTTCTGGGAAAGCAGGGAACACCAATACATATTCTTCCTGAGGACGAGTTAAAATGAGAAGTTGACTGGCACGCAAGATTCAACAGACAGAAACATAGAGAATAGGCAAAACAGCCTGCACTTTTATTCATCATCTCGAATTATTTACGTTGAATTGAGATACGATCGCGAGATAAAAAATCCGATTTCATTTTCACTCCTTGTCCCAGGACTGTGCTGGTTTCACGAGTAATCCAATGTAGAAAGAAAAACCTTGCTGGTAGCTTCCTCAGAAAGGTCTTGGGGGGGAAACAGAGGCCAGTTCTCCTTCACCGCACGCTTCAATCGAGCCTCCTCAGCCGGGTTCGGGTCAGCCCGGACCTGGCGCAAAGGTGGTGGACACTGAATGAAATGATATAGATATTCTGGTTTTCTCCATCGTGTACTTATGAAATGAAAATGCATAGGATACTGGATAAAAAATCAATCTCAAAAATCAATCTCTCATGCTTTCCTCTGTTATGCTCCGATCAGTGCAACGACTTACGTACTATCGAAAATATGAGAAATTGAAGATCAAGACTCGATATGCTTGAATACCCAGACAGCGGATGAATGAGTCGGCAATCCAGATGCTGGTACTTCGGTGTCTGGCGAGCCTGGTGATGCTTTTGACCCTGCTTGCTGATCATTTTCATTTTGAGACGCGTCTTCTTCATCATATTGTGCTGATACACGCGGCGGAGCACTGTGAAAACGGGGCTCTTTTCCGATTGGGCTTGGCGTAATGTCGATAAAGGTCTTTTTGATCATGAGTTTCATGACACCCTCACCGTCGCTGTACTCATCGTACTGACGTTTGTCGTTGAGCAAACCCTTACTCTGGCATCTCTGTTCAAGTTCAGGCGTCATCCAATTGAACTTGGAGTTGAAACCGGCGGCACGCACCGTTTCGGCCCAAAGGAGACCGAATCCCAGGCACAACGGCTTCCGCAAGCTTGGTTGGGAGGACATCATTGCCATTCTTACTGGAATGAATCAATTGCTGGGGCGTCGAAATATAAAAACAACGTACGAGTTTGTAATTGGAATTCTAGACAACGAAATTTGTCTGACGAATCGATTCAGAAAATCAATGGGCAATAGCAGGACGGATGGACAATCTTCACTAACACTAACCAAAATTCCCAGAATACATATCAACCATAAGCAGATGTCGAACCATACTAAAATACCCCGATCTAAACAAAGAGCAAGACTGAACTATCGATCTCACAAAACATTTTCTCATGTCAAATGTGTCAAAATTTGTCTCTCAGATAACGCCACTTTTCATCGATCCAGTTTTTTCCGCACTTTGTAACAGAGAAACTTTTCCAAACGAATCAAAACCATGAGCAATCTGACGACCGAATTGTCCCGGATGTGAATAATGCGGATGGAAAATGGAAACATCATGACCGGAGAGCAACATGGAAAATTTTTGCAAACTTTCAAAAAGTGTATCTTACGCGTTGTCACAAATCTCGTAGAAAACAGAAATTGTCGCAGGACCGCGATGTTGAAATTGAAAAATGTCGTTTGTCACGATTTCACGGCTGTTCCTCATGCCTCAACATGTAACAAAAAAGAAGAACAGATTCCAACAGATCGCCTATGCTCATAGTCTTACAATACCTTTTGCTTTGTCTTTGCTTTTTCCCATGCTCATCGCTGAGTTTGCCTTGGCAGACAAAATATTTCGATATCACAAACAGTAGAAAAGAAAACTGTAACTGTTTGGGACATCTATAGATTTATTGTCGCTTTTTATACCAATCTCACATCACTCCACTGTCCGCCACTGTCGGAATATCACTCGCTGTCAGAACCACTTTTATTTACAAATTTAACTCATGAATGATATCAACCTGTGTGCCGCACGGCACATGTAGTTACTCTTGACCGAAAATACTGCTTTCATGGCGCTTTACAATCTTCCAACCACTCGTCATCGTCACTCCTTTTGAGGTTTTCAGGGAGATCTCAAGCTATCGATAAATTCTTCTCTCACCGTTTTTTATGCCCCGCACCACCAACTCTGAATCATCTAGGGCACTCCTTTCACGTGACTTAACAACGCTCCGTAATGTGAATGGCTTCGTGCACGAGCCAACAGGTTTTTCGTTTCGCCCTGTGCATTTTAGAATCCTCCCGCAAATCTACCCAGCTCTTCCAGCGCATCACAGAGTGACACGTCGACGCTTTTCTCGAAACGAAAGAATACTCCACCGTGCTGCTCGGGATACTACAGTTCCCATATTGTGTTCCAATACACTTTGGCTTCCTCTGTTAGGCAATCTTCATTCACCCAGGAAAAAGCGTACGGGTGGCGATTAGGGTTGCTTCCAAACCGCCGCTTGAACGAATTCGTGAACAAAGAGCGGTCGTTTCCCCTCCTCGGCTCCTTGAAACCAACTCGCCTGGCCCAACCTATACGACTCCCCTTTGGTGGGCAGCCAGGAAACACCAAGACAAAACGAGCGCCCTAATAAGATGTAGTTTTTGAAGTGAAACACTGAGTGATTCTCCACGAACAATAGGATGCAAAGCAATGTGATTGCAATCATTAGCTTCATGCTGCCACATGAAATGTCTATAACTACGCAATAACTACAACATCACCTACAGCTTTGACTATTTCTGTACTCCTCTCACAGCAAAACTATGCTGTAATGGTAGCAACGAATAAGAATTTAAGAAAAACCTCGGTGGCTCTTTCAAGAATTTCGCAGAGAGCGTTGTTCCGACACAGGGCAGACCAAGCACTTTTTACTCCGCGTTTCAAGTGGGCCTCATTAGCCGGGTCCCTGCACAAAGACTGTGGAATCTGAAAACCGATTTTTGCTGTCGAAGAATATTGGAACATACTCCATTTGAGATTCGGAAGCTGCATCAATAAAATGACTAGTGGATGAGATAGCGATCTTTTATTCGGTTCCGTACTCTATGACACTAACCAACGCATTCAACATACACGTCTGAGGAAAAAATGAGAGCATGGAGATATGCTTTGTTCCTATTGGTGTACCCATTGTGATTGTTGTCCTTCTGGTGGACATGAAGGTTCAGCGTTGGCATTCAAACGAGAAGAGTTGTCTTCTTTCTGCGATGGTGCTGGATCTGAGTTGGCGGAGCGGGAGTCATGTGCTGATGCGCCGTCCGGACCCTGAGAGAGAATTTTGAAGACAACGCACTAACTCGATTACACGAACCCGAGAACATCATTTCACGACTAGAAAATGCGAGATTGAACGAACCCATCACATCACCGGCTGACACCGTACAGGTATGAGCTCTGAGGACGTGCTGCTTTTCGTAGAGATACGCATAATTTTCTGGAGATCAGTTTGACACATCAGTTTATGGTCAACCTCATTCGTTCCAGCAGATGATCCGTCTTTGAAAAATTTCGTGTCTGCTTCTCCAGACAAAGTGCAGGGACCTGGGTCGCTCCGGCTGCGTTTTGGTGCTGCTTCATCAACATTTTGATCGACACAATCAAAAAAGGTGTTTTTCACAAAGGAATTCCTGGAGACGCTGTCACCCAACATTAGGACAGGCGCTGCGTTCTCTCCTTGCGGCGTGGCACTGTTGACTTTTGCACCGCTTCCTGACACACGGACGCCGAGTGCCGTAGCTTCTTTTAGGCTCGAACCTCCTATCCACAGCAAATAAAACCCTGAGGAGATTCGCTTGGGGACGCATGTTGACAGAGGTGACATGTTTCGTGTGCTCTGAATAGTCTAGAAAGAGCATAAACAGGTGGGGAAATGTACGTTGTAGAATAAGAAAACTTACTATGCAGGCAGGAGCTGGTAGTGGTATGTAGATAAAAAATGTGACATCGAAGAGATCATGGTAGATGAAAACTGAAAACTGACGTATAGGAACATGATACGTACCCACCGATCCTATAAAAATTCTAGATGATCCCAAATTTTGTGAGCATGCCGTCCATGAGGACTCGAAATCTTGCCGCAAAATATCGTACGATTCATGTCATCTTTCACGAGGACGTCACGATAAAAAAATTCTTCTTTCGCTCTTTCGTGTGTGCCGAAAAAATGTGCCTGCAAAGATAGCAAATACAAAGGACGGAATGAATTAAATGAACAAACGATGCACGGAAATCGCGCGTACACGAGCGCGATGAATTTGTTTCCGAGTATAGAATCGGCATCGACTATGAAATCACGACTTATATCCATCACCAACATTTCAACACACGACTCCCAAAACGAATCGCATACCGAATACAGAGCCACACACTCTAAACCGTAAAGACCACAAAAATGAAAAAATATCCAAAGATGGACCCCACGATCTCAAATCGTGGACAGTTTTGTTATTAGGAGATGCGACGACTTGCGGATTCTTCAAAAGACGTCTTACGAAAATCACGCGCCGGGACTATGGAACACACAACTCTGCACGACTCACATCGTACAGTTGGCGAAATCCGTTCTTTGAAGAGAAACGACCTATCCGAGCTCTGATGCTTACAATCAATCACAAAACACGCGAGGACATGTCGCACAAGCAGGCAAATCGCACACTGAAATGCGCCCCAAAATGATGTGCGATCGATACTGGACAGAAACTTGCTTGACCATCGGAGGAATCGCTACGAAATTTTCCTCCACCTCGCCATTATGAAGCAAATGCGACACACAACGAACAAGACTGGCTTTACTTTATCAAAGTTCTTGGAACTGATCAGACGAACGCGTTTCCGACCTCAACTTCTTCAAACTGATATCTGTCGTGTCCACTGTGTTCGTGCTGTGTATCCGCTGATATACACGACAAGGCCCGACTCGATCATAAATCTTTCAACCGTTCAGGGGAAGATAAATGTGTTCGATTTACTACATCCATTTACCACTTTTAGATACCACGGAAAACTACATCCATTTACCACTTTTAGATACCACGGAAAACTGGTGAGGTAAATTCTCACACTCTGCTGTGTATAAAATGGGAAAGAAACACTAACAGAATGCCCCGGAGGAACATGCCACATGCAGATTAGTTGTAGTTATTCAACAATAAGCTCTCTTTGAAAAGTAGCTGGGATGCTACGGAGTACTAAAATTATGCTATCTTCATGTTTTTTGCAAAGCGTGTCACCGCCCGTGATTTTACACAAACAAAATCGAAACGACAGATACTAATTGATGGTCTTGCACTCATCGTCGCCTGACCTGTGCAGCAGAAATTGGCATCCATGCATGACTCAATCGCTCAATCGCAATGCATTGTTCTTGAATCGTCGGTCTCTCGTGAGGCGGCGGAGTTCTCTGATGCATCTTACTGAATTCGGCAATCGGGCTTGGAATGACGTTACTCCTTGCGCTAAGAAATCAGCAAGAGGCAACGGCTTATTTTCAAATTGCTGCGTGGACTGCAGTTCGTGACGAGTGCAGCTGCATAAACAAATGAAACTCGATAGATTAGTGGCGGGAAAATGAACAAGCGATCAAAAATTTTCACGGTAGGTTACCATGCCTTTTTCCAATATTCTGTGTTCGGTTCTTCGGTACTGAAAGGGATATGGAGGTGTGCCTGCCAAGAAGTTCGGGTTACTGGAGGCAATGAGATGATGTCGACCGAGGCAAATCGCCTTGTTTTGTGGACTGCGCGGCTGGTCGCGTTTAGCTCGTTACGGAAGTTGTATCATCCACCAGGATATCGCTTGCTGGCGCACCTGCTGCGTCTTGCTTTTCTTGAGCATGTATGTGATTTTTCTCACCTGCATGTGCAAGGCTTGGAGAGAGAAAAACATCGCCTGGCGAAATAGGATTGGTGGGAGTGCTGATGCCGATATCAAGTGCCCCTGTCGAGTCAACAACCCGCGACTCGGAGAAATCCCGTGACATTTCTCGTGCTGGCATGGATTCAACGATACCGTCGCATGACAAGTCGCCCCCTTTCTGTTGCCGATTTGTTCCGTCTTGAACATCATCCTCTGGTAGCCCCGTCAAATAAAAAGTGCACGGGGACGCACTTTCGGGCTCCTGCACTTCAATCTCCGTACAGGTAAAAGCGGAACCTGGGGTTTCCAAATGCCCGGCGGCATCAATGATGTAGTTCGGGTCGACGTTGAGATGGAAAATTACATTTGGGCGACATGTCGCGTGACGATCATTTCTTCTTTGGTTTTCGCAGGAGATATTTATTATCTGTTGCTGAGCTGAACAAGATTCTTGCGAATTATAATCCTCTGGCTCTCGTGTACTAGTTCGTCTGCGAATCAGGGTTTCCACTCCCGATGCGCCTTGTTCGCCAGGAACCAAGACTTCCACATGTTGATCTGACGCATCATCTGACCTTGAACTACTCGTCGGACTTGGCGACCTGCTCCAACAATCCCCTGCTGATGTGGTGTTGCTAGTAGTTGTATTGCAAATGCTATCAGCTCTGCTTTTCTTATTCCGCCGATGCGCTCTTTCAACTTGTCCACACACCAGTTCCAGCTCTTCCTTGATATCTGTGAGGTGTTTCTTCGCCTTTCTCAACGGTCCATGCAAAAAATGTGCGGTAGAAGCAAAACCTCCCACACTCTCGGAGACTTTCGCGACAGCGACTGCGCCAGACGCAACCCCGCCAGCTGTTCCTGCGATACCGACCACAACCGAGACGGACGCGGCAGAAAGGGGCACAATCGGCAGGATAGTGGTAGCGGCGCCAGTGACGATTGCTGCGACTTGGGCAGTTTGCTTCGCACGTGCAGCGACGCTCTCGGCCATTGTCTGCATCTTTTTCAGATCCTCTTTTTTCTTCAAATTCAGATTCATCCCGCTCATATCGATCATATTCTTGGAGGTAGAGAAACTTGGCGATGAAGGACTCTCGTGACCTTCCAAGGCATCCTGATCTTTTGTGGCGATGCGGGGTGCGTCTGCAGGCCAGTCCTGGTTCTCATCTTGAACAGAGTTTGGATCATTGTTACAGTCCTGCTCAGTCGGGGAAAATGAGGTCGGTTTCTTCTGGGGACTCCGCGATCTCGAATATCTAGCGGGCTCGTCTGTGCAGTCAGGGAATTCTATGTCCCGAAGTGATGGAGAGGATTGTCGAGCACAGAGAGCATCCGGGCTTGTACGAGCACTGGTTGCGTGGCTTGCGAACTGGTGTTGCTCGTGCGAGGCCTCGCATGTTGGAAAATCAAGTTCAAGAAATTGCGAATCAGAAGAGTTTCCACGCTGATGTTTCTCACCGAGCGACGGTAAAGTCAAAGACGGCCCGCCTGCGCTCGACCGCTCTCGTGTTCGACTGGTGTCAGCATTCGGCGAACTTGCGCGCGAGCTTGTCAAAGACTTATCCTGGATCTCCGACCTGGTTTGACCATCGACGGCAGCACGATCACCGGCTACCATGGGCTTTCTATCCTCCATCGATGCTGGTGCTGCTGCTGATGAAGTCGGTGGCGCTAGCCTCCGCAATACTCGTTGACTCCACTCCCAGAGCCACGTGGACGATTCGGTTATCTCCGAGAGGACCGGAATGATCTGCCGATCCTCCGGAGAGTCCAACATAACCCAGCCGCCATCCACTTCGACAAATGGCTCATCTTCTGGTGTTTCTTTCGGCACCTTGGCGGCGTGACCAGACGGCAGCTGCAATACTAAGGAGTCAGGGTTGGACGATGATGCACTGGCTTGATGCAACGCGTCTCTATTCTGTTCTTGCGCCGGCGTCGCGTCCGCGTCTTTTTCTTGGTTATTTTTCGATCGAACGTCGGAATCGGGCGGCTGTCCTTGATCCTCGATGCTGCGACTAACGTGCTGATGAAAGAAACGCGTAAATTCTTCTAATTTTTCCTGTAAAGTGTGGATTTCTTGATTTGCACTGTCCAGCTTTTGACGCAGATCCTCCATTTCGTGACGAGAAACCATGCTCGAGGGCTCCGTCTGCTGGTTTGAAGATATTGGCTGCTGCTCCTGCTCGTGTAACTCGTTCAAATGATTTCTTACGGATAATGAGTTAGAGTTGTTATTACTGGTAGACCTGATACTTGATGGTC
>JACKZZ010005536.1_pt1 | contig 12430 bp, 6 predicted proteins | sample 8027871 | NCBI WGS metagenome assembly JACKZZ01 (sample SAMN15724774, study PRJNA655200) | protist metagenome | isolation source: fluorescence activated cell sorting (FACS) single amplified genomes of... | place: USA: West Boothbay Harbor, Gulf of Maine | collected 2000-07-19
AATGGGACACGACTGCACAAGAAGGCTTTGTGGATGCGGGAGAGTGGGAGCAGTACTACACAAACATCAGCGCAGCCATTGAAGGGGACGACAGGTTTGAAGCCTTCATGGTGCTTTCATTCGATCTGCCTGAATGCGCTGTGCTCATGCCAGAAGGATTGTGCGAGGTACACGGCGTGAAAGGCGGCAGCGCGGCGCAAAAGGATTCCAGTAAGCAAGCCCGACGGCCGAAGCCAAAGTCGGCATGGATGGATATCGGACCGCTCAGCGGCAAAGGAAAGAAACCCGAGAAATTCAGTATGAACGGCGGCCGAGGCGATGCAATGAGTGTGAGCAGCAGCGAAGCACGGCTAAATGCCGCCGCATCGCTTGCGAGGGAACGTTGGGTGAGGCAGCAAGCAGCAGAGAAATTGCAACAGCGGTTTCGCACGCATAAGGCGCAGGAGGTGGTGAAAGTTAAGCGACGGCAAGCTGAGGATAAGCGTGCAAGGGAAGCAGAAGCCCTCGCAACTTCCAGAAAAGGTGGACGGCCTGGATCTCGATCTTCTCGTTCCCGTAGAACCGTAAGATAATACACCGCAACGCCCTCCTTTCCCTACATATTAATAAATAAAGATTTATAAAATAGAAAACAAAAACAAAAACAAAAACGCAAGTGCAACACACGGTGCGAGTACCGGTGCGAGTACCGGTCCTCGTACGTACCGGTACGTACGGTACTTGTGGCCGACCAATAGTAGTAAATTAGGATAGAAAAAACGTGTTTTTTAAATTCGTACAATTTCGCATCGCGTTCTACTTGCTACAAAATGCGGAACCTCAGCATCTTCGTCGTCTGGGACTCCCTCGGGAATGTCGGACTCCAGCATGGGACGGATCCACAAACGTGCAAACGTTCCTCCGCCGTTTATTTTGGTGAGCTTCCCCGGGTTGAGGAGCAGCGTTTCACCTTCCTTGGCCAAAGGTTGGTCCTGTCCCGGAACTCCAATGCGTTTGGCCAGATGAATTAGCCGGGAGGGCGATATTAGCACATCTGGCGCGCATGGCATCTGCAATTTTTTCCAAAACTGCAAGTCAAGAGAAGTTCCCTTCGGAGCGGGAAAGTTGGGGTAGTAGCTTCTCTGTCCGAGGATAGAGTTGCCCAAAGAAACAAACCGGTTCGGCTTTTTCCCACCGGCGAAGTGGTGTACCTCATTACGCATCATTGTGTGCAACAGATCTGTTTCGTCGTTGATGTCGTCGAACAAAGATCAAAGTAGTAGATTGCGTAAGCTTAAGCTCAAAAGAACGAGAAAGAGAGAGAGAAAATAGAAAAGAGTAAAGAGTAAAGAATAAAGAGTAAAGGGTAGACGACGCACCTTCTGTGGAGATTCCAAATACAACTTCATTAATGCGGAAAGTGCACGGGTTGGGCATGACAAACACTTGTTCCTGTTCCTCCTTATTCAAATTGCAAGCCGACAGATCAAATGGTTGCTGCGGGTATACTGTGTCGTGGTGAATGTCCCGTACCGAAGGGACGAGAATCACCTTGGTAGATGCGGGAAGGTCTGCCGTGATTTTCTTCATGATCATTTGTTTCAACTCTTCGAAGTTGAGGTCCATTTCGTATCCGCCTGATTTGAAGACGGCGTGGCCTGATTGTATCATCGTGCTATTGGCATCAATAAATGGCCCCAGCAGGATGACGACATCCGGAGGGGGGTTGGATGTGGCGACAGTGTCGACCAAATCCTGAAGGGGGTCATACTGGACGTTGTCGTCCGTGGTAAAAGGCCCCGCCGCGACGAACACACAGAGCGGTGCACCGCCACAAAAATCAGAGCTGTGGCCGAAGGCTTGGAGTTTCGCCCGTGTGGTGGTGGGGACGGGCGGTGCTGCGCAGGAAAAGACTTTCTGTACCAGCATATTCTTTCCGGAGCTGTTGATGCCCCGTGCGGCGACGGTTTGCCCAGGAAACAGTGCATATTCGGCGCAGTCCTGGAGGTCGAGCTTGGTGCGAGCTCCGGTTTCGTAACTCTCCATCACGACACTCTTTTTCATCAGGCGGCCTTGGCTACTTTCATTCACAATCTGGCCCATGACCATGCACGCATCTTGCGAGGGCATGCCGACGCGGGCAGGTTCCGGCAGACTGTGCTCCTTTTGCAAGGCATCCTGCATGGCCAACCCCCGCTCCTTCAAGGCGACTGCACGCTGCTCGAGCGACGTGTACATGTACCTGAGCTTCTGCTGCTCCGCATCTGTACCCGGCACCTGGACTGTTGTGATGGTGCAACGGGACTTGGATGCATCGCGCTCGTAGGTCCCATCATTGCCGATGGGAGAGATGTGTGAATTGAACACAGGCTTGTGGACCATTCCTGCGTTTTTCCGATTTTTGTATGCTTGCGAGCTCAGCGGTGTGAAGCTCAGCTTCTCTCCCGACATCACCTCTTTCTGCGACGCCGTCTGGTTCTTGGTTTTGGGCTTGGTCTTGCTGGCGGAGTCTCCACCACGAGACTTGGTCAGTACGGGCGTGTGTGGAGCTGCGGCGACCTTTTGCCCCAACGTATCCTTTGTATACAGCGCACTGCGCGGACGCTTGTTGTCGCGCTGCAGCGATATGCCGTCGTTTCGTCGTTTCGCGGCCGTGTTGCCCAAACCCGCCGACTTATTCGAGGCGCTTTTTTGTGTTTTCAAAATGCTCGCCTCGGCCGCCTCCAGACTTCGCAGTGTGACTTTGTCCAGCGATGCTTTCCTGTTCATTTGGGACGCCTCCCAAACCGCAAACAGGTCGGATGGCTGCATGTCAAAGGAATCAACCATTGCAGCCGCCTTTTGCAACACTTTCTCCGGTAGATTGTCGGTGACATCCGAAAAGGCTTCTTGTACGCGGTTGACCAGAGACGCCATGGTATGGTATGGTGGTACGAGTACGAGTACGAGTACAGTATGGTGGTTGAGTGACACTGAGTGTGAGTCTGTCTGTCTGTCTGTCCGTCTGTCCGTCTGTCTGTCTGTCTGTCCGTCTCCTTCTTTCTCTGTCTGTCTGTCTGTTTGTCTGTCTTCTCTCCCTATGTTGGTCTGTCTATTTCATTCCTGCGTGTCTGCGCCTGCATGGCAGTATAATGTACAGTGTACTATTACTGTAGTACGAGCTACGAGCCTCCGTACCGGTACAGGTACTGTAGGTACAAATAACCTTACTGTAGACTACTTGTACTGTACGAGTACTGTACTTTCTGTACTGGGTATTGCATGTACTCGTACGGTACGAGTACAGGTGCAGGTACTGTATAATACAAGTACTGTATTTGTACCGAGAGCCTCCGTCAAGTACTTGTACAGTAACCTTACATGTATTACAGTAGCGACTGTACTCTGAGTACAGTAATGATTCAAATCTGATGGCGCAATTTTTAAAAAATGATGAAATGATCAAGAAATAATACAGTATAAGTAGACTACTTTCTGTAGCGACTTGGCAGTACAAGTAGAGCATGTCCATGTTACACATGTGCATGTCAATTACCGTTGTATTATACCGTTATATATTTCCTAGTGTCTGGCGAGTCTTGGCGGCCAGTCATCCTACTGTACGTGCTACTGTACTGAGTACAGGTAGTCTACCGTATCAGACTACCTACTGTAGTACAGGTATCAGGCTGTGGCAATACTCGTACAAGTAGAGTACAGGTACTTGTACTGAGTACTCGTACAGTACAGATATACAGTACTCGTACAAGTATATACAAGTTGTTAGACTATACAATGTACAGTACTTGTACAGTACGCCGTACTCGTACCTGCACTGTATTCGCCTGTACTACGTCGTACTGTACTCATTGTACTCGTACAGTACTGAGTAGACTACTGAATATCGTCAAGTAGACTACTTGTACTCAGTGGTACTGTAGTACAGGTAGTCTATAGGCTTTACCGGTACGCCGTACTAGTACATAAAACTGTATTACTTGTACTGTAATAAACACTGCGTGCGTACGTTGCTGTGGCGACGTGTGTACAGTCAAGCACTCGTATTCGAGTACGAGGACGGTAAGGTTATCATGGGGAAGAAAAAGGGTGGGAGCCGCAAGCCTTACAAAGGCGGAGGCGGTGGCAGCAAAATAAGCGCGTCCGAGTCGAAAAAACTGGCGTTCTGGGATTCCATCCGCAACGAGCAGCTGAAGACGTTGCGCTGGTCGTTGGACCACATCGGCGGGTTGGAGGCTTCGACGCGCGATTCTTCCGAACACACCTCGATCATGTTGGCCGCGGCGATGCGCAAGCCCAAGGCCCTGAAGATGCTGTTGGACTTTTATGTGCGGAAGCCGGAGCTTTGCCGTGGTGGTTGGGTGGACTGTGTGGATCGCCAGGGCCGCACGGCCCTGATGATGGCCTGTGGGAATGGTTCGCTACTTTGTGCGCAGTACATCGTGGAGGCTGCCGGGCGCAACGCCACAAAGTTGCTTGCCATTACCGACAGGAACTGCAACGACGCACGCTCGTACGCAGAAAAGCGAGGCAACAAAGAAATCGTCGAATGGCTCGATCATTTATGGGACGAAGTGGCCGATGTCATCGACCCCGAAGCTGCTAGGATTGCCGCCGAAGCAGAGGCCGCAGGCTTGACAACCACCCAATACAACAAAGAGAAGAAGAAGGAGAAAGAGCTCATCGAGAAGTACGGAAGCATGGCCGCCGCCAAAGACGCGTTGGCCGAAGAGGAAGCGCAGCGCAAAGCAGAAGAGATAGCAACGGCCGAAGCCGACGCTATGGCATCAAAAGCCAAGGCCAGCAGGCCAACGGCGTTCTGGCCGGAAGTTCTCAAGGTGGAAAAGAGTGTGGAAATGCTCAAGCCCCTCTGTGAAATCTGTGTTCGTCGGTCTGAAGCAGTTGACGGCGACTGCACCGCGGAGCAGCCTTTCGACGAGGCGTTGTGGTGGCTTGGCGAAACCATCAACCGACTGGAGATTCAAATGCCCGAAGATGTCTTGGTCTCTCTTCCCGGCGGAATCGGCAAACTTGACAAGCTGCAGGTTCTGATTTTGAACCACAATTCGCTGACAACCTTACCTGAGGCCCTGTCATCGTTGACGGCGCTCCGTGTACTCGAGGTAGAAAGCAACGCGCTTGAGACACTGCCGGAGGCTATGGGGGATCTGGAGAAGTTGGAAACACTCAACTTGGCAAACAATAAGCTGACGTCGGACTGCCTTGACACACTCGCTCCGCTCACGTGCTTGTCGACATTGAAGCTCGACAACAACCTCCTTACAAGCATTAAGCACATTCCGTTCAAAGGTCTGGCGAAGCGCTTAAATATCCTCACAGCGGCAGGCAACCAGATAAAGAAAGTGCCTTCCAAGATCGGCAAACTTGTCCAACTGAATACCCTGTCACTGCAGGACAATTTGATCACAGAATTACCCGTGGAAATAAGCTCGCTGAAAAAGATCAAGACGCTTAACTTCGATAACAATCCGATTGCAGACAATAAGGTTGTGAAATATTTGCAGAAAGGTGGCAAGGGCTTGAAAGAGCTCGGCAAATATTTAGAGAAGATGGAAAAGAAGAACAAGGGAAAGAAAGGAGGCAAAAAGGATAAGAAAAAGAAAAAGGATAAAAAAGCAAAAAGCGATGACGGAGAAGAGAGCATCTTGGCAAGCGCAGCCGCTCAAATGAAAGTGTCTGACGACGAGTAAAACATCGAGAACATTATTGCGTCTGTAAAATTTATTTTTCAAATACTTGCTTCTGTAATAATTTCTTCCTCCCTTTCACCTTTTACTTTTATTTGTGCTTTTGGCGCCCGTACGAGTCACCCACTTCAGATCGCAGTAAGCGCATCATCGCTCGAAGATTTTCGTGTTTGTTGATGCGGTCAAGCATCTGAGTGTACTTCCTGTTGCTATATACCGCAGAGATGGCCCCCAGAGATTCCAGCCCACGCAAGGCCGACCGAACCGTTGCATTAAGACGTTCAATGTCATTGATGGTTGCGCCTTTACGCGGCTTCGACATAATAGTTCGCTCGAGCGGTTCCATGATGACATCCAGCGACTCGACCAAAATGTGCGGATTTAAAGTGCATAGCTTTGGCAAGATTTGATGGCACAGCATTTGCACATCTGTCTCGTTGTCGCTGAAACCCATGATGAGGTACTGCATAAAATCGTTGACGGAGATGCGCTCGGAAATGTTGTCGAGAAACGTAAGCATGCACGTGAAAGCTGCTTTTCGCAACGGAAGACCATCGTCAACTTTGTGCTTGAAAGGTCCAAGATCAACCACGCGTCGCAGCTCTTCCTTGTAAACCATCTCATTGTACAGCATGGGAAGAATATTCGATCGAAGCTGCCCAGATATGAGCGCAGGCTGGTGATGGGCAATGGAGTTCAGGCTAAGGATGGCAGCCTTGCGAACATTCAGGTCTTTGTCCTCCAGTAAACCTAAAAACGCGTGGATGTGGTCCGAAAGCGTGGAAGAGACGCTTGCAATCTTCTCGATAACCAAATACTTGATTGAGGTCACAATAGTCCACCGAGCAAATGTAGCCCCTATTTCTTCTTCGCCATCGGCTGAGGATGATTTGTTGTCTTCGATGTGTTGAGCGAGAGCCGGTATTGCTTGGTCCGGCAAAAGTTTAGACAAGTTACCCAGGCACTCTGCAACCATATTCCGGACACCTTCCTCTGGATCGCGGCAGTGTGTAAACAGAATTTTAAGCACATCGTCGAAATGCTGAAGAAGCGACGATTCTTGTCCTTCTGCCGTTTCGTTTGCCTGGCTGTATCCAATAGCTTCTTTCAATGAGGACAACAAGAGATACTGCTGCTTGCATCCCGAAGATAGCTGCTCCAAGATAATGGGAAAGTAGAAATCAGGGTTGCCAATACTAAGTGATCCAAGTGCCTGTGCCGCGACAGATCGCACATCCTCGGAGTCGAAAGAAAATGCGGAGAGGACCGTCAAGTGGACTGCCTCCCCGTCGCCGTGTGCACGGGCAAGGTCGCACTGGCACCCAATGGCGCCGAGAGAGAGCAGCGCAAGCTGTAATTGTGATATTTGGGAAGAGACACTGGTTTCACCATCGGTGAACCCACCACCGGATTGCGCATGCGCAGTGATCAAGTGCAAAAACCGGGAGACCGCTTCTTGGCGATTGGTCTCCGATGTATTGATACAGATAGTCGCAATGCATTGCGAAAGGCACCCGACAGATTGGCGCGGCAGCACCCCGGAATGAGAACCGGAGCTCGAGGAAGCCATTGCACCCCCGCCCCCACTCCCTCGATCATGGGACGCCTCCTTCATTTCAATATCCTTGCTTGCAGTGGAGTTGTTGCACCCGCTCATGAGTCTTTCCAAAAGTGTGTTGAAGTCTAATCCCTCAACCCGGCTGTTTCCACTGTTTTCATGTTGCACGAGGTGGGCAAAAAAGGAGAGGACGGATCGAAGTGCCTGTCCAGTATTTGATTTCCCCTGTTGCGACAGCATGAGAGGACTAACAGACATTGCCAAAGCGCGCGGTAGGATATGCTGCTGAATGTGTGTGTGACTCACTGAGTTGGATCGAACACACGTCACGCACAACCGAATGGACAAGTGAGCAAGGTGCATGTCCGAGTCATCGATTAATGGCGCAACTTCACTAATAATCATCACGAACGCCTCTTCGCTCATGTCAGCCCCATGCGCATTTGTAAGGGCGTTTAGGGTGTCAAGCACCGTCTGTTTCAACACTCTCTGCTGCTGCCTTAAAAATGAAGAAAGAACATCCACCAGTTCTCCCAAGATGGGTTTGACATTAATCTGCAGAGAAGATGATACCATGGCGATGAGGGCTTTCAATGTGGGCATTCGCGTGATTTCGTTGCGAAGTCGACTCATGAAGAGCGGCAGAAGCCCAGACTCGGACACAGATTCAATCACATCGCCAAAATGTGACACTATTGTGCCCATGGCATCGATCGCTCTTGCTTTAATTTGCTGATCAATGTCCGTGGCCTTAAATCGGGGAAAGACGGCCGCATACAGCTGCAATGCGGTTTCACTGTAGTCAAAAGAACCACCTCTTTCCGAGTCCGTGAAGAACACACCGCTGTCTGGATCCATAGGACGAATGACTTGTGCGATTTCCTTGACAACTCGCAGCGCTTCCGAAATGACTTTGTACCATTCCTCCTCGACGCACTGAACAACAGGTTTCACAATGAGAGCGATGTGTTCTTGCAAAACAGCAGGCTTGTGAACTTGCAAGAGCAGTCTCAAAAAACTAAGCCCTTCCAACTTCAACGACGAGTTGGAGTCGCTTAGGCATTTATCAATATGGAACATCAACGGCTGGATGCTGCTTTCCACGCCGCCTTCGGCACTTTGAGAGTTAACCAGCTCCTTAAGCATCTGAATGATGGCAATGCGCGTTTTAATCGATTTCGATTTTAGTTGCTTGATGGAATGCGAGATTAAACTTGGAATTTGCTCCGAGAGGTGACTTTGAGCGGAGTCTTGCCTCGTTAACTTGGTCGGGCGTGGAGCAGCTTCAATATCCATCGCAGCAATATCCCCGAGCGATTTAGGAGCCGATTGATCTGCTTTGGCCTCGTCTCCACGCCTGCTTCCGCCACGCGTTACGCGCAAAAGCTCTTTCATGCATTCAATGACATAGAGGCGCACGCTTTCCTCGCGTTCTTTGAAACGCCCAATAACTACGTCACCATATTTGCGGTAGAGCATGGACAATAGTTCCGGCCGTGTTGAAATGACCGCGAGCAGCACTTTCAGGGCTGCCCGGCGCACTTTCCAAGACGAGTCATCGTCATCGTCGTCGTACTCCATATCATAATCATCGTCCTCGTCACTGTCCTCGTCGTCGCTGCTGCCATTGAGGTCATCGTCGCTGTCGTACACATAATTGGGATCCAACTTCATGAAGATCATGGTCACATCCAGAAGCGTATCCAAGTATGACGTGATCTGGCGGGGGCAATGTAGCACGAATGATTCGAAAGCTTGGAAAATATTTTCGCGCACTTCGTTCATGCTATCGGTGTGTAAATCCTCGTCATCCACGTCGCCCATATGAGACAAAAACAAAGGGATAATGCGATCAAGGTGCGCTCCAAGGCGCACACCCGCAGTGCGTCCGACAGTGCCGATTGTCTGGATCAGCGTGCGCGTGTCACCCGCCCCTTCTCTGTTCTTTCCCCCTTTCCCGCTCAGTTCAATTTGTTGGAGCAACGACTCGACGAGCCGGGTCAACAGAATATCTTGGACAAGAACAGCGAGTTCGCCAATGCATTTGGTGGCTTTCTTCTGAACCAAGCCTTTCGGGTGCGCAAGCTGAGCAAGCACAACACCCATGATGCTCTCGTGCTGCGGCTCCACCATATTTCCGAAACGTTTCAATAGTGCGGTTAAGATATTTAAACACTTTTCTTTCACTTCGAAATCGTTGTCCTCGGCACTGCGATTGTTCCTCTTGATACCACTCAATAGCTTCGATGTCAGCTTCATGATCGTTTCTGGCGAACACTGTGGGATGTCAGCCAAGGCCGAGGTCAAAGCCATGGAGTATATGTCCCGCAAACTGGGATTCCCTTCCAAAATCATTGTGCAGAGCTACAAAAAGGGGAGCGTGTCTGTGTGTAAGCAAAGCTATTGTACAACGAAAGCAGCTCACTTACATTATCAAAGATTTCTGAGACTTTTTTCTCTTGGACTTTCGCGCAGAGAACAGTCAGACACTTCACTGCCTCCGATTGTACATCCAGGTTCGAATCTACCATCAGTTTCAGAACAGCCTCGCAAATACGGCGCTCCAACGAGGGATCCAAAGTGATATCTTTGTTCAGCTCATCGAGAATGTCACGCGTGGCCATGTACCGGTTATCACTATCATAATGCTTAGACTGTACGAAATACGACCCGACCAGGTAACGCAACGTGATCAGGTACACATGGAGAGAAAGGAGAAAAAGAAGAGAACAGATACGGGAAAAGTAATAGGGATGGTGAATGTGAGAATTGGAGTTACAGGGAGAGGGAGAGGGAGAGGGAAAGGGAGAGTGAGAGTACAAGGAGCAACAACAACAACAACAGCAATAGCAGCAAGTCAGAAAAACAGTACGCCCTTTTCAAACATACAGTAGACGCTCGTTCACATTTGATAGTGTAAGGTGTGTGCGCAAAGATACATGCACAGAGACAACAGCAGAGCGTGCAATTGTGGACGGGACAATTATTGCGAATCATCACACATTTCCCAATACATCTACGCCTTAACTCTTTCTTACCTTCTCAATGAGGTCATTCAATGCTGACAGACTCATGGTGCCTTCTTCTTCACTTCCTTTCAAAGGATAAGAATACAGTACTGCGAGTACGAGTAGTATGGTAGAGTTACAGGCCTAGACGTCTACCAGCACACCGGCACAGAACGATCTCGTAGAGCTCTACAGTACTCAGTACGGAGTACGAGTTAGTACGAGTACGGTACCGATACAGTACCTGTACTGCCAAGTACGAGGTAACGGAGTACGAGTAACATTTTTATAATCTGTCGCTACTGTACTGAGTACGCCGTACTGGTTACTAAAGTACAGGTAGTACTAGTACTGTATTCCTGCAATAATACACAGATACCGACTTCAGATTACTGAGAGTGTGTTTCAAGAAATGTTATACGATATTGGCAGTACGAGTACCGGTACTCGTACAGGTACGAGGGGAACAATACTTGCGATTACCAGTACCGGTACTCGTACTGAGTTACTAGTACTGAAAGACTGGGAGTACAGATACCGTACTTGTCCGGTAGAGGGTATATAGAAGTATCGCTACGTACCGTACTTGTACCGTATACTTGTACTGTACGAGTATACAGTACATATACAGGCACTCAAAATTGCTGTACTCGTACTGTACTGTACCTTCGTTGTGTTGAGGTTCGTGCGCTGTGCTGCTGTGCTATCGATAATTATAACGGTATTGTAAATAATACAACGGTAAATCTCGATACAATTGAACAGGTACTCGAGTACTCGTACGAGTACTGTACCAAGTACCGGTACGTATAAAGCTTTGAGTTTTGTGTTTGTTTTGTTTTCGCTGTGTGATGTACGTACCGGTACGTACGAGTACTGTAAGGTTTACTACTCGTAGTAGAGCGGGTTTACTGTTTGTATATACTTATAGGTACTGAGTACTCGTACTGTACGAGTAGACTACCGGTAGACTGCAGGCTCGCTGGCAGCTAAATGATAAATTCTGAAGCTTTGGTGAAGCCTTCGTATAAAATGGGGTAATTTGTACTGGGGCTTTGGATAATCATTTTCCAGTAACTATAAATGTACCGGTAATTTTACATAGTAATCATCAAAATGGCCGCTTGGATCTTGCTATCTGTTGAAAAGTTGCCGCAGCACTTGGAGCACAGGCTATTGCCGTAGAGAAAGTAACGACCATAAAGGCCCTTGCGGCACCCAAGATCGATGAAAATGCGCAAGCAATAGGAAATATGGCACACACAAGACTTGTTTGATTGAAAAAGACCCACTAGAAATAATTTTATGATCATCAGGAGGATAGGTGCCATGCAATGAGCCATTCCATTCTCTTTCCATCCTTTTTCCATCCTTTTTCCAATGAGCCATTGCATTGCGCTATGTACCCACACGATGTCATGATAATTTATTCGTATGTTATCGCCATGCCTTCGTCGAGTGCTCAAACAATAGTTGTTGATCGTGGGCAGACGAACGTGTGCTTGCCAATGATGTGATTGTAAGATGCCTTCCTCTCAGAGCCCTCGTCGTCCAAGTCCTTCCTCACCAATCTCGTCGGTTTTGGAACCTCCTCAGACTAATCTCGTCAGAGGATAATTTTGGTAAAATTTGTACCAGAATCCGTAGTACATTTCACCATTTTTTCATCATTTAGCTGCCAGCGAGCCTGCACCAGTCGGCTAAGGCTTACCATAGACTACCTGTAGGCCTGTACTAGTAGGCCTAGTCTACAGTACGATTAGTACTCGTAGAGGTAGTTCCAGTATCAGATATTATAGACTACTGTTACAACTGTAGGGTGAGAAGATCATCAAAAAAATTATAATCATCATGCATCAACGAGGACAAAAGTAGTAAGGTTACTGTTTGAGTACCTGTACGAGTACTGTACATAAAATGCGATGAGCTAGAAGCGCGCTACCTTTACATTGCGCGAATCGACGATCACGTATACTGCGTGCATAGCTACAGCTACGCATCGGCACGCACGCGCACGCGCACGCGCACGCGCACTTACCGGTCGTTATGGGTGCTTGCAATTGCCTGCCGGCCGACATGGGCGGATACAAGTCCCGCCACTCGGGCGGTGGTGGATTTGCGGGGGCGGCCAAAGCCTCTTACGGGGCAACCACTTCGTGGTTCAAAGGCGGAGGCGCCCC
>JACKZZ010009023.1_pt1 | contig 12428 bp, 7 predicted proteins | sample 8027871 | NCBI WGS metagenome assembly JACKZZ01 (sample SAMN15724774, study PRJNA655200) | protist metagenome | isolation source: fluorescence activated cell sorting (FACS) single amplified genomes of... | place: USA: West Boothbay Harbor, Gulf of Maine | collected 2000-07-19
TTTTTTGCCGTAATTAGTGTCTTTTTTTCAGTACCCCTTTTTCTCATAATACTACAAGTTTCATTACATATATTTCTTTAATTTATTGTTTTTTACAGCATTTCAGTCTTTGATTTGAAAATAAATGAAATCGTTACCACACTAAATAACATTTTCAAAAATGAAAAAAATTTATGGTAAGGCCAGTCACAGTTTTTACTACTTTTTATTTTTACCTACAAGTTCAATAACAGTTTTAAAAATGGAGAAAAAGTATGGTAAGGTCAGTCACAACTTTTCAATAATATATATATATTATGAAATTTTGCACTCAAATTATTTATTAAAAAAAATTATGGTAAGGCCAGTCACAGTTTTTACTACTTTTTATTTTTACCTACATCACCAATGTCATTTTTAAAAATGAGAAAACCCTATGGTAAGGTCAGTCACAACTTTTCAATAAAATAGATATATTATGAAATTTTGCGCTCAAATTATTTATTAAAAAAAATTATGCTAAGGCCAGTCACAAAATATTTTTTATTAAATTAAATACTTAAATGTTTTTTTTTAATATCTATTAATGAACACCCGTGAAAAAACATTATGTGAATTTTTGAAATCCTGTAATATAATTTCCAATGATACTCAATACACCAATTTAGAAGGCATTACTGTTTATAGAAATACCCTTGTTAATAACGAATTATATTTTTCTGATAATATTCAAAATCAAATTAAACTACTTAAAACCATTTTTTCTTCTTCCAGCTTAACTTGTCTTCAAATTGATGCGGATAAAAAACAAAAATGGCCTTTATTAAATTTGGTTAGACAAATTTTAAATGCAATTGATTATAAAATTGTTCCCGGTAGAAAAAGTAATGGCTACACCGTTGATGGTAAAAAAAAAATGATACGATTTTTTACTATCAAAAAAAATAAAAAAGTTAGTGAGGTAAAAAATTAAATATATAATATCAAAACTTTTTATATGGAACGCAATCAAACTTTAAGTATTGCTTTAGGAACTGCTGGAGTAGGCTGTACTTTAGCTTATTTGGCATATTCTCATTGGGAAAATGATAAAAATGATAATCTAAATAAAGTTACTGTAGACGATGTTGGAAAGGAAGCTGTCATTGAAGATAATGTAAAGAACACAGAAGGTGGTGGTGCATGGTATGACTTTATATTTTCTAATAGTAACACGGAAAATGATGAAGGCACTCAAATACAAAAAAATAATGATTGGGACAGTACTGTTACTCTCAAACCAGAAAATAAAAAAATGGTAAAATCAGCGCTTAAAGATACATTAAAACAACAATTTGATGAATCTAATTAATTATGAAAATTAAAATATATAAATTAAATAATTATATATTTTATAATGACTTCAGTTGGGGATAAATATTTTGTGCCCTTTGATTCTATTTTAATAAATAATTCGTGTAAATATTTTTTACACCTTCAGTTATTTTCTGAATATGAAGAAGTGTTAAACACATTATGGTCATATATGAAAAAAAAAAAATTATCTGATGAAAAACTAAAACCATTTGAAAATATGATCGCTCCGGCAACGACAACTGCGATTAAGAAATTACCATCATTTAAATTGTTCACTGTTGGATATAGTTCAAAAGTAAAAGACAACCTCCTATCCAAATTTGCAAGTATTATATGGGATCAAATTTCTCAAGCTAATAATAGAGTATCATTAAACACCTTTTTTAGGGAATATTTTGCAATTGGAGACGTTGCACCGTTCAACAAAGATATGGATGAGACAGATTATGGAAAAAACATTTTAAAACAATACATTAATGATATGATAAGTATTTATGGAAAAGAAAAAGGCAGTGTGGAGATAAAAAGGGGAAAAAAGAGATATGGGTTAGTCATAGCCAATAATCTATCGGGGTTTTTACATGCTATAGTAAATATTGTTTTATTTTGTAAATTAAAAGAAAAATTTTCAGAAGAAAAAGATTGTTACGATAATAATTTATTTAATCAAATTATTAAAGATTTTGAAAAAGAAATTAAACGTGACGATGAAGAAATAAAACAGAAAGGAGATGACGATGACTCTGGACCATTCCTCTCTATGGTAAGAAGAAAATTGCAAGAACATAAGGATTTGGAACCTGGGAAAACTATAGGTAAGATAGACAAAGATGATACAACAATTATATATAAAGAATTATTACGCCGAGCAAATCAAAATGATGTTAGAATTGCTGCGAAGAAGGATTTAATAAAGCATCTTCAAATAGATTTAAGAAATGAAGATTTAACACGATATATACAAGATGGCGCATATAGGAGGTTAATGAAACTTATGCTGGAAACAGGTTTACAAAATATTAAAAAAACAAGTGGAGAAAATTTAGTATCTCATATTGAATCTATATATACCAAATTAGAGAGTAACGAAGAAAACCCAATCAAAATGCCGAAACAGGAATTTAAAACAGAGTTTTATGATAGATACAATTTAGTTAAATTTAAAAATATTCAGGAAATTATACACTATTGTCTAGATATGACAGAAACATCACAACTTACTATTGATTTAAAATCCCTCTTACTACAGTATGAGGTTAAAATCAATAAAATGAGAGAATTTTTTATGGAATTTAAAGAGATGTATAACATAAAAGAACAAAACTATCCGAGGGAAGGAGACCTTAAAGCCGGAAGTCACACAGATCAATATAAAAATCATCTTGTAGGATTATATAATACTTTTGTAATAAAGCAAAATAAGAAATTAGAAGCATATAAATTGTCAAAACCTGTTATTTTTGAGAAAAGTGATATTCAAAAAGATTTGGATAGTTGGGTAAAAATTGAAAAACATATAAAAAGTAAAATAAGTGTTATTAACTGGATATTACTGTATCAATCAAGATTGGATAGATATATATACGGACAACATCAGGACGACGGTTATAATGATTTAATCGGTAGAGTGAAAAGTATATTAGGATCGGGGACGAGTTCTGCCAAATTATTTAATCAGTATAAAGACTATATTGAGTTGAAAATAGATAATATATATTCTAGAGGACTATATGAGACAATTGGTTGGCATCAATATAGTCCTGAAAGCGATTTAATGGAAAATTATTATTTATATAAAACAGTTGCGGTAGCGAATGAAGCTTTAATTACAAAATTAACAACTAAAGAAGATATTGAAGTAAAAGAAAAAGACGAGAATGATGCCAACAATGATGAAGTTAATAATATAGGAAAAAAAAGGTCTAATTATAGAAATTTTTATGACCATGCTACAGAAGAACATATAAAAAAAATGATAATAGAATCAATACCAAAAGATCAAGCTCACGATTTTGCCGATAGTGCAATATTAACCGGAGAATTGGCTGGTGACGCATTCGGATTGGCATTGAGTATGGGGGTCGGAAGAGTACAAAATGGAAAAATATTACCACAACTGAACGACTATATGAAAGAAGATTTAAATGTTTTACATGAAGATGAGAATAAAGAAGAAGAAGATAATGTAATAAAAAATTTATACGAAGGTTATCATAGTACTACAGCATCTGTTTCTACACACGGAAAAGAAATCGCACATGTGGGAGAACAAATGTTATATGAAAAATCCCAGAATAGATTTTTTATGAATGTTAGGGCAATACAAGGGAAGGAGTTGGAGACTGAATTAAATACAAGAGAAAATATGATATGGTCACCAGAACCATTATATCAAGTTACTGTATTACCGAATTGGAATTCAACAAAAAGAATTGGTAGCACACTACCGAGTATAGGCAATCCGGGATATCATAAATTTTTAAATTTTTTGGAACCATATTTTGATAGTTCAAATGAAAATGGAGAAATACATCAATGGTTTTGGGAAAGAAAATCATTAGATAAACCAGATATATTTCAATCTACTAGTTATAAAAATTATGGAAATAGAATTTATAATATATGGAAAAATATGACAAGTGTAGATAAACAAAAACAATGGATCAAATCAAATGAAAGATTATTGTTAGAAAATTTTACTAATAAAAGAACTAGAGTAGATAGAAAGTTGAGATTTCTACAGATGGATGCTAATTTTAGACCTTCGGCATATAATTTAGTTTATAATCAAAAAAGAGAAATACTATTAGGACACGCTAAGAAAGGGGATGATATTTTAACAATATTATCAACTGCTGGAAAATCAGATCAATCGTCAGCGAAAGTTGGTGATTTTTTTAAAACATCTGAATATTTTTCTAATCCGATAATAAATCCGGGAACAGGTCATACAGCATATAAAAATATTACATATATGGAATCAGCTCAAAATACAAATAAAACAGTAATACCATTAACAAGATGGACTGAAGAAGCCGAACTTTTTCAAGAAAGAATAAGAAGTGTATTAAGGTATTGTGAAAAAATGTATAAAAAACATGGAGCTACTAAATTTAAAAAAAAATTGGATACGACAAATACACCGGCCGGTCATAGCTTAACAGATTTTACTTCTATGATAAATAATATTTCATATAGAAAAGAAAATATGACAGCCGGATTTATAGAATTACATACAGCAAATATTATTAAAGAACTAGGTATGTCAAATCATACAATAAATAAAGAGTATATAAAAAAAGATCTATATCCAATAAATTATGATGGTGCTCCAATAATTAATAACATAAATTTAATAGAATCTATTGGAGAAAAAGTTTCATTTTTAGTTGAACAAATACCAACAAAAAATAAAAATGTAGATGGGATATATCATTTAAATGATATGTATAAACAATATTTAAGTTATATGGGTGGAGAAATAGGATTATATAAAGTTTGCACAGGTGATGATGATTGGGCGGGAAAAAGAAATTTAATGGGACTTCATGATGAATTCAATAATTTGAAAGCACAAGATAAAGCTACAGGTGTTATAGATTATGTATATGATAAAGTATTAAAAGGTTCCGAAGTTAAATTTTGTGATATAATTGTTGATAGTAAAAAAATATATGAACACATACCATCAGATTTAATAGAAGGTGGTCCGGGTAGTGTAGTAAAAGATTCAACTGTGACATTTTATCCAGGTTATAACAATATAAGAAATAAATACAGACAAGAATGTATATTCAGAAGTAACGCTAGTTGGAAAATAAAATTTATTAAAGAAAAATATAGAATAATGAAAATAAAAAAATTGTTGGCAAAAGAAGATGAAGATGTATGGAACATTGAAACTTATAATTTTTTGGTAAAAGAATTAGATAGATTAACTGAAGATAGTACTGATAATTCAATAGGATACAATTATAATTTCCAAAAATCATATAATTTAAACGATATGAATGCAAAAGAAAGAAATCATGTATTGAATTCTATGTCAGATAAGATTTATAAGCGCATATTAGAAAAGAAAAAAGAATTAGATAATGATTTAAAGGAAACGGAAACTAAAACAGTAAAATATTATCCATTTTATATTGAAAAGGCAATTGAATCGGCGACGGAGAAAAAGGCAATGAGAGCACTTTTGGGAGACAGTCATCTTCGGTCAGGTGAAGTAAAAAAGTATTTAAAAACAACTGATAGTGAGTATGGTACTATGTTATCATTAGCACCCGTTAGTAATTATTTAAAAACTGTTGAAAAAGATGAATATTTGTCAGGATTAATATCATTTAATCTAAGTTTTAAACAAGGAAAGGATAATGCACAAGATACAGTAAAAATGAAGGATGATGAATTAACTAATTGTGTGCGAGATATTATAACCGAAAAACAATATAGGGGGGAATTAAATAAAGATACTTGGGTAACCGCTAGTCAAAATTCATATAATTGGTTTTGCAAAGCTGATAAAATGATTGAAATGTCAAAATATAGAGGAATGAGTTTGAACAATTCAGGCTATGAACACAGTATTGATGTAGTAATAACACCATTAGATAAAATATTTATTCAAATAGCATTATCTGATTTTTATAGGGAGGAGGCGATAGATAAAACAAAAATAATTAAAACTAGTGCATTGCCACATATCACTGGAGGGGGAAATACATCGTGGATGCAATCTGAAATTTTAGCGCCATTAGCGGATGATAATGAAAAAATGGATGAAGCATTTCAAAAGGTAGAACAAAGATTGTCGCTACTTTATAAAGGTTATACAGAGAGTGTTGCTGAAAAACCCACATATAAATTAGTAACAGGAACATATAGAAGAGTTGGAAATGATATGACGGATACACCATCTGTAACAGAATGTATGTTTCATTATAGAGTAAGAGCGCCAATAGCATTGTTTTTGTTGATAGAATTATGTAAAAAAAACAATATTGCACTCGGTGGCCATATAGGAAAAATAAAATTATTTAATAGTGTTTTATTGAAAAGTATGGCACAAAATAGCTGGTTGTTAAAAATTTATGAAGACCTTAACAAAAGTAGTAAAACAACACTTAAAGACAAAAATAAGACAAAAAGAGAAAAAAATATAAAGGAATATAAAGACATGGGACAGGACGAACAGAAATTTAAAAAATGGATAGCTATTATAGAGTCCGATAAAGAGAGAACAAAAGCATATAAAGATGTTGTAAGGCAGTTAACCAAAAAAAATAAAGAAGCGAGATTAGAAGAAATAAATAAAAAATTACAAAAAAAACTGGTTACGTTTAGTATAGAACATTATATAAAATGTTGCATATTAGGAAAGGTAAGTAGGACTGAAGGATTAGATGAATTACCTTATTTGGCAGAATGTTTGCCGCAAATAATTAGACAAATAACGGAATTAGGTAGAAAAATTGAACAAAAGGAAAAAATAGTAAATCTTAATATGGGTGACATTGAACGAATAAAAGAATTAAAAGATTTTCATAAGTTATTTTCAAACGGTTATCCAAACGCATCACAAACAAATGATATGCTAAAAAGTGCTTTAAGTTACAACAGTGATGATATATATAAAAAATTATATAGATTTTTAGGATATGGATTTGATAAAGATAAAGATATTATAAATGTGAATGATATATTATTTTATTTATGTTGTCCATTGTATCAAAAAAGTTTTTCAGATTTTATGCAATGGGAACAAGGTGATTTTTTACAAAATATGTATTCGCCCAATAAATATGGAATACAAAATGTAACCTTAACAGGAACCTACGATACATACGCCGCATTTGCGGGTGCGTGTAGTATATGTTCCCCCACTTTATTTGAAAGAAGCATACCGGGAACAGGTTTTAAAACAAAAACACAATTAGGTAAAACACCAACAGTAATGTTCTCTTGTGCATTAGAAAGAAATACAAAATATCCCATGTGGTTATATATAACGCATCATAAAGTGTTTAAAAAGACAGGTAAAGAAACAATGTTATTAGGTTCAGTTCCGTTAAGTGACCCAAAATATAGTCAAGATGATTATTATCGTAAGAAGAAGATAGAAGTATTATCGGGAAAATACGGGGGTGTTACAGAGAAAATATCATATACAGGAGAGGGGGTAATATACAAAACTGAAACTGGAAAATACTATTATAATCTATCTTGTGTATCAATAGATGTTTTAAACAAAATAATAGAAATAATAATAGAATTGGTAAATAATGAAGAAATTGATAATGGCGATTTTATAATTACTAATGATAACAATGAAATAACAAATCTAGATGATATGTTTGAAAAAGCGGACGATATAAAGTTTATTGATAATTTTATAAATATTAGATTTACAGCTAAAGATGATCGCGTCCACTTGAATACTCAAATATATAAATGGGAAATGCACACACCAAAAGGTAATAAAATAGTAGGAGTAAGTAATACATTTGTTGAAAAATATTTTTCAGACATTGACGAAGTTGCTAGAGAAAGTAGTGAAGACATAATAATAGAAGATAATTTTGGTATCATTTTAGAAAAAGTTGCATTTTGGAAAAGGGAGTATAAGAATATATTAAAATTTTATGAAATATGTCAAAAAAATTGGGAAAATTTTGAAAAAATATTAACAGCATATGGAACTACTGTTGGGGGGCATACAGTGGGAGTAGTTGGACCGAACTTAAATGAAAAACATATTGAGAAATTTAAAAAAAAAGAAAATCTAGAGGCTAATCCAAAAGACAAAACGAATTCCACATATACGAATGGGGGTAAATTAAAAATGAAAACGAATAGTAAGATTCAACATATTCTAGATTGGCTAAGAAACCCAAAAAATAAAGCCAACCAACCAATTCACAAGTTGGTGAGCGGAAATGATAATTTATCCAACATGACGCCTAGTTCAGACAATACAAAACACTATGATGAAGTTCATTTTTGGTTTGAAGGAGACGCATGGAATGGATTAGGATTAGCTATGAATAGTTGGAGAAGAACGATGAGAGATAAATCAGTATTTTTTAGATATTTTCCATTTTGTAAGCCTATGTCGGAGTATGAGAATTTTGAAACATTTTTAGAACAAGTAGATGAGGTGATGAAAGGGCGAATGATGAGAAGAGTTCAATATGGCGGGGCTCTAGAACAATGGAAATCAGGAAAAAAATATAATGTTGGAGAGAAAGTTTATATCATTGAAAATGAAGTAAAGAAATACTATAAATATGATCCAGAATATGAAGCGCAACAATCTGACTTACAATATTCCCCTGATGCGAGTGATTTATGGATAGAAATTAGTGAAGAAGAAGGTGAAGATGATGATGCATCAACCGATGTGGAATCTATGAATGATGATCCAAGTAGTGATGATGATGCATCAACCATTGTAGTCAGCGATGATGATGATACATCAACAGTTGAACAGGACCAAGAAAAATTAAGAGATGATATATCAGATGCTTTTGACAAAATATTAAAATTAGAAAAACAAAAAGAACAACTAAATAATAAGATTACAAATAGTGAAGGGGCGGAGGTAGATGAAATTATAAAAAAAATGAATGAAATAAAAAAAAGTATAGAATTACGCCCCCCGCGTGATGATTTGTCAATTGAAGAGGTAGTAGAAAATGAAAAAGTGGAATGGAACGAAATTAAAACACTAGATAGAAGTGGGATGGACATAGAAGAAGATGGTTCTACAGATGAAGGGGAAGATTTACTAGATTTGATTAGTAAAAACTTAGAGGAAATGGAAGATATAGCAGAAAACCCAGAAATTATAGGTTTTAATTTACCAGACCATCAAGGGGAAGTAGGGGAAGCTCCTGGTCTAGTCCGGATCTCTTCTTCTCTCTCTCAAACCGATTTAACTGGAGATGATTTGGATGAGCTAGCTGAAAAGTTGCAGTTAAAAGATGAAGAAATAGTAAAGTTTAAATCAATGGTGAAAAAATATGAACAAGCACAAGAAGATCCGTTTGAACAATTAAAAAAATTGAAAATTAGTGTCTTTAAACAGCAACAAGAGGAGCTATGGGAGAGGGCGAAAGAAGATTTAGATGCGGGAGGAGAAGATAACAGTGATGAAAAAGCCATAGAATATATAAAACAGAACCAGGTTGACATGTATAATGATGTTATTGAGACTATACAAAGGCAATTAGAAGAAAATCAATTAAAAATTGAGGGAGAAATAGAACAATACAGGCAGAGGTTAGATGCTGGTTTGAAAACGAGGAAGAGGGAGGAAACCGGTGATGATGGGGATAATAAGAAACAAAATACTACTATGCCTGTGCGCAAAGTAGGTCAATTGGACGCGTTAGCGCAACAAGTACACCGAAGGAGAGAGTTGAAAGCACAATATAATATATTGGAAACCCAAGAAAAAGATAGAAAGGGGGCAGTAGCAGAGAAAATTTTAAAAGATGACGATACCGTACCAACAGGTAAGAAGCCGCCCGAAAGGAAGAAGGTCGTCCCGCAAGGTAACCTAAAGCCGCGAGAAATGATGGTGGAGAATGCAAGTGAGGGTAGAGGTAGTTCTAGTACTAGCGTTACAGGCCAGGGAGGTGGTAGGAAGAAAAGAAAGAATAGAACATTAAAGAAGAAAAGAAATAAATTTTTAGTATATTTGGAGAATTTGTATGGTTAAAGATATAAATAAGTGATTTAAAAATAAGAGCATAATTAGACTAATGTATTGGGGTGAAGCAGACGCAAGTATAAGTTTTTGTGAAGATAAGTATGTAGTATCAGAATATATAGCAGAATGGTATAATACATGGTCGGCAATATCATATATAATTGTGGGGATGTATTTTTCATTTACAAAATTGAATGAAGTAGGGTATGCACTGATAATGACAGGAATAGGAACAGCAATGTTACATGGAACTTGTAGATATTATGGCCAATGGATAGATGAGATGTCAATGTTATTTTTAAGTTTTGCCACAATAAGGGAAGTGGGGCATTATATATTATCATATGTATGGTTATTATTACTATGGGGGATATATTTATTATATCATGAGGTGTTTGCGGTATTTTTTGTAGGATTTATGTTATTTCAAATATATATATTAAAAAGGGGGAGGGAGATTGGATTAAGAAAGAATAAGAGTATGATATCAAATTTATGTATAGGGAGTGCGGTATCAGGAGGAGTAGTATGGTTATTGGATCAATTTGCGTGTGAGTATGTAAAGGAGTATCAACTTCATGCGTGGTGGCATGTGTTGACAGCAATAGCTGCGTTTTTTGGATATTATATATTATTATAAAAAAATTTATAATTAAATAATATATAATGTGGCAATTTATATCAGGAGTGATGGTAGGAATATATGTAGGAACATATTATGATTGTAAGCCTGGAATGGATTATATGAAAGAAACAATAAAAGATCATTGGCCAAAAAGGAAAGATGAATAATTATTTAAATAGAGCGGGAATGGAATATTCTTTATTATCATTGACAGAATATTTAGCAATAATTTTAGGATTAATTTTATTGTTAATGATGTCGTTATGATTATAAACATTGTTATTTTGGTCAATATAGTAGGAAATGCCATGAATTTCCTGTATCCATACGGAGACCGTTTTATGTGATTTAACAGGTGGTTTATTTGAGATTTCACCGTGGGGAATACCTTTAATATGAGTTCCACAAAATTTTTCACCATTTTTTTTACGACGACTACATTGTTCGCCGTTAGCTCTGAGAGCACGACATTTATCGTGTAGGGGTACATGATTTTTAATGCGTTTTCTTTTTTGAAGGTCTTCTTTACCAATAGAAATAGCGGGAAAGCTATAGATGAAATTGAGATATTTTAGTTTGTCATCTTCGGAGATGGAGGGTGGTAACTGACTGACGAGTTGAGTTTTAAAATCAACAAGATGTTGGGCGACTTTACGATTAATTCTCTTATCCATAATAATATAATAGATATATGATTATATTATTTTAAATCAATTTATATGATAGTTAGAGAAATGAATTAAAGAATTCCTTGAGCAACCCTATTGGGTAGAAGAAATACGAAAATGAAAATAACATTAACCCATAGTTGATAAGGGAGAACATCACTAGCTTGGAATGCTTCAGGAAAATTAACAATAGCAAGGTGAAAAAGTCCATTAACTAAAAGAATAACACAAATAAGTCTAAAATTTCTTTTGAAAACATCTAATTTCATATATAATTATTGAATATAATAATTATTATTATGTGGGACCCAGACGGGTTTTAAATAATTTTTATCAATTTTATGAACGGAAAGATTAGTTAATTGGTCAAATCTTTTAATGATGTATTGAGAGCCAAAATTATAAAATCCAGAATAATTTTTATATTTAATATTTTGTATGATAAGAGCATCATAGAAATTGGCCCATTGTCCAGTGAAATTTTTAGACTTATCCATAAATTTTTTGAAAGAAGTGTCGGATAAATTATATTTGTTGTCTAAAGCATGAAAATAGGAGAAGAATGGGTCGGTGGGCCTATATAAGATGGTTCTAAAATTACCAAAGAAGATAGCAAATCTAATGATGGATCCATTATAATATTTACCATTACTATCTGAGATAGATTTACCGAAGAGGAATCTTTTGAGGTAATTGCTAGTCCAACTACCTTCTTTAATTGCGGTGTTATAATCCGAAATGTAATAGTATGGTCCGAAGTTTCTGTAAGATGCGGCTTTGATACCAAAGGCTGCGGTGAAGGGAGTGAGTTCATAGGGTTGCCCTAAGAAAGCAACGGAAGGAATTTCAATATTGTTATTATCTTTATTTTTTAAATAAATGAGAAAAGGATGAGAGAGAAAGAGTTGAGTAACGGATTGATGAATAGGAAAATTAAGAATATATTTTTTGTTACAAATTTCATCAATGAGAGACCACCATAGTTGATTATTTCTTAAAGTTATTTTATCATTGTGAGTGACATTAGGTAAGTCGTGATGATAGAAGAAATGAATGGACGAGTTATGAATAGTATAACCAATAGATT
>JACKZZ010013855.1_pt1 | contig 12421 bp, 15 predicted proteins | sample 8027871 | NCBI WGS metagenome assembly JACKZZ01 (sample SAMN15724774, study PRJNA655200) | protist metagenome | isolation source: fluorescence activated cell sorting (FACS) single amplified genomes of... | place: USA: West Boothbay Harbor, Gulf of Maine | collected 2000-07-19
ATCAATATATGAATGGGATGGTACGGATTGCTCGAGCAAAGCACCAGCCTTGGAAGCGTCGTCAACGTTGCGAGCCTCATCATGGGAAGGAATGATATCCGAATCCCCCTGATAACGACAACATACATTAATACAGTTGATAAATGATTGATTACTTGTCCTGATGCTGTAAAGTGGTAACGGTGCATTGGCACTTTTGACGGCCACGTTTCAAATGGCCACTTTCCGGCACGGCGTTTCAAATTTAGAAGCGCCCGATGTGAATTGAGTGGTCATCACTACGTCACCAATTCAGTGGTCATCACTATGCTTTTGTTTTGAATAACACACATCGACGCAAAGACGAATTAATCACATTTATCATAACTACATGTTGACAGAATCTTTTTCCAATAATTTGAAACATAATTGATCATTGTGATGGTGTGTTTGTGAAGTAAGGTTGGCAAGGTGAAAAACGACTAACAACCACGATTAGTTTTTGATCTGGTTTGATTTTGGATTGACCGATATTTACACATCAACCTCTGCTTGGGATTGTTTGGAAATCGTGATTTGAAGACTGGTTTGAAAGTTGACAATGTCAACATGTGCTTGTGGTGAACGTAAATAATGCATGTGACGATGCAAATCATGTGAATAACCTCAAAATTTGAGTTCACAAATTCAACGTAACAGAAATCCTGATTGAAAAAGCAATTGATCGAATGCGACAGACAAAAATACCAAGACTCGTGAGAAAAAACTTGCGGAAGAATGGTGATTCCCTTGATCTTTTACTTGGCGTGCATGAATGGTACCATGGCCGCCATCCTTAATGACAATGTTGTTTCAACAAAACAAAATTAGGCATAATTATTTACTAACTTGCATAATTATTTGAAATTTGGCGTGCAAAATGATGATTGCAAAATAAACTTCCAAGGTTCAAAATCAATCGCTGTATTGTCTTTTTTCGGCGCCGCGTTTGCAATCACGAAGCGCCGGATGTAAATTACTGCGTTATGGTCGTCTCGCGCCGTCAGAAAAACAAAAACACAAATAAAACATTCTCAACGAGTGAAAAAAAACGTTTTCCCGACGTTGGTGAAAACAAAATCAACAAAATCAACATCATATTTATGATTTGCGGTAAATTACAATGATAATTTACCTCCGCGACATCAACCTTCGTCGCCCCAACTAAAATTACCACATGGCAGAGCAATACAAAATGCGACATCTTGGCGAGGTATATTTCCAACTAAGAGTAAAACATAAAAACTTGAAAGAACTGGATTTCCAATCGAAATATTGAAAAAATAGCGTCTCAAATTTACTGGCGCACACGCCTTTTAATTACAGTATCTGACCAGGAAAAAAAAAGAAAATTCTGCATCAATTGAGAAACAAAATCAATGCATAAAGACACCATATTCAAACAACTTTTGCGTCACCGACATAATGTAACTTACGTACAAAACAATATATTGCACCAAGCAATAGAACACACTTTGTTATACAATAATGATCAACCTCCAAAACAAAAGCGAGCAATCACCGCGATAACGAAAACGCGCTCAATATTATAAACAATGGAGCAATACGCTTGCCCACAATTCAAAAGATACCAAGATGACCGCATGCCTCATCAGGAAGATATCCGAAATAGCATCAAACAATTATGAAAATCAGATTTTACACACATCTATTCACGCGTAATATTCATTTGGGTTTTTTGTTCCTGATTGGGTTTGCAACCATCCTCACATCTCTGCACATTTGGAATTGTCGGCGCAATGTTCTTTTCGCTATGCCGACCTCTCTCCAAAAACGCACAACCACCATGATTTATAATAAAACACAATATTAATGATTATAAAGAAATACTTTTGTTTGGAATAACCTGCACGACGTTGACCCACATCACGTGTAAAACTTTTTTGAATAAAAATGAGAGGAAAAATATGTTTTTTCATATGAAAACCCTCCAGGTGACAATGAGATTTATGTCATTTCAACGTGATTTGAAACTCCATTGAAATGATGTTTCTATCACTTGCCCTTTCCTATCAAAATAAGAAAGAGCTCTGAGCGGGCCACGACAACAACGAACTCCAATGCAAAATACACACTGTAATTTCTTCAGACAAATTCAACAAAACAAAAATGTATTGATGTTCTGCATAAAAAAAACATCGTATTAAAATACAATTCAAATGCAAGCTTGACAATCAGATTGTTTTGAACTATTGTGCTATGTTCTGATGTGAAATCACGGCTGTACGACGAAAACCATTGAGAACTTTTGTTGGCGTCAATGAATCACAACGGAATATCAAATCGAAAAACAAGAACGCATTGGATGTTATTCGAATAGGATGTCGCATGGAATTCGACAAGAAATTTAGCCAAGGCACCCATTTCAAGATGATGAGGGTGTGGCCGTAGAATGGATGTTCTCGTACATCAAAATATACGCTTCGCACTGCGCGACGTCCGCAAATCTAAAAAACCATTCAAAAAACAGGGACGAACATACAACATTCGAATGATAAAAGACATCACTATTCAAGATTAAACTGATACCCTGCCCCAGACGTCCTTTCTAACCAACATGTTTCTGATGAAAATGAAAAAGAACACAATATTTAAACGGAAACCACTGTTCATGAATTTTGATTCAAATGAAATGAAAAAATCAAGATTTCTTGAATGAAAGTATCCAGAATGCCCTCCGAGGAATATGTAAACATCCGAAACTCGAAAGAGTGGACCGAAAATTGACTTAAATTAATCTGAAAAATATTTTTTTTGAAATAAAATTTGAAATTTTGATTGAATTAAAGTGAATTAACTTTCCGCCCTTAATGAATAAAGAACGGGCTTTGAAACGACTCGTACTTCACTTCGGTGATGTGCCGGCCGTTGCATTTCCACCATCTGCTGTCTGTAAGATCAAAATTGAAAAAAATCATGAAACGGGTCCACATCATCCAAGACAACTTGAAATTAAAAGACTCTCAACACCAATGTCAAGAAGAATCATGCACAACAACAAACTTCCGAAAATCAATTGTGAGACTCAAAAACAATCGAACTTGGCCAATGGCACGTTGCTCAGGGAAATGACCATTGGCCACTATTTCGATTCCCCAAAATGAACTTTAATTTGGAAGATCAACGCAAAAACTAGAAACGAATTGCAAAGTTTATTTTTTTTCGATCAACACTAATATTGAAATCAAGAAGAAATATGGTTCGTTCCAATAAATGAAATATGATTCATGAAGAATAATCCACATGCACGTATGATTTGGTTACTCTTTTTGCGATAGCAGACATACATGCCAGTTGCCATGTGGTCACCAGCATGACTCACAACCGCTTTCAATTCATGACGCACCTACAACATAATTGAATTATTTAATGAATTTCATTTCATTGGGGATTGATGTTTGGTATTATCAAAATTAGGATTTTGGATATTCTATTCACAATTCAACGTGTATATTGCCAAACTGTGGGAAAAAACTGTATCTACGTCAAGGCTTCATATGACGAACATGAATAACGGACCATGGGAATAATTATTTGATTATCAAACGATAAGCCAGACAATCCGTCATGTTCGTTGTATCAAGCCTGACGAAGGAACATGTGCCCCGAAAGTTTGGCAAAAAACTTGCAAAATTCAAAATAGATGCGCGTTAATTTCCATAAATCAAAAATTCAGATTTGAACACAATCAAAATGTGTTTGCACACCAATCTTTTTGACACAAACGACAATGCGCACGACATAAGCAATACGATTTGATGACCGGTGTTGATGGATTTGAGCAGTGGAATCCAAAAAAAAAGTATTTTCAATGAAAATATGAAAAATTAAGCGTAGTGTTTTACCGTCGGAGGAGTCGTTCATTCATTAAAAATATTTTCGGGTTTGTACACGAAATAAAAATCATAACATATTTAAATAAATACTTGACTCAGGCAAAATTGTCTTTGAGGCGTGAAAGCCTGGTCTGGAAGGTTGGCAGCGGAGAGCAATTCTGATATAAAATAGAATCATCCACAGCAACAAAAAAATGAACCCATCGATAAATGGGAAGATGGGCAATCCGGAAAACACCATTCGGTCAATGCGAGAATTGCCCCATACCGCCACAGGCGCGCAAAATGATAATCTAACAAAATGAAAACGAATTTGCTGGAGAAAAGAGTAAACATAATGATGTCGATTACAAAAACCAATGTGACAAAAAAAGGATAATTACCTGGGAATGAGACGTGGGTTTCGTTTTTGGTTGGGCGCGTGTGCCGGTACTTGGATTCTTTTTGCCATGCATGCCGACTCACATGAATCTCAGACAAAATATATGAAATAATTGATGAATGAATAAACTTGGTACCGTCGAATATAACCACCAAACGGAAAACTTTGAACAAAAAAAAGGAAGCACGGAGGTAAAAAATGAATTTGATTTTTTGGATGAAATCTACCCATGAGATCGAAAAAATGTACCACCCCCTGTGATAGGGTGAAACCAATGCTTTGACAGTATTGGTAGTGCCATGGAAGAACTGTTCAAGACGTCTGTGATTTCATCGCGCAAGATCGAATTCACACACAGATATAGAGATGCATCAGATACACACATTCATCACACAGACCTGAATTGCTTGCTATAACCAAAAATGTGTTGTTATAAATCATTGTGATTGTGCGTTTTTGGAAAGAGGTTGGCATAGCGAAAAATAACAATACATTTCCAGACAATTCCAAATAAACAAAGATGCGGGGATGGCCGCAGATCAAGTGAGGAAGAAAAGTTCGAAAGGTCAAACAACTCTAAAAAATCTTATTTACAAGCATCCATTCACGTGTAATATCTCGAGGTTTATACACCTCGTCAAAGCACGAGAAACATTTGTGAAAGATGTTTCCCTCGCTACAACGTAGCCAGAAGACCAACGATTAAAGGATTAAAAGATATACGGAGACAAAGAACAACACAAAAAACGAAAAGGAAAATTAATTGGCATGGGCGCATAAGCTGTGCTGCGCTCATCATTTATTTTGCATCAATAAGTTGAGGGAAATGGAAAAAATGCCATCAGATAGACACATTCATCACACAGACCTGAATTGCTTGCTATAACCAAAAAAGTGTTGGTTTTGAATTTCTTTTGCCAAACATGTCAACTTTTTTTTTCCTAGAGAAAATATTAAATTACATAATTAATTTGATAAAAGAATACCGATGTCTTTGCAAAAAGACATAATTATCGAAGAAATAATCCTTGATGCTGATTTGCTCAATAAGAAAATGCTAAATGAAAATATCCAGAATACCCTCAAGGGAATATGGCAACATCCGAAGTGTGCCAAAATTGGTTGAAATCAATGTGAAAAACTATAATTGAATGAAACTGCACAACCGCTCCACCATTTGAAAAGAGTTCTACTATAATTACTTTTGTCAAATGATTTTCGTGAACATTCAATCCACAAAACATGAATATGAATATGAATCGCCCTTTGGACAAAACGGCCAGATTGATTGTTTTTCATTTGCGTTTGTACCATCAAAACAGGCGGCAAGATGGCCAAACGCTTGATAGATTCCCCGCCGATGATTTTCTTGACTGGGTCTAAAGTATGAACTGCGTCCTTGCAACTTTGATGCTGCTCTTGCTTGACAACTGCCCTAACGTGCTCAGAACTTGTGCATTTTGCAAGACAAAAAAATGTTCACGATATAAAATCCATAGCACACCATTCAGTGAAAAATAATTTGAAACAACCACCGCGCCTATAACGCGATCAAGACAAGGACCGAGCAACACCAACACCTCCAGCGCGAGAACCAGTTTGTTTACCCTTGAATTTTTGACGATGAATGAATAATAAAACTTGACGTAAAAAAATTGTTACCAAACCACAATACAAAAAAAATGCAATGTCAAATCAAACGACGCATCAAAACACGCGTCGACTTCATGCTTGTAATTCAACACGACTCGGGAAAAGTAATGGTGAATTTTGAAGAAAATAATTTATCTAAACGTAGTGAATACTCGGAATCAGACAAAAACAGAACAACTGGTTCAAACTTGGACACTCGCGAATGGTGATATTTGAGTCGTGGGACGAACTGACCAGATTGCAACCTGAACACACAACAACATGTCCAACGGTTGCGGTACCATTTTACAAAAAAAACAAAGGCACATCATATAATGTTCCAATGATGGGAAATATGACTAAAATTATGAAAACTTTTGAAAAAATGTAAGAAGGTAGAAAAGATTTTATGACTCATGGTGTCTCTTTTTCTGAACATAAGCAGAATTCGAACATTCTTGTTTTGAACCAAAGGAACACCAATGTCAATCAATTTTGCGAACAGCGCCGAATGTTTCTTGACAATTGTCGTTGTGTTGAACGGCGCTGGCTTGAACCGGTCTTTGAAAAAATGTCAAATGCAAAAACAACAAAATTAAACTTTTTTCAATGTAACAATGCCATGAAAAAATACTCCATATCTGTGAAATCCGAATTTCCCGAGGGATTCATAGCTTTTATACTTCTTGCCGATGCTAGATCACTGCATGCCATTGTCAACTTCACAAAGAAAAAAAGAAAGAAATTCAATTTTTCAATTCATCAATACAATAAATTAATTAACTAAGAGACGTACATTTTTCAAATCACAATCCCGCGGGATGCAATGGATTGTTGTTGCCTCAGATATCACGATTATTTTTTTGATGACAACAAACGTGTTTGTTTTGTTTTCATTTTTTGACATTTTGTACAATGGTGTATTAACTGCTGCCGAATGAATGCAAATGATTTAGCGTCCCACCAATAATGAAATCAAATGGGCTTATACTGAACAACCTGCAGAAATTTCGGATGCTTAAATATTCCCCAGATGGATTTTGGATACTTCCGTTCAAATGTTTCGTTTTTTCATTTTTACATGTGTGACAATGGAAAATGGATTTGAATGAAATTGTAAATTATTATACAATGCGTAGTGTCGAAACATCCAAGAACTCGAAAAATGAGTAAAATAATTAATGAGAACAAAATAAAATCAGAAAAAAATACTTTGTCGCGTGTATCGTCGAACAATCCTTTGTTCACGGTCCGCATCTTGCGTAATTGGCTTGAACTTTTGGCATCTGACTGGTTCCATGCCATATCTGACATATTTTCCTGCACATTTTTTTGTTCATTCAAACAATGCATAAGATTGACAAAACAATCCGTTTGTGAACATGCACACATTTGATCATTAATTATACCAAAATTCAAAACTTAAGGTGAGATGATGAAATGGGAAAAAAAAAATTGCGAACTCAAATCCATTGCTGACTGTGTTGGTGATTAAAGAATTACCGACACATCGGAAAGGCTACGTTTCTCACCTTCGGACAACTGTTCGTCAGAATCACTTTCCATACCTCAAAGATATTGTTGAGAAAAAAAAGAACATACGACATGGTTTCTTTCTAAAACATGATAAACTCGGAGACGTCCAAAATAACACCAAAAAGGGTGGAACGTCAATGGATACCCATAGATACATTTTTTTGGTCGGAAATTGAGTCAGTGAAAAGTGTACTCCCCCCCCTTTCGCGCATGTGATATTGGACGGCACCGAATTTACTTACTTAACTATGTTAACATAAAACCCTCCAAGGAACACCAAAACCCAAACACCAAAAACACTGTGTTTACATTGACATTTGTTGGACCCAACACCATTCGTTTCGCATCTTTTCAGGTGCTGCCTACACAAAACCGCTCCGCATGCTGTGTGCACCTGCACGTAGCATGCGGAGCGGTTAGGTGCAGGCCGCACTCACCGAAAGACGACAACGACTCATCAATCCCGTGATGGCGTTCTTCCCTTTCTCCCAAATCCGAAAGCAAGATACACTCGCCATCAACAAAACGTCAAACGCAATTCCTTCATACTAATTCTTATGTTTGGAAAAACGATGATTTGAAAACATTGAAATTCCGAAATGAAATCGCATGGCATTTTATGAAACACTTTTGCTTCCACCATTAATCTGAAACACTAATCTCATGAATCTGAAACACGCTATTCGCAATAATGCACAACATTTGTATCTACTGTCATCACTGCCGCTGCTGCCAGAAGAAACCATACAATCTGCAAATCGGAATTTCCGCGCGGAAGTTGCCAACCGCGCCGATCGGCGCGTGTGAGGCTGGCTGTCAACAGAAGAAATAGTTGCTGCCATTTTCAGCTCCGACTGCACAATGAAAATTAAACGAATTAATGAATCATACGCCCAAAACGAAATGCGACCTTCAATTTGAATGTTCAATGTTTTTGACGAAAAAAAAAAATCAAACAAAAAACGTAATGAAAACACATCAATCACAATATGAAATTCAATTTATTTTAAATATTGAAATTTTGTGTGATTTGCTTATCCATTTTTCAATTGTCATTATTGATTTTTTGCATTCTCGTAATCTCCGCTTACCATCATTTAGCAATAAATATTTTCGAATATGCATTTTGCTTTGACCAAGTGTACAAATCTCGAAATATTACAAATGAACAGTTTAGAAATAATTTGCATTCTTCGTTTTTTTTTTCCTGATGCCAACCTCACTCCATACACGCACAATCAAAATGGTTTTGATTTTTGAAAAAATTGGAAAACTTCAAAAATGCATGTGTGCTTCTATAAAATTGTTCTGATAAAATTTCGCCGGACACGTTCTGAAAATTAGAAAAAAAGAACACAATCCGCGACAATCGGCGCGTGTGCGGACTAATGCCGACTATGGTTGAACGAAGATCAGATGATTTCGCCTGAGTATTTGTCGTACAACACGATAAACTGCTGGTATTGAAAGATATTTGATATGATTGACAACACCCGAAAAACAAAAAATCAAACAAAAAATGTTTTTTTCAAACCTTCACCAAAAGTCTCAAAAATGAAAATGCCAAGCCCTCACAAATCGCCCTGAAACCAATACCGAGAGGATCAAAAATGTATTAAATTGAAACAATTTAATTCAAACTTTTTTATGACTCGTGATCAAAAAATCAGAAGGTCGGAACAACACAATGTACATCAAAAAATCAGGGACATCAATTCTTCATTACAGAATGAATATTGATGAAAATACATTGTCTTGAGGTGATTTCTTGTGCTCAATTCCAGGCGTGTCGTCTGCTTCGAGGCCATTCTTCCCGTCTTCTGACTTTTCAATCTTTATCTTTTCTGGACTCTTCATGACGTGTGCCTTGCCTTTCATTTTTAAAACATAATATGAAAATATTTGAATGACTACTTTCAGCGCATGTGGAATTTTGAACAAAAAACATTCCAGGATTGGGAAATTGCAATAGAAAGAACAATAATCCGAAAAAATCGGACAACAGAGACATAAACCGCATGCGTCTTGAAATTTGTTGACCCTGAAGGATGCTGACCAACAAACCTTTTCACATTGGGAACAAACCTTTGCTGAATATATATTAAATCATTAATCAATGCAATTATACCTTGTGCTTTGGATTGAGCTTTTGCCTTGCCCTTAGGACGTCCGCGTTTACCTGAATAATCGTACATCGGCCGGACAAAATACAACAAAGAGTGCAAAATCAAAAAATCTCAAAAAACAATATTGCCCAAAATTCGTGTAAAATATTGTGTACTGGATTCGTATGCTCTCTGGATAAAATACGCCAAATACTTTTGTTGTCAAATCGATGAGAAACATTTTAAACGATTCCTTAATTTAGACCGTGAAGATTTTGTGAAGTTAGATTTCGTTTTTGATTTTGTTCTGTTGAATTTTTGAAAAAACATCCAAATCGGAATCAACATGCTGGATTAAAAAATGAATGAATGAACGACCTGTGAAGGTCAATACAAATCTTGGAAAATCACAATTATCAAAAGCCAATGGCGTTTCAAATTTTGAAGAACGGCATTTGAATTTATTCAGAATATTGACTCACCATCAGAGGAGACGTTCATTCTTGCATATGGAACCCACAATACGCGCCAACACGTTTAAACAACGTTTTGATATTTCATGTACAAATAAATTTTGGTCAAGAAACCTTAATCAAGTACGCTGCGTTGCTGGTTCTTCGGAGACGGGAACGGGCGTAGGCTTGGCAACAGAGGTAGAAGAAGGCTTGGTGTCGTTCAAAGACCGCCGAATGCGCGCAGACCGCCGAGGGTTTGCAACGTAATCGCGTGCTTTATCCGCATCGTCATTTGCCTGTGCATATGAACATACCGAAATATGTATATATATATATATATTGAACATCAAGAATATACTGGCGCAAAAGCGTGAAAATACCGAAACAAAACCCAAATCTAATAGATTTCAGGGTACCATTTGGCGTAAAAAAAGCATACCAAGACGTAGTTTGCTTTCAACCGCCGTCACATCATATTTGAAAATATAAAAAACATGTTTCGAAAAGTCTGGACGAGCATGTCCAGATCTGGCGAAAGAACAAATGTCCAAACGCGTAATTCATTTAATTCAAAAATAGATGCGCGGTCATATCGATATATCCTAATTTATATTGAAATAAACCCCTAAACCCATTCAAAGATTTATAAATATGAAAACATTGAAAATGGTCAATGGTTGAGACATCATGCTCTCCTGCATTTGGATTACGGCGTCGGCGACGGCAAGTTCGCATTCCGGCTTGACATCTGATATGGGATCACTCATATCGACATCCACACTTTGTTCTTTTTTGACCTTCAAAACAACACAGAATATGATTACAACTGTGCTGGCAAACCAGTGTTCCACATCAACATGTTTGATTGAAAGAAGGCGCAATATCATGTTTGCAATCCCACTGAATGGTCCAGGCCTAAACGACCGAGCCTCGTAGATGAAACGAGGTACGACAATGAATTCTCAATAATTCTAATTCTGAAAATTCTCGATCATTGGTCCAAAACGTTTCGTTTGCATCATCCTCCTGAACTTGTACTTCTGACTGCGCGGACAAAACAAAACAATCAGACATTCCAAAACAATTTGGGCAAGATCGTTTTGTTTGCAAACAGCCACAACAATATCAAAAAGAACAGTTTTTAACGATGATAGTCATGACATATCAATTCCAGCTGTGCGCAGAAGCTGATCACCGATATGATTGGAACAAAGACAATTAGTCAATTGTCTGATGATCGAATACCGTATGCGTCTGCGGTTCCAGCTCCTGCTTGATTTTCTTTCGGGGAGCAGCACTGTCTTGCGCACGCTTCGGACTTGGCTGTTCGCGTTTTAAAATTCGAGCCTGAGACATCTCGAATGACTTGCTTCCTGAAAAAATAATTAAACATAAAACCAATTGCATTGCGAGTGGGAACAAAAGTCACCGATGATCACATTAAGTGTGATCTCCGTCTCAACAAACTGAGCAACCTAAATCGTTGATGAAAAATTAGCCTCTGCTTGTCACAAACCAACGATCTGGAGATCGGTGCAAGACACGCATGTGGGTCGGTAAATGCGTTTTGAGAAACTGACGTGTTTCACCAATCTTGCAACGAGATTCGATGGGTATATATAGACCACCGTTCGAAAACGTGAGATTCACGTTTCCCCTGGCGGAATTTCCTGTTCTGACAAAAATTTGCCCAAAGAAACGCAAAAATTCAAAAATGTATGAATTTCTTCAGATTTTTTTCAAATACATGGCAAATAAAATTTGTTCATTATAGCGAACCACAATAATAGTAACCGCTTGTGAACACGAGAAAAATATAAAATAAAACACGGCTTCAAATTAAATAAAAAAAAATAAACATAAGAAGACACATACGCGATCTCCGTAAAATTCCGGCGGAACTCATGTCACAATGCTCACAGAAGAAAGACGTGCAATCGTGTGCCGTGCCGTACGTTGCGATGAAACACTCAGCCAAACCTTTGCAAAACACGTGGAGGAAAATAATCCAATGGAAGAACAATCTGAAAAATCAATTGTCAAACATTGGTGAAAATGGTTTGGAACGCTTTTTTGCAAAAAAAAGAAAAACGTGCTGAAAACAAAATTTTTTCATCGTTATTGAAAAAAATATAATGTTTTTTGTCCGTAAATTTGTGCCGATATTATTCATTTTATTATATCGGCACAAATTTACTGATAAAAAAACATCATATTTTTTCAATCATGCCCATTACTTTGTGAAAAAAACGTTCGAAACCATTTTTAATTATTTCATCATTGTCAATGAAAAACATTCTTGCTGCATGGTGGAATTCTTTGGAACAAAAATCGAGGGAAAACATTTTGGTTGCCAAAAATCAAAAACGCAACGCAAACGCAAGATGTTATTTTGGCATTGTCACGATGGGTTCATACACTGCCCCGATTTGAAAG
>JACKZZ010022290.1_pt1 | contig 12421 bp, 3 predicted proteins | sample 8027871 | NCBI WGS metagenome assembly JACKZZ01 (sample SAMN15724774, study PRJNA655200) | protist metagenome | isolation source: fluorescence activated cell sorting (FACS) single amplified genomes of... | place: USA: West Boothbay Harbor, Gulf of Maine | collected 2000-07-19
ACTCCTACACGTACCGTCGCACCGGACTTATGTTGCTTCGCGCGCTTCAACGGATACAGACAAAATTTACGTGAGTGGTATGCTAAGGGACGAGACAGAAACACGACTACATCAAATAATTCTTGCAAGTCTACCGAGTAAGTGATTCTGAAGTGCAAAGGGTAAAATATTGTACATTTTGTGATAAAGATAATGCACAGGGGTGGACAAGACAAAATTTGTTAAAAAGAAACTCCAAGTTTGTGCTGATAGATATTATGAGAGGTCAACGCTACTCTTTGCAGAACCCGTCTCATTCTGTAGACTAACCATTCTCGGAGTGACAGGAAACATACAAATTGGGACTCGAATGATCCTCACCCCCATCTGTAGACTAACCCTACGGTCATATATAGTTCTGAGAGAGGAAGCTCGTAAGTCCACCTCCACTCAGGAGTTTGGGAAAATGAACCGTAACGTTCAAGCCGATCACCTACGTCTTGAAATTTTTGATTGGGTAAAAGTGATGAGGTAAACATAGAATTCTGACTTACCGATGCCATGTGTGCTACTCATGGATAAATACGAATTTCGTGATATCTTACAGCGCTCGGAAACTATGAGTCCACGACTCACGCTTTGAATCCCGAGGGATAGCCAGGTACGTATCATGGGTAAACTTATTTGAAGACGATACAGAAAATAAACATCTTTATGGATTGTAGAACTGCTGTCGTCCCTACTGACAACTTGTTCATATTGGTATGTCGGAACAAAGCTCAGATCTACTGACTGCAAATCACTTCGTTTTGTCATGTACACGGAACTCGCGTCTTCACAATTGCCGCAACCTACTTCGCGGTCTCCTCTCCCACACCGCGACCCGTTCTTGGCGATCAAGCGCTTCCTTCCAAAGCAGGACCCGCAGCAGATGAGCTCGCTGCCGACTCAGTCAGCGTGGATGACAAGTTTTCCACGAAGCTGAATACTTCCTTCTGTGCCTCTTTTAGTTTGCCTTGGATTCCCACGTCATAGGCACCGGATATTTTTGCTGCTGTTCCTGCTGCCCATTCTGTTGCTGCCCAGGCAGCCGCAGGTAAGGCCAGATTGTTAATGGCAAGTTGGACGGCCTCGCTATCGGTTGCGACAGGTACGGCATCTTGCTTCCACTGATCAAGCGCCGATTGCATTGCCTCCCTTGCTTTGGTCTTTGTGGCGTCTGTTTCGTCCGGTGGACATTCAAGATCAATGCGTGTGGCGGCTCTTGGACTGATCTCATGCACCATCTGTTTTCCTTCACACGCAGCGTAACGAATGATCAATCCCTCAGCTTGGTGTGCTGCCCAGAACCCGATTTGATTGGCCGCCGTTCGAAGGGGAAGGTCGGCATTCACTGGGTCGACTTTAATAATCTTCAGGACATGGTCCACAGCCCACGCACCGGCTCCCATCCCAATCTTTCGTGCAGTCGTTTCGATTAGCTTGCGGAGATTGAGGTGCTTGTCAATCAACCCTACAATTGCTTGCAGGACCAGACCCTGTATCGACGCAGTGCAATATGCCTGAATTAGAGAAGGCAACGCCATCGCCGATGCCACCGCATTCGTTGCTTTATCACGAACAGCACTCATTCGTGCAGCGAGAGCCGCTAGACTGATCTGAAACCACACCTTCTGGATTCGACCTCCCACTTTCTCCAACCGCGTCTCCTCTGCTCCAGATCCTGCTTGTGCAGAGCGCACCGCCAATGATACTGCTAGTTGCCCAAAAGAACTGGCAGAAGATTCTTCGGTGCTTTCGCGTGAAAGGTCTTTACCTGCCGTTTCAAGGGCTTCAAAGGCCTTTTCTTGAAGGTCCCTGGCAACCTGATCAACGTCGTCAGCCCCTGCAGCCCCGAGTTTCCCGTCTGCGACTTCAAGCGCTGATTCTATTTCTCCAAGCGCTGTCGTAACAGCTTCAGCTGTATCGAAACCCTGTTCTTCGGCCACTGCGCTGCGTGCCCCACGCAGCACGACGCGTGCCACAGACATGGTTTCGGAATTAATATCATCTTCCTTTGCTGCGTCTACGTGTTGTACTACGAGTGAGGACGCTATCTGTCCGAAGGAGGTTATGCTGTCGAAAATTACTTCTGGCAGCTCTCTCGTCTCTCCAATAGACAGCAGCTTCGCGTGCTCCATGTCGATCCCGGTGGCATCGGGAAACAATGTCGCCAGAATGTTGCCTTTTTGTTTAAATAGCTCCTCGAAGTCACTGCTTATTTTTGCGGTCTGTGCAGAGAAGTTTTCAGAATGTACATCTTTGATAGCTTTGATGAGGCTCGCAGTTGTGTACCCTTGAGTACCTGCTGCATCTGGAGTAGGTTTATTGAAAAGATGATCCCAACCGGCCCGTACTCCTTCTGAGTGAACACCTTTGCAGCTTGATTCTCTCCGGAAATGAAGCTCGATGGTTTCATGTCTGAAGACTCCTCACGGGAATGAGGTCGTCCACCGGGAGAATGATCGAACAGGGTCTCAATGGAATCTGCGGACAGTAAACGGACTGGCTTTTCTTCGTGATTCTCGAAATAGCGTCGAAACGATAAAAAAAGAATTGCAATAACTCCCAAGCAAAAAGTTCTTGCCAAAATCCACTTTAGCGTCTTCCATGAAGCCGTGGAGAGGCGAATCACACTTTTCCCCTTCCAGAGGACTTCGAGGACAGCTCGGTCTCTCTCATCTTCGTCCTCCTCCGTCCAATCCGTGGCGCTGGCTGCGCCACCACTCTTGTGAGCTACGACGTCTTCTTCAGACGAGCCGGCCTGGGACAATGACGGACCAGCTTCATTCGCACGAGGAAGTATCAGTTTGGCGTCACACTTTATGTTATTAGCGCAGGACGATGCCGTAATTTTCTTCTTTCGATTCCACATCTTTTTCGGACAGTCAGGACTTTCACACACGCTATGATTGTGGTTATGCTCGGTCAGAGCTGGAGAATTAGCGACCTTGTTCTGGGTGACTTGCGGCTGCGCCTTGGCCGTGATATCCGTGTCTTTCTGACTCGTCATCTTCTTCGTGTAGAAAGCCAGCGTCTGAAACGGTTGCGGTATTTGAATGGCTACGTCCTCTCTTGTGGCTTTGGAGACTATTTTTCCCCAGGTACTACTTGCTCTTGCGGTGTTGGAGACTATTTCTTCGTAGACACTACTTGGTCTTTCTCTTGCGGTTCTGGAGACTCTTCGACCCCAGGTACTACTTGCTCTTGTGGCACCAGAGAATATTTCTTCGTAGGCACTGCTTGTTCTTTCTCTTCCGGTTTTGGAGACTATTTCTTCGTAGGCACTACTTGATCCTGTGTCACTAGAGAATATTTTTTCTCAGGCACTACTTTTTGTCTTGCTTCTGCGTCGGTGAAGATTTGTTCTTTGGCACTACTTGATCCTGTGTTACTAGAGAATATTTTTTCTCAGGTACTACTTTTAGTCTTGGTTCTGCGTCGGTGAAGATTTGTTCTTGGGCACTACTTGATCTTGTGTTACTGCAGAATATTTTTTCTCAGGTACTACTTTAAGTCTTGGTAACTTGGTTCTACGTCGGTGAAGATTTGTTCGTGAGAGCTATTTGATCTTGTGTTACTTGAGAATATTTTTTCTCAGGCACAACTTTCAGTCTTGGTAACTTGGTTCCACGTCGGTGAAGATTTGTTCTTGGGCACTGCTTGATCTTGTGTTGCCGCTGAATATTTTTTCTCAGGCACTACTTTTAGTCTTGGTAACTTGGTTCTGCGTCGGTGAAGATTATTTCTGAGGCACTACTTGATCTTTTGTTACTGCAGAATATTTTTTCTCAGGTGCTGCTTTCAATCTTGGTAACTTGGTTCTACGTCGGTGAAGATTATTTCTGAGGCACTACTTGATCTTGTTTTGCCGCTGAATATTTTTTCTCAGGCACTACTTTTAGTCTTGGTAACTTGGTTCTGCGTCGGTGAAGATTATTTCTGAGGCACTACTTGATCTTTTGTTACTGCAGAATATTTTTTCTCAGGCACTACTTTTAGTCTGGTCTATTTTACATGTATTGGGTTCTGATCTATTTTACATGAACGCAGGTTGTGAATGATAGGTTCTCAATTAACACATTAGGTTCTGGTCTGGCAATTAATATCTGCTTCAATCGTTGAAAAAGAGCCACTTAGGGATCTAAAAATTCAATCTTTCAGTGAGAGATGGGAAAGGGATGTCTCGAGTAAAAAAACCTCAAGTTCACGCAAGATAGGCTATTCTATTCTATTCTATTCTAAAGTTGACTTAGGGCGCTTGTCTCAAATAACCCGGGGAGGGGACCGTGTGGTCGTTATGGAAGCCGTTGATAGGATTGTAGTTTTTATGGTAATTATGGATGTAGCTATTGATGTTGTGGTTGTTGTTGTGGTTCCCTAGCTCGAACCTGGTAGTTGACGACTCCTTACCTCTGGTTCCCACAACTCGGCTCCTCTCCCCGGCCTGGAAAAAGAAAAAAATTATCTTGATTGCTCGGCATTTTTTTGGATTTCGGCCACGGTGACATAGACAATTAGGTGATGGCACTTGGAGCTAGATTGCTAATACCACCGGGGGACAAGATATCACCTGATGATTCTATTTTTGGACTTCGGCCACGGTGAAAATGACGCCTGGAGCTAGATTGCTAGTAATAGTATCATCGAAATACCTATAATGATCCTCCTTTCTAAATGCAGATTAATACTGATTGTTGAATCCTGCCTGACATCACACACCATGATAAGCGTGACTGGCTCAAGATTAGAGAACCAAATTTGATCAACAACTTCTCAAGAGGACGCCTTCTTCCTGTCGAGATTCAACAAATAACAAATGGATTATAAATGTGATTCGCACATCGTCGTTGCAATCTCCTCACCCGACATTAATTTCTCGATAACAAACCAAACCTGCTTCCCCTGACTGACTCAACACCCGAATCAACTTTGACTTCATTTGTTTTCAGGAAATGATCACTTTTATACTGACTCGTTTTTCAAGCGCAAGCTAAACTCGTTCACACAACTATCTATGACTTTTCAAGCAGAAGAATTACACAATAAGGAAAACGCGCATCAGTTTAGTTATAAACCTCCTCATTCTAAACCTATGTACCTAATCACATCTGACACACTTCGTCTAGTGCACGTTGGAACTCTGTGAATGCACAGAATCTATTTTCAAACAATACACGTCTTCCACCCAGATCACGGACTAGAATTAATGTTTCAATGTTGTTCCCTTCACTCTTCTTTTCGAAATTGAGCACATTTCAATAACTACATACGTCCCAGAATCTCTTTCTACCTCTGGTCAGAATTCCTCTCGTTCAGGAACCTGATCTTCCTAATGTGATATGTTTCATACTAGATCTAGAGCCATTTCTTCAAAGCGGAGTCTTTGTCCGATTTGTAACGAGCGTTGTACCCATCGACGAATACTTTGATGACATACCACGTTACGCTATTCAAGAGGAAGAGACCCACCATGCATCCTGCGAACTTCGTCACGAAGAAGATGTTCTCATCTTTCGGTGCGTAGTATCCTGGTGTGTTCACGTTCGAATTGACAGGTCCCTCGCCCAGAACATTGGATCGCACAACGTAGTATAAGCGAAATCCGCCAGTCTGACTCTTGTCGAAACGAAATACCCCAGACTTGCGGGCGTCCTTCAGTGGGTTGTAGCCAGTATACCAGTAAAAGCGTTCACTTTCGAGACCCAAAGGGTAGGTCGTCTCGGCTTTTTGGTCATCGAGCGTCACACCATATCGCGGAATCAGATAGATCTTGTTCGAGGATACGGCAACCCAATGACACATGAACCGTCGTGAACTGAACGCGTTCACATTCTTGCCTGTGGGCACGTATTTCCACGTCTGAGCGCACAAGGACTGGGCCACAAAACCCTTGTAGACGTCCTCGTCTTCGCCCTGAGGAATGGTCATTTCGGACGGCAAACCGATCTCGATAACTGCGGCCTCGGCATCTGTCAGCACGTTGACTTTCATCTGAGCCCCAGCGATTCCAAGCTCTTTCAGACGTTCTCCCAAACGCTTCTCTCCTGGCTGGATGAGTTGCGAAGCGAACCACGCTCGTCGGAAAGCCTCCATCCTTTTGAATTTTCCGTTTTCCTCGTTGCTCTGCCAAATTTCTGGTGTGATCACACCAGACGCGTCTGCACCCCAGTTTTGGTACACTGTATCAAAAGTGTCATCCGGGAACGACCAATGCGCGGACTCTTCGGCTGGCAGCAACTCCCCTGGCCTGTTAGGATCCTCTCTTCCTGCCTCGCCGAAGTCTTCCGTATCATCATTCACTCGTTCCTTAAACCACGCACGCGTGTTGTAGATCTTGCGGCCGCTCGAATCCAACCAATAGGTCAGAATATCAAAACCCTTGAAAGCGTACTCATAGGAGAGATTTTCGTCAGTGTTTATGCGCATCGCACTCGATACCGCATTGTGACCATCCGAGAAAACGGCAAAAACGAATGTACCGAGCGAGAGGATGAGGGCAACGAATAGACGCCAATGTCGGTAATGGTATACTGGCAAACGTCCGTGTCCCCCGGAATACGCGAACAAGATACCAGCCAGACACGAAGCCATAATGGACCAGATAGACAAGACTTCTCCCGCATAATGAGTTGCCTTCGAATAACAACCCTGGACCTGCGTCTCCTCGACATCGACATGCCTTTCATACCACCAACTCCACGGGCCAGCAGTCAGATAGGATCCAAAAACGATAAAGATAAACAGATCGTGCGTGAACAGGTAGATGGCCATATTACAGAGCGTTTGAAATCCCAACAGGTTGCTGGACGGCTGTGAGCGCGTTAAGGAGTTTTCAGCGACAGGCAACAAAGAGCTCAACGCCCAAACCCCAATAAATGGGAAGGCGACGATGTCTTTGAAAAAAAATGTGACTTCAGACATGTAGGTGTCGTACATGGAGGAGATAATCTTGTTCCAACCATGCAATAAGGATACGGAGACTTGGAATTTGAAGCAGGATACGCAGTTCTGGAGAGCACAACGCCCCTCCTTCACGATTTCAACGCACGCTCCCACGGAACGAGCCGAGGACGAAAACGGTGCCACGATCGAAGCGTCTCCCTCAGAAAGAGCCAGACCAACATGGGCTGCGCGCAAAGCTCCGCAATCGTTCCCGCCATCTCCACACATACCGACGACATATCCTTTCTTCTGCCATCTCTCAATCACATCGATTTTTCCTTGCGGAGTCATACGTCCAAAGACCAATACGCGAGCGAAAATTTGGTCCAGCATTTTTGGATTTCTTTCTTCCAAGAACGTGAAACCCTTTTGCGTCAACGCAAAAAAAGGATGCGAGAGATTCAAATCTTGCAAAATGTCCACCGACGGACTGGCTGCTCCGTAGCCGCTGTTAGCAGATTGCTTTTTAAGCAGCGGTGCTTGCTCTTCGAATTGCATATACTCCTCGTGAGAAAGAGAACGTTGCTTCTGCCCGGAGACACTTCCACCACTCTTTCGTCTGCTGGTTTGAGAAATCCGAATGTTGTGCGTGGAGATTCTTGACGACCTACCGACTGGGTTGCTATCGCGAGCTTGTGGAGGACTGGTTCCCGTTCCATCTTGTTGTCCACGTGTGGCTTCAAAATACTTCTGCAAGATAAACTCAGCCGGCAACTCATCGTCTTGAGTTGCTCCGTCATGCTCGCGAATCTGCTCGTCGGCAACCTCCTCTTGTTCACCCATACCAGGCACAACGAAGTCGTTCTGATCGGGATGCATCGAGCTCTCAGAGAACATCGAGCCGCGTTTGCGAAGTCGAGAACCCCTATGATCTTGGCTGCCACTGCCTCCGTCGTCCGCCGCGCCGCTCTCGGGTGGTGGCGGTACTGTAGACGGGACACCATTTTTCTTTTTCGCACGTGCAGGGAAATAACACTCGGACGCGTCCGTCTCCAAACTCATCGTTTCAAATTTCTCGTTCATGTATTCGTCATCGAGCTCAGGCATCTCAATCTCTTGCATCTGATGTTTTGTTTTGCGCAGCAGGGTGGCTTCATCTTCGTCAGAAAGTTGAATGGTCCAAAAAAGCTCAGGCTCCCCGGTCTTGTTGTTCAACTTGCAATCAGCAGTGAACACCGTCATGCGCTTATGATTTACGATGCCCACCGTCTCAGCAATCTTTAGCCCTGTACACACGTTGTCTCCGGTGATAATCAGAGGTTTGATACCTCCTTCCTTCAGCACCTCCACTGCGGCCGCCGAATCTGGTTTCACCTCGTTCTTGAACAAGAGCAAGCCGAGGAAATCCAGGGAGTGCTCAAGATCAGCACGCCGACTTCCGATTTCGCGGATATCTCGAACATTGGGCAGTGGTTTGGCGGCAAGCGCGAGAACGTAAAACCCTTCCGATGCGAGCTGACGAGTGATAGCTTCATAGTTTTCCGGGATGGTTTCCGGCTTGCATTTGCCTTGCACCATCTCGAAGGATCCCTTGGTAAATAACATAAACTTGTAGACGTCTACAGTCTTTTTTTTGCCCATCGGATCCAGAGCAGGGAAGAGACGTCCAAGATGTTTTCCCATGTCGACGATTACTGATTGCAATTGGATGTGCTGATCGAACTCGAACGATACTACCGTCGTGAAGAGGACGTCCTCTGCGCGTACGGGTTCTTTGTTGTCCTTTTTGTAATGGAAATCCGTATGTTTCCGATTGCGCTCAGAAATATTGAAATCCACATCATGCGTCTCGATCATATGAGTCACCATCTCGCACTCCAACGCATTCCCGATATATTCGAAATCGCCACCCTCGGACTCCAATTTGGTGACAGTGTGACAAGCAGCCATACCAACATCGAACAGGTCAAAGTCCTTGTCTACGCGCTTTTTCTTGATGGCCTGCATCGGTTGACTCCCCTGACTGGATGACAGAGCGTCGGGAGTGACCAGCATAGTTGCAAATTCAGGAGCGGTGCGTCGATCCCAGATCTTCTGCATCTTCCGGCAACCATAGAAATCCAACGTGTCCTCGGTGAGTGTTCCAGTTTTATCGAAACACTGAATCTTCAGTTTTCCTGCCATGAGAAGTCGCTGCAGATCTAGACACTGCACTTTGTATTTGCCGGTCTTCAGACGATTGGCGGAACTCTGCTGGCTCCAATTGAAACCGACGATGATCATTGGACTGGCGATATATGAGATGACGTTTCCCAGCTCCATAATGTTAGTGGCCAATGATTGCTGAAACGTTCCCTTGCTGATGCAGTCGACGAATGGTCCCGCACACATGATTAGACCCAGAAAACAGAAAAATGGGTAAGCGATCCATAACGTTTGTGTAAATTCGAAATTTAACCCGCCGCCAGACTGGAACAAAATGGATCGAAGCAAATCGCCACGTTGTGTTGTCGGGCCGGTATGCACGACGAGAACGATTGCCGCGCTGCGTCCGCCCTCTCCTTTTGCCTGCATCACGTCTGTTCCGTTGTACAGAAAATGCTTCTTCCCATGCTTCAGACGCGTAACCTTCATTCCGCCATCGTTGGGGATGCAAAACTTCTGGATAGGCATGGGCTCTCCCGTCAAATTGGCTTCTTGCATGACCACCTGCCCTTCCAAGAGTACACAATCACATGACATTACATCGCCCGCGTACACCTCGACGACGTCACCTGGACATAGCTCATCGGACATCACTTGCTTCACACTTTCTTTCCTTTGCATGTTGCCGGAGAGTTCGACGTCCAGGCGGTTCACTTTCGCCTTGGATTTGGCGAGCTCCTTGATATTGCAACGCCCAGCCCAAGCCATGTACGCAGACGCCAATCCCGCGACAAGAGTTAGGAGCCATTGAAACAACCAAACTTGCCAGTAGAAATAGAACGCTACAGTCATCATGGTAAACCAGCAACAAATGTACATTGGTCTGAAGAATTCCGCAATCACAAACATGTGGAGGGGATCGACAGGCACTTCGATTTCATTTTTCCCCAAACTTTGCAGGAGAGTCTGGCGTCGTTTTCCATTTTGAAAAAAGGCGGGGTTCGTCTTTTCTGCCATAACATCGTGAGACGGAAGGGTCTTCTGGTAGAAATCCAGCATTTGTGCGCAATCGAGGGTACAGACAGGATTCTCTGCCGCGCAAAAGTCGCCGGTTCCACCTTTTCCCGAAGCCAACATGTAACGTACGCACTCAAACTCGATATATTTTTTCCCGCTTTTTTCCGTAGACACAGCCGGTGCGTCGCGGACTTCGAGGATCTTGGTTGCTATCGAGGAAGGTGGCGGCGCGAAATACAAATACTCTTCACCCTCGGCTTCATCGTCGTTGTAGCGACTCATGTAGTGAAGAAAATTGACGACAGGTATCTTTCCGGATTCGACGTAGACGACTTCAGCCTCGTCGAGGGGAACCGGATTCAAGAAAAATCGCGTCACGGCATTGCTGTACAGAGCATAGAAAATACAACAAAACGCGTTGGCGGGCCAAACTCCCAGAAAGGTAACCACACCAAGCTGCAACCACCGTTCGCCACCGGAGGTTGGTTGTGTTGCCTCTGTGCACCAATCTTCAATTTTTCCTTCAGCCGTCTTCCACTTAGTCCAATCGGCGTCGTAATAGACCGTGCGACAAAAGGAAAAATTGAAAATATTCAGGGTCACCCACTCCATCTCTACGGGAAAATAATACGCAAGCACAAGACACCACATCAGGACGTGCACCACGGCCGTGTAGACCACCAACAGAAACTTGACGAAAGACCCGATAAAATGGCTCCTGTATCCCGCTTGGAAAAATATATCAACCGTCTTCGTATCCAATTCCGTCTGGATCTCTTGAGCAGTGGCTTGTTTCCGCTGCAGACTTTCCACAACGTGTTCATGGTCGTGCACGATTTGTTCGTCCGACACCGCGTCGGGAGTGTGCAGGCGCGCGACATACTTTTTCTGCACTTTTCTTGATGACGAGTCTCTTTTTGCCGGAGAGTGCGGATCTTCTGCATCGCGTGGGGCCCCTTTTTTCTTGTTGGCGCTGAAAGTAGTAGTGCTCCGCCCTGTGTTCCGGACGCAGAATTTCCACAACAATGCGAGGAAGAGAAGACCCAACAGAATAAGATGGATTATAATGAGTGGCGTCGGGCTGAAACGCCAGATAAATCCTTGATTTTCAAACATGGTTGTCTGAACAATGTGCGTCGTACTAGATAAAAAAAATCTTCAGACACAGCTAAAAATTGCCAACCGGTATGTACAGGGAGAATCAACTTTATACTAAAAATGTAATTATGCGGGATAAATCGACGAAAAGAGACACCGACAAATGTTGTCAAATTCCAACTTCTGCTTTAATTATATCAAGATAAAACGAAAATATATGCGCAATATCGACAATGTGAAAATCTTAAATTCTGTACAAAAATGACCTACTTCTGCAAATGTGTCATCATACAAATTCCTTATTCGGCGCAGTTAAAAACTTTACTCATTCATAAGAGAGCCAAGCTGGGCACAGGGTAGGGTATTTCCACAGCTAGCCATGTGGACTAGACAGCACAGAAACCAGGCTGGTAGGCGACATTCATTCACGAAATGTCAAAATCCATGTTCGCAGTGCCGACCAAAATCGAAGCCGGGATTTCTATTGGAGAAGTGCTATGATTTGTGCTCCAGGACGATTTCCATTGTCAAAATTTGTCTTTTGTGAAGTATGCTTGATTTCATGCTTGATTTCGATTGAATGCATGGTGTGAATGCTCGCTCGATTTTCATTGCGGTGTTCCATATGACTGAAAAAGTTCATCTCGATTGACATTCTTGATATGACTGAGCAAGATAATTTTCATTTTGATGCTTGAAATCTCTACCCACTCTAATTTCCATTTTGGGACTATGACAGGTGATTGTCCTCACGAGTAATGTGCTGGGAGTCCCCATCACGAAATTTGGCGAGTGTCTACCGAACTAGCGACAAAGTCTTGCCACTGTTCTCAACTACGAACAACCCTTGCACCCTTGGTTTCTCCATTCATGACAAAAATTCACACGAATCTCATGCCTTCCACTCCCACAAATTGCTCTCCGATCTTTTTACTAATCAAAGATTTCTTTCGTTCTTTTATCAGATACCACTCGAGAAAATAGCTAAATGTTTGTCAGCAGGTCTATGACGAGAGAAAATGCACACAATTTACCACTGCACATGATTTTTATACTCACCACTATAAGTTTTACGTTGCACAAAAAAGACAATGAAGATTACTTGTATTGCAGGTGCTGCAACAAATCCGAATTCCAAAGTACAGATTTATCACTTCAGGCTCTAGCACCAACAAACAACAACACCAAGTCCTTACTTGAGTATCAGATAACATTCTCATGCTATTCGTTCTTGAAACATGTACCTGTCTGGCAGAAT
>JACKZZ010009543.1_pt1 | contig 12419 bp, 7 predicted proteins | sample 8027871 | NCBI WGS metagenome assembly JACKZZ01 (sample SAMN15724774, study PRJNA655200) | protist metagenome | isolation source: fluorescence activated cell sorting (FACS) single amplified genomes of... | place: USA: West Boothbay Harbor, Gulf of Maine | collected 2000-07-19
CACCGATTGCGTAAGCGTCTAAGTCATAAAAGCGCTCCCACGGGAAGTCTTTCGACTCTATGCGCTTGATTATATCGGCCGGAATGCCAGGGAACTGGCGCAGCGGCGATTGTGCACCCCACATACGAAACTGCGTCATCTTGCAGAGCTTGAGACATTTCTCGGCGACGTGCGCCCATCCTCGCTTCAATACGATTTCGAAGAGCGCGCGCACGACGCGCGCCGCCGACTGAGTGATGAAAACCATGTCAGCAATGAGTGCAAAGCCGTCGAGCGACAAACGCGAAATGTACGCCTGCAACAGCACGTTCACTTTGGCTGATGGCTCTTCAATGCTCTCCTTCACCGGAATGGGCACCTTGTCAAGCAGACGTGCGAGCTCAGCCTTCTCTTCTTCACGCACAGACATGTACTTGAACTCTGACGACAACGAGAAGACGCGAAAGAGCTCGATATCACTCATGTTTGGCTTCAGGTATTGATTAAACACGGCGATGCTTTCGTGGCCGATGTAGTAGTGAGACGCGACACGACCAAGGTCCGTCGATTGAAACGCACCAGACTTGCGATCGTACTTGATAAGATTGTTCTTGTCTAGCAACATAGCCGCCGTATGAACGAGATCAACTCGACGCTGTTCAAGCTCAGGATCCGATTCCGCCTCTTCAACACTGATGCCATACAGATGCGGCGCGCGAAGCATGCGAACGTAGAGATATGTGTACGTAATCCACATCACCGCCTCTTCTATGTTGTTAACAGAACCCAGCACAATTTCAGCGTTCATGTTATCTGCCAACTGGCCAATGTACTGCGACTCTACCGGCAGCTGCTCATTCAGTAGTGAAAGGTAGAATTGTAGCTCACGGTGCGTGGTGATAATCACTCCCTCGCCGCACGTGTCGTACTGCGGACGTCCAGCGCGGCCCATCATTTGACCGATGTCCATCGTCGACAACTCTTGCCACGAGCCCTTCTCAGGGTTGTACACCTGCGTGCCCTTGATGATCACGCTGTGCGCGGGAAGATTGCCACCCCATGCAAGTGTGGCGGTGCAACACAACACCTGGATGTGATTGTCAGCGAACAGCTCTTCAACGAGATTGCGATCGGCACGTTTCATACCTGCGTGATGAATGGCAAAGCCAGCTGGCAGCAACTCTTTCAAATTCTCATCACTCACGTTCGATGCCTCGTCGACAAGCATCTCGCGGCGTCCGCTGTCCTCCTTGATAAAACGATGCAGCTCTCCCGCCTCTTCTGCCATGTCACGAATCATACGCGCCGTCGCAGCCGTTTCCTTGCGCGAGTGAACAAACACCAGAATTTGATTCTTGCCCGCTTGTTCCATCACCTTCTCATAGCAGCATTCATTCATCACCTGATGCCGTTTGAATGCCTTCTTCTCGGTGATCCCGATGTACTGCTGCTGCAGCGGACACGGGCGGAAGCTGTTGTCAAAGAAGAAAAGACCCTTGTCAGGTTTGACACGCAGGAAGATTGAGACGTCTTCGTAGTTGGGCAGAGTAGCTGACAGACCAACGAGACGAACCAGCTGCTGCGTCGCTTCAATCTGACGAATAGTACGCGAGACGATTGACTCGAGCACGGGTCCACGCGAGTCGTGTAGCAGGTGAATCTCATCGATGATGATGAGGCGCACGAGACGTGTATACGAGCGGTCGCCAGCCTTGCGCGTGATAACGTCCCACTTTTCAGGCGTCGTCACGATAAGCTGGGTGTCGGCAATCTGTGCCTTTGTCAGCTGTTGATCGCCACTAAGCTCACGCACATTGATGCCGTACGGCTTTAAACGCTTACCGAAGTTCAGCACCATCTCTTGCACAAGCGACTTCATCGGCGCAACGTACACAATCTTGAACGCGTCGGTGTCGATGCTACCATCGTCGCGGCGATGCAGTCCAATCTCGCGCAGGATGGTGAGCATTGCGCAATTCGTCTTACCAGCACCCGTCGGCGCGCACATAAGCATGTTCTCGGCTGAAAGCAGAGCCGTCGGGTAGACACGCGACTGCACGCGGTTGAGCGACGCCATGCCTGCGAACGCCGGATGCGCCCACTCAGGCAAGTCTGAGATAGGTACCAATTTTTCGTCGTCGCCCATCGGCATTGACTTAAGAGGCGGAATGTGAACTTCTTGCCAAGCCTTCTTGTTGATAATCTCGCTACCTTTTGGCAACTTGCAATCGCTGTTCGACATCGTGTGTCCGCCCTTCGCAAACGCGAGAGATGCTAGGTCGATTGTCGCCTTCGGTTTGTTTGCCCAGTACGCCTCCGTCGTCACTTCCATATCAACGTCGCCGCCCTTTGCAGTCGCGCGTGCATTACCTCGCGCTGTTCCACGGGTGGTGCCGGCACCACTGGCGCCACTGCCGCCGCTGAGCTGTTCGAGAATGGCGGCGAGCGCGGGGTCAGCTGCCGCCTCAGCCGCGATCGACGCTTTCTCATCTTCCCCGCTCGCCTTCGCCATACGTGTGCAGAATGCAATCTTCTGTCGATTGCGCAGCAGCAATTTGATGAAGTCGAATTTGTCGTAGTCGAGGAGCAAGACGAGCTTGTTCTCACACAAACGATCATTGAGAGCCGACGCCGGCGACGACAGCAACGCCATCACATCGCCAGCGATGCGCTGAGACGTCAACGCGTCGTCGTAAAAGGCGCTCAGTTTGCGCTGCAGCCAGAAAGCATCGATTTCACGTGCATCAATGTCGCCATCGTCGTCAGCGGCGTCTGCATCCATGGCATCACCGGTGGCACCATGGAGTCCCCGCGTGGCGGCGTCGCCGTCGTCACCCTTCGTCTCGTCAACGTCGAGGTCGTCATCCTCCTCCTCCTCTTCTTCATAGTCATCCAGGACAACGGCCACTGCCGCTTCGTTGTCGTCGCCTTGTGCAGTCATTGCGTCGCCATCAATCGGTTCGGCCGCCTCAGCGTCGCCGTAATCGTCAATCTTTGAGCACACGTTGTAGAGGCGCGCGAAGCGATCGTCCACCATCTTCGAACGGAACAGAGCTTCCACCTCCTTCTGTCGCGCCTTCGCCGTCAACGAATCGTCCTTGACAACGGCAAGCACTTCGTCGGCCGCACTACGCAGCACATCGCGTGGCTTATCACCCATTTCCGTCTGAACGAATGCCAGCAACACCTCGTAAGCCGCCGCGGTCTCCTTCGTCGACGGACGGTAGACGGTATCGACCTCTGCTTGCAATACCGACGTCGCACCCGTCTTCGCACGCTTCGTCATGTACTTTTCGTCTTCGTCTTTCTTCCGCTTCTTCGCAGCACGGTCCATCAGCTCTTGCAACTCTGCGGGGCGGTCACCCCCACGCCGCTGGGCAGCGGTGCCCATCTCGCGCAACATTTCTGCCGTGGTCATGCTCTTGTTCAACGACGCCACGTCACTGCCCTTCTCACTTCTCGGGCCGCGCTTCTCGGCCGACAAGACAAGTGCATGAGTGCTCGCGTACTCATACTTTTTCTTCTGCGCCGCGCGCTCCGCCATTGTTTGCGTCAGAAAGCGGCTTGTTCGAACAGAAGGCTCGTTCTTTGTCTGTGATGCAGTTGGATAGTGTGGGTCCAGTGTTCAAAAGGATTAGATAGATGTGCTGTGTCGAATCGCGATGAGCGATGTGCAATTTTAGTGTTTGAGATGCCTAATGGTTGCGGCTTATCATGCGACGACATGATGAGCTGATAAAGAGAACGTGTGCCAGACCATTCGTCTATTGCGTGGCTGAATGCATTTCTAAGTACAAATGACAGAAGCATGATGCAAATTGATTACTTATTAGTCATTAGTAATAGGTATTAGTAAAAACACTAAAATCTAAATACTAAATAGTTTCTAAATTGTAAAATATATTTAGCTAATACTTTTTAGTGAGTTTTTTACACTTATCAATATGTGTTTGCATTTACGAAAATCTTAGGTTTAAAGATCCGTCCAGTACATTTCAATCATCCTTTCTCTCGTATTCTGAGAAAAGCAGCGGGTGCGGACGCGCAATGTCTGGCTCCTCATGTTATGCCGTCTTTCCGGTGCGAAGGAACTCGTTGTCGCCGACGCCGTTACGCCCGCGTCAAGCCGCGAGCGTTCCTTGTCGTCCGCCGCCAGCTGCCAGCAACAACAAAATTACGTGCTTCGAATCACCATCCTCGTTGACGCCGACGAAAGTGGTGTCGCTGATGGAAACGTTGAACCTGAGCGACACGCCGGTGGTCTCAGTTTTTACCGATAAGTTGTTGCGTGAGATTGCTGACGATGTTGCTGTTCCCAACGAATACTCGGCCCGGGAGCAAGAGAAGGAGAACTATGACTCATATGGTGAAAGCCTCTCTCCTGTACATACATGCGCAGTCGAAGCTGGTGTGTCGATGTGCCCTCCCGACAAATGCGAGGCAGGCGACCGCTTTGTCGCTGACGACGATTGCGAAGACAATAGCAGTGGCGGCGGCGGCGGCGGTGGCGGCGGCGACGGCACTGACGCAGACGCCTTGTCGGAAACTGACCATGGTTGTTCTATGGTAGCTGACGATGAAAGCAAGAGCGATGATGAACTTGTTGTATTCATTGTACCCAAAAACCGGCGCCGGCACGTCATTGTAGACGACGACGAGGACAGCGATGGCTTCGATGGTATCAAAGTCAAAGGTAACGAGCTGTCATCATCACGGCGATCAAACGAGGACACCGTCGACACGAAATGCGGTGCACGTACGGAAGACAACACAAGTGCTCGTACTACAAGCACAAAAATCGGGCTTGCTGCCACTGGAAAAGCTGTTTTTGATGCCGAAGATGATAACACACTCATCGACACTGGCGACTCTGTGCGAACTGATTGCACCGTCAAGAGTTCAGCCATAGTCTCCGCAACTCCTGTCACCACCGTCATCTCTGAGCATCCATCAGCCATCATAAATGAATGCGCTGTCGCTGCAGACGTGCCTGCCGTTGCGTCGCCAACGACAAAGTTACCCGAGGTGCCGGTGCCAGTGGCGACGACAAAGGCGCCGCTCATCAGGACAAAGGTACAGCGCGTCGTCAAGCGTCGTGTCGTCTACTGTAATAGCGAAAGTGACAGTGACGAAGATAACGATGGAATGGATACTGATGCGCTGTGCGATCACACGGACGATGATGACGATTCCGTGAGCGAGAGCGAGAATACAAGCGACGGCAGCGATGATATCGATGATGACGAGGAAGAAAGCGAGTGGGAAGAAGATCAAAGTGATAGTGACGACGGCGGCGATGATTCAAGTGAATGGGAGGGCGACGGCGACCTTGATGATAATTATAGCAATTTAACACCAGGAGCAAAGTCAACAGCAACGAAGACTTCGACAGAGAGTGCGATGCAGTCAACGGTAGCGACAAAAGCAGCGGGGGCGACAACGACGACGTTGCCGGATTTGAAGTGCGTACCGACAAATTCTACGCTGACAAGTGTGCCACCATCATTATCATTACCACAAACGTCGACAACTTTGCATGCGTCCGCCGTCTCGAGTGACGACGCGTTGTCATTATTTCCGCCGCGCGGCACTTCGACAATTACCAGGAAGCTGTCGTCCTCACGTGACGTCATCGATTTATTCGATTCCGACGATAACGGTGGCGTGGAAAAGATAACAACGACGACGACAAAGGCAATCGCGACGGCAACAGCAGATAAAGTAAGTGCCAAAGAAACGATGACGGGAAATCAGCCCGATAGTGGCGCCGTCAACGTGTTCGATTCCGACAGCGATGAAGGCTACCGTGGCGTAGCCTCTGGTGTCATTTGTCCCGAATCGCGACCGGAACTGTATGCCGCTAGCAGCAGCGGCAGCGACGACGACGACGAAAGCGATTGCGTAGAGGATGTGCCAACAGTATCTACACGCGTATTCACCACTGCGCGTGGCCGCACGACGACAGTTCGATCGTACGCTGTTGAATCTTCTGACGAAGATGACAGCGGCAGCGACGACAACGATTGTGATAGCGAGTACTGTGGTGACGGCAACTCTGACGGTGATGGCGATGATAGCGACGATAACGAAGTAACATTCACGCGTGTGCCGGGTGCTTTTCTTCCCTCGCACACCACTGTGCCGCTTTCACCCCCGTCGTCGCCTAAGAAGTTGGATGACGACGATTGCAACGGTGGCCAGGCGAAGAAGACGAAGAAGGATCAGCAACGCTTGAAGGGCACTCCGATCGTAACTCGGCCGATTCGTGTTCCAAAGACGCCAGTCCCGACGCCACAGCATCTGAAAGGTGATAAAGGTGGTAAGCAAACAGCATTGCTCACCAAGGGCAAGCAATCCTACCGTGCGTTCAAAACACATCGTGACGAGTATGTGACGCACCTCTTTGCAACGTTCAATGCGAACATTTTCGGCGGCGCGTTAGACGCAGAGACAAAAGTGGAGTGGAATCCGCGCATGCTAAAGACAGCTGGTATCACGTACTTGTCGAAGGTAAAACGCACAGTGACGTCAGTTGACGGTGTAACGACAAATTTTGTACATCGCGCGCGCGTCGAATTGTCAACGAAGGTGATTGATTCGTATGCAAAGTTGGTGCAAACGTTAGCTCATGAGCTGTGTCATGCCGCCGCATGGGTGGTCGACCACGTCTCAAAACCACCGCACGGCAAAGTTTTTAAACGATGGGCGGAGCATGCACATGCCGTGTATGACGAGATCGAAGTGACTACATGCCATTCGTATGACATCCATTACAAGTTCCGCTACCAGTGTCAGAACAACGTATGCGGCCACGTGTACGGACGTCACAGTCGCTCGATCGATACGACGAAACAGGCGTGTGGACTGTGCAGTGGCACTTTGCTACTGCTCGGTACATTCAATCGCGACGGGACGCCGGCAAAGAAGCGTCAGGCGACGGGATTTGCTCTGTTCGTGAAGCAGAGTTACGCGGCTGTCAAGGCGGAACTGAAAGCCAGCAACGCTGCTGCAACTCATAAGGACGTAATGAAAGCGATGAGTGTTCGATGGAAAGTAAAAAAAGCGACAGAGGCGGGTACGGCGGCGGCAAATAACCTCCGCACAAAGATGAAGGCAGACGTCGACGAATTGAAACAATCGCCGTCATTGTTGTCGCTGACACCACCGGTGCCGTTGACGTCGTCGTCGTCTGCCGCCACTGATCTGTTATCGCGCCTTCAGAACTTACAATTATAAAACTAAAGAAATCAGAATCATCAAAATGAAAGCAGCGTTTTTATTTCAAATGTTTCTCAAATGTTTCAATTCTGTTCGAACTTTGAACAGCGATTCAAGGCGGGGTACCGACTGAAACAGGTAACAACAGATTGAAGGCCGATTGACGCGTCAATCGGCCTTCAATCGGTCAGAACAGAGCCGTCATCGCGACTCATTTATTCCTCGTCCCCGCAAATGGACGCGGGGAGATCTCCTTTCTTTGCCTCCCACTGTTCTGGCGTCCACGCTTTGATCGTAATGGCGTGTATCTGCGCAATCTCTGCCGCAAGCGCGGCTTGTACGGCACGGTGACGATCCAGGATCTTCATGCCAGCGAACGCTTCGCTGACGACGTAGACGTCGAACTTCTCGCCACAATCGCCGCTCATATCCTGCACGATCACCTTTTGACATTCAAATTTCGCGCCAACTGACTTGGCAATATCATTGGCGTCGACCATTCCGCCACGATCGAATGTGGTATGTTCGGTTGTGTCTGTGCGTTGCGATATGAGCACTCATGAGAACACACCATCACGTGAAGTCGGGTGCAATGCACGTGATCAGAAGCCCATTGCGTGCGTTGTGTGTTGTGTGTCGCCGATCAGCCATCATATGCTATTGAATACACCCCCCTCTTCTCTCAAATGACGAATATGATCGAATGGGGGGAATTATTAACGTTTTGTGTGTGTTTTTTTCAATCGAACCACGAGCTAAATATTAAATAATAATTAATAAATATCAATTTAAAATTCATAATTCGATATTGAATGCATTATGAATTCAAGTTATATGTTGATATGAGAAAATTTACAATTTTTTCTTCAAAAGTTGTGGGTTTACAAAAAGTTGTGTCTACATATGACGCCTAAATGCGGTGACTATATCTACCATGGCGTGTTACTTTTGCCCTGGTTTTATTATCGACCACATAACAATGCGTCTATCTCGATATTTACAAAATTTACGAAAAATCAGTCGGAGGATGAGTGCGACCGCATCGTCATCTATGCCGGCGAATACGACGGCATTGAACGATGACACTGCCTTTCGCATCATTCTATTCTACAAATATGTCAACATCGTGGATCCCGCGGCGGTAGTGGCGTGGCATGAGACACGATGCGTTGCCATGTCTGGCCGTGTGCTTATCAGCCGTGAGGGTATCAATGGCAATCTCAGCGGCGCACGCGACGATTTGGTGGCGTATGAGCGCGATCTTGTCACGCAGTTCCCCGCCCTCTTCACCGATATCGAGTTCAAGTCGTCCAGTGTCAAGGCTTCTGAACTTCCCGCGGGCATCGATGATCCGTTTCCTGACCTCCGTATCAAGCTCGTGGACGAAGTGATCTCGACGGGCGGCCGTATACCCGCCGCGCTTGTCGCCACGGACGGTGGCACGCACCTGTCGCCGCGCGAGTTTCATGACATGTTATTGGGCGCAGGTGACGAGACGGTGTTGCTCGACACGCGCAACAATAAGGAGGTTATTCTTGGCCATTTTGCGCGCGCCGATACCGCCGACGGCGTTGCCGGTACCGCGGCCATCAATCCGCGCATTCGTTTCTTCTCAGAGTACACGAAATATGTGGACGATAATGTCGAGACGTTCAAGAAGAAGCGAGTCATGATGTATTGCACGGGAGGTATTCGTTGCGAGAAAGCGAGTGCCTATCTGGTTGAGAAGGGTATCGCTACTGGTGGTGTTTATCAGCTGCGAGGTGGCATTCACAAGTATTTGGAAGAGTTTCCAGACGGCGGCCTGTACCGCGGCAAGAACTTTGTGTTTGATCGCCGCGGTGCAATGGAGGCGCCCGGTGTGGCGGCGGCAGCGGCGGCAGCAGCGGCGGCGGCGGTAGCGGTGGCTACCGACGCCGATACCAACACAAATAACACCGGCGGCCATGGTGACTGCTCGTCATCGCTGGCACTAGAAAATGCCAATGCGCGGAAACGCAGAGCAGCCGGCGTCGGCTCGTGCGCCAACTGTGCGGCGGCGTATGACACGCTGCGTGGTGACCGTGTGTGTACCGTCTGCCGCGATTCTGTTCTCATCTGCGATGCATGCGTGATCCCACTTAAGGGGCAGTTTCATTGCGATGCGCATGCATTATTGAGGGAGTGTTTCTTTCACTTCATCGACGCCTTTGCGCGCGACGAACTGGTCGCTCATGCCGGGGCGCTCGACGCTCTACTGTCTGCGGCGCTGAAAGAGGGCAAGCGTGCGCGCAATCGACGCGCGACGCTTCGCAAACAGATTGAGCGCGTGCGTGCGCGTATCGCCGCCATTGATAGCGGAGACGTCGTCGTCACCACGGAGGCGCCCGTGCCTTGCCGCTCGTGCGCACGCGTCGCATGTGATGGACAATGCTGGGGCTTTTACGGAGGCGCACAGGCTGCGACCGCCGTCTCTCAATAAATGATTGATAAGTTGAAATTAGCATTTAGGCTTTTGTGATCGAAAATGCGGCAAAAAGATAAAAGACGTCAAGAGATTTCTCATCTTGAGTGACATCAATCAGGTTCATATTTTTCTGCACCTTCATGCTATATTTTGATTTTGCATCGTGTTAGAGGCAGAGCTTGCCGACTGCATGGCTTAGCGCGCTTTTGCCTGCTGAATCTCTTGCTTAAGCAAGTCATCGATTTGCTTTTGAGTCACAGAGATGCGAGAAATGTGTGAGAACAATGTCGTCTGTCGCATATTTGCCGGCGGCCGATTTAACCGTTTGAGAATGACGTCGAAGGGCAACTGCTTGAGATCGGCCGCGTACATTGATAGGATGCCAAGCGCGGTTCGGAACAAGAAGACGCTGCCGTTCAGTAAATAATTGTCCATAATGCGAGCTGAAATGTCTAGGGGCAACGCACGAGAGAAAATCGTCAGCAGCCAGTCGTAGACGTACATATTGGCAGCGACGTCCTCCTTCGTGAAGTGAGCATGCAGCTGTGGCAGCTGCGATGCGAAAACTTTATCATACACGGAGAGGTGCGCTTCCATCAGACGAACATCAAAATTGAAGAACGTAAAGTAGAATGGCCTGTTCAAAAGATTCGCAAACGCAACGAAGGCGTCATACGGATCGAGGTTCAAGAGAAAGATGGCGGCAAGACTGTTAAAATGTGTTGCGAGTAGTTATGGCGTGAGCTGCCGGAGGGATATTAATGGTCAGCTACAAAAATTTCTCACACTTGCACGCACAAAGCAAGCGGTTCATAAAATTTCACTTACTAAGACATGCCTTGCACGTAACCAACGTCTGGTCGTAATGCAACGTAGGCAAGCAACAGATCCAACAAATCTTCGTACAGCGGTCCATGCGGTCCGTGAAAGACTCGCAGCTCGGGAAACGTGCGAGGAATGTCAGCTGCAATGAGCATGAGTGACGCTTCCTTATTCCCATCCACAGCTGCACCACTCTCGTCATCATCGTCATCTTCAAATGCGTCAGTGTCACCAACGTCATCACCAACGTCATCATCGGCGATGCTCTGCTCAACGTCGTCGCCATCAGTGCTGACAATGGCGTTGCCATCAACGCCGTCACCTGTCGTCACGCAATCACTCGCCACCGCAGCCGCCGCGATCACACGCGCTTGCTCCTTTGCCCGTGCATTTTCTCGCAGCACTGTTGCGTGCACTCGCCGCCGCATCGATCGCGTCCTCGCAAGTGTGATTTCGTGCAGCGCGGGAGTCATTTGAATTTCATTTCCCAGAATTGTCATCCACGCGCGCGGTCGCACTTTTGGTGGTATGCCATGGTAGACAAGCGTAAGCAGACGCCGTGACGACAGCCATGCGTCACGTTCACGCGCCGTCATAAAATCGACGCCACCCTTTTCACTAAGCGCTTCTATCCATCGAGCTTGCAAATCGTCGCACAGCGTCGACCGCTCCGGTGACAATGTCTTTGCCTCAGCACTCGCGCGGCGTTCCTCGAGCACGCGCTGCTTCTTTTCGCTCATCATTACCGACAGTTTGTCAATGGATGCACCGACGTTCTTCGTGATCGTGGAGAACCACTTGGACGCCGCGGACAGCGGTGTCGTCGGCGGCGTCAAGTTTACTTTTGTTGGCACCACCGCCCGCGGTGTGGTTAGCGGCGCATTCGTCCGCGCCTCTGCCGGTAGCGACGTAGATTGCGGCACTACCGTCTCCAAACTTGCTGGCACCGCTGCCAGTGGTGTGTTCGGCGGCGCAACTTCTTCCGTTGGTGGCATGGTCGACGAAGACGTCGATGTTTGGTCACGTTGCGGCGTCGTTGCCCCGGTGGCGGCGGCAGCGTCGACGACAGAGCTCATTCTGCATAATAGTAGTAAAACAAAAAATATCATAATCAAAAATCTTTATGTCAATTTATTGTAATTTGTAAAAGTAGTAATACAATATACGTTTTTGTAGTCAAATACACGTCGATTCTCACGTCTCGAACATTTTTTAAACATGTGATCCATTGAAGCACAGGTGGACAACTGCACACGGCGCAGAATGTCAGCAACGGCGGAGAAGCGCGCGGCGGTGGCGGCAGAGGCAAAGAAAGCGGTGGCAGCAGCGGCGAAGGGTGCGCGTAGAGCAGCGAAAGCTGAGAGGAAAGAGAGGAAACGAGCAAAGAAGAATGCAAAAGCGGCGAGCAAGTCGAAAACTAAAGCAGCGCTCGCGACAGCGCCTGCTGCTACAGAGATGACGACGGAAGCATCGAGCGATAGTGATTTCGATGACGCCGAGTATCAACGCATACGTATGGCGCGACGGGCGGCAATGGCGGAGGAAGAAGAGGCATTTGAGGACGACGGTGTCGTCGACGATGGCACCGACATCGCCATGGGGTCGCAGCTGTAAGTACGTCTTCGTCGCGTGGCCTCTACTACGAGTATGAATACGAAAATGGTGGCGACGATGACGGCGGTAATGACGAAGTTGACGGTGCTGACGCCTTGAAGGATGATCATGATTCCAAAAAGCAGACTACATCAGTACGTCCGTCACGTGTGTCCTTTTCCCACACACTCACTGTCATCAATGACGACAGTGGTCGCGGCCGTGGTGGTGGCAAGAATGGCGATGATAACACTGCCATGAATGCATGGAGTCGGCATATTGACGAACGCAGTGGTGTTTCATTTTACTACAATTCTGTTACTGGTGTCAGTGAGTGGTATCGTCCTGCCGACTATGATGG
>JACKZZ010002770.1_pt1 | contig 12416 bp, 6 predicted proteins | sample 8027871 | NCBI WGS metagenome assembly JACKZZ01 (sample SAMN15724774, study PRJNA655200) | protist metagenome | isolation source: fluorescence activated cell sorting (FACS) single amplified genomes of... | place: USA: West Boothbay Harbor, Gulf of Maine | collected 2000-07-19
GCAGTAGCCAATCTGAGAGTGGGAGCGGCGGCAGAGTGTTTTCGAACATAGCAAATGGAGCTTTTAAAAACCGGGGAAAAAATAGCGACAATGGGTCAGACCAAGGATCTGGGTCTGATCAAGGATCTGGGAGTGGTAATGCTCAAGGGTCCGGTTCTGACCAAGGCTCTGGGTCTGGGTCTGATCAAGGATCTGATTCTGGGAGTGGTAATGATCAAGGGTCCGGTTCTGACCAAGGCTCTGGATCTGGGCCAGACAAAGGATCTGATTCTGGGAGTGGAAGTGAAGGGGGTTCCGGGTCAGAGAACGCCGAGGATGATAGCGACCCCGATAAACCGTTGCCACCACCAAGTGAAATGAACGAAGGATCAAGGTTCGGCCAACGGCCAAAAATGAAAGATGCATCCGCCATAACATCAGCTTTGGGAAAGGATCACCCAGCAATTAAGCGTGCAGCGGAAACCGCAAAAAATACCCCAAAAGAACCAGAAGGTAAAAACAACCAGGATGGCGAGCCCCAGTCGCAAGGACCACCCCTCGAAGAAACTTAATCCACCACAAACTAAACTAGACACTGCACTTGTATATTTTAAGAAGTATTTTAAGTTGGAAATATATAACAACACATAATGTTGCTACTGTCCTGTGCCTGGTTACTGGTACGGGTACGGTATTATACCAGGTACCTGTACCTCCTTATAGAGATAGTAGCATCATTTTTTTTTTTTGAATTTTTTCTTCTTCTTATTTTTTTTTTAGAACAACAACACCACGACAGCAGAAGAGAAGAAAAACGGAAGGGAGGAGAAGAGGAGGGGAGAGAGAAAATTAAAAAAAATTGAATAATTGAATTGAATTCTTCAACAAAATTGAATCAATCGTCACACGACATTAAAAGAAAGAAGAGAAGCAATTGATGAGAAACAAACATCGAGTGTTCATTTAGAAAAAGAGAGAACGACAGTGTATGTCTATATATCGCCTCGTATTTTATGTTTCTTAGGCGATACTTAAACACGCAGAACATCTAGTGGAACACAATGGCTCGGTTTTCAAAAGGTGATACTGGCACTGTAGATTTGAAAACCTCCCCGTCGGCTTTGTTCAACAACCTCTCCTGCAATGGGCACTATTGTACCTTCGTAAAGGGAAATAACGTGTACCGCTTCTTTGAAGGTGCTACCAATGGGACAATGGAACCAAATTGTACTGATATTGCTTTGAAGGATAACTCGGACGTCACTCAAGCGCGTTGGTGTTTCGCGGACGGTCGTTTTTACCTAGTTACCTCGTCTTCTAACGGTATCCATATCTTTCGAGACGACGCAAAGACGGTCGAATACGTGTTTCCGCTGAAATCATCCGAAATCGAATTTGGTGACGATTCTGAGGGGGCGCAATTCACAAGAGGAATCACCCACATTGCAAAGACGAATCAAATATGCGTAGGTGCCTCTACGGGGCATATTTTTACGTTTGACGTGTCGTCTAGCGAGGGTATTAATTTGTCGGAAACGAAAGCGTGCCACAAGTACCCAATATGTGCCCTTGGTAACATAGAAAGCACTCTGATTAGCAGCGACGACTATGGCAATGTTGTTCTTTGGGATGCAGACGATGATTATGTAGAATATTGCCGATTTGGTGGACACGGGTACCCATGTTCTGGAGTTGCTGGGCGCGACAACTTTGTCATCGCCGCGTACGTTACGGGCCATGTTAGGGTGTTTTCAATCAGGGAGAAAAGTCTGCACACCGAGATTAGCGGACATTGCAGAGCGATTACCGGGTTGGATCTACACCCAGCTCTTAACGTCTTTGCAACAGTCGGAGAAGACTCGATTTTGAACGTTTGGGAGTTGCCATCAGCTGAAAACGAGAACCAGGTGACAATTTGCATGTCTACCTGCTGCACGGATTCGTATTTCACGGGGGTCAGCTTTTCACAAAACGGTACGGGCAACTTGCTGACCAATTCGTACGATCAGGGCACCATAAAATATTGGATGGGGAATTTGTAAGCTAGAGTTCGTTATTTCCTTTTAAAAAAATAATTGTTCACGGGCGCACCATATTTATTATTAGTTTATTGCACGCCAAAAATACATCTATAAAATTATTAAGTAATTGTGGTACACTCATCCCTCATCCCCGTAATTTACTCGGGCCTCGTTAAAGAGTAAGCTTAGTTTTGTAACGCCAAACCGTGCCCCGTTATTCTTGTCAAAATAATTTATCAAATCACGTGCGAACGTTTTTTCATTGACCAATATCTTTACTGCAGGCCCTCCATATCTTCATCCTCATCGCTGCTACTAGAGTCCGAATCGTCATCTACAAACAATGGGACAAGTAAACCCCTGATCGCCAAATCCTCTCCTTCCCCATCATCCGTACACGCTTCATCCTCACTGCTTTTCTCCTCAATTTCCAGATTTACTTCCGCAGACACAATTGCATCCTTCTCGTCTTCTTCGGCATTTATCTGGGCTTCGGCTGCCGCTGCCTCCGCAAAACTTTTTGGCACGGTGGTGGCAGCGATCACTGTCGCAGCAGTCAGAAACACAGACGCTACAGTCCCCGCTATAGTCGGTCCGTTCTGCTGAACGTTTGTTTTAGCGCTCGAGCCGTCTTTCACATCGTCGTTTTCGTTTGGTAATTCTTGATTCATCGTGTCTTCTCCAGACTTTACCAGTGACGACGTCGACGCTATGTATTCGGAATCTTTCATTCTCTGGTGCTTCCAAAAATGCAGGGAGTGATCGTAAAATGAACACGACCCAATAAGCTCTCCATTCCAATCTTCGTGATGGCTCCAATCCACACCGTACGCAAGGGATTCAGAGGAATGACCATTGTAATACTCCAAGCCGCCCATGTTCACCATTTTAATTTCTTCCCCCAACAGTCGCTCTTCCTCTTCTGTGGTCGCAGTGACATCAATGACATGCACTCCGCCTCTCATTGCTGCCGCGGCAAGCAGCGTAGAATGCTTGGGGTTCCATTTTAGCCGCCAAACCCCACCCCCTACGTCAAATTCGCGAAGCGAACCATTACGCATCGCTCGGGTGTCCCATATTCGTACCTTTCCATCGTAGCCACCTGACGCCAAAATATTTTGTTGGAAGGGCGAGCACTGCATGCTACAAACGCCGGAGCCATTGGTTTCCAGGTTTGTAAAAAATGGCTTACCACCACTAATTTGGTTGGGGTCACGAATATCCCAGCCTTTCATTTTCCCATCATCAGCCCCCGTATATAAAATATTCGGCGACCATTTATTGAAGACACCTATCCACACTTCAGTTTCCGCGCCAAAAAGATCATGGGCTTTCCATTTTGAAACCGTCGAAATTTCTTCATTGCCCACAGAACCTGTATCAAAAACTGCGACCGTTCCATCTGTATTGGTCCCTAAAATCAAATCTTTGGTCGGGCTCCAGTCGAGCGATAGCACAATTCCAGAAGGGATGACATTGTATGTTCCCAATGTACGCACAGATATGTCCTGCGCCCCTGCCTCTCGTTTTGGTTCCAAAAATCCAAGTTCCCCACTAGACGTTCCAACCCCAAGGACTGGCTTGTCCTGGATTAACCCCCACTTGGCATCTAAGATTCCTGCAAAGTTCAGTTTATCAGACGCCAGCTTAACATCGCACAAGATTTCTGGTGTTTGAGAACCTTCATTTTCGATATGATCTTGACGCAAACTCTTCTTAGAAATGGAGTAGAACTGCGTATCCCCAGTTTTTTCTTTGGAGGACGCGTTTAAGTTGTAAGTAGAGCAGACGCAAATATCTCGAAAACCGGCCGTCGGGCAGAATTCAACACTGTCTGCACAAAGGACTGTATCGTATTTTCCGAACTGTTTAGTCGTCATCTCGAGTTTAGTAATAATGCTACAATGTTTTTGCACTGCTGGGGCAATCGTTGACCTTAAAAGTGGTTTTAATCGTCAGAAACTTGTCGATATGAATGAATGGGTAATGGTCGGTAGGACGGACTCAAACCCCAACCGAAAAGACCAAAAAAAACAAAACTAAACAACAACAACAACAACAACAACAAAAACAACAAAAAATGATGTTGTTGTGGTGAGTACTACCGGTATTATACCAGGTGCCTTAGGTACCGGTACCGTAGTGAATAGAAGCAAGAAGAAGAAGAATGAGAAAGCGTAATATTATTAAGGTTTGGTAAAACAAACAAAATACTACTAAGAATCGAATCGATAATATAAAATAATTATATATAATAATTAGTACTGTATGTAATCTGTATTATATATACTATCTTTGTAAACATTTACTCCTTAAATGGATTATCATGATTAGAATACTAGAAAATACTAACCAACCCTCTCCTCCTCCTCATCTGTTATTTAAAAACAAAAATAAAATACAATATTCTTCGGAATAAAAAAAATAAGAAATACATAGTTTCACAGGGAGCCCATCGGTTATGCCTCAGGGATTGACGGACAGCCTGACTTAGCAATTAAGATCGAACAGCAAGCAGGGTAAGGGTTAGAAGGATTCAGGAATTATATGAACCATTTGCTAGAATATGACAATTCTCTTCACATCTGTAACTGAATATAAATGAAGTTAAAGTTACAATATTAAACGTTCATCCTGTTTTTTTTTCTCTTTTAATTCCTGAATCCTTCCAACCCTCACCGTGCTTGCTATACGATACGTAGAGCTAAGGCAGGCAGGCTGTCAATCCCTAAGGCATAACCGCTTGGCTCCAGGGGAAAAAATATTTTTCCTCAGCCTCCTGCTGCTGCCATCATTTTTTCTTCTTCTTGTTTTTTTTGCGGCGAGCAGCAAATGACGGCGGTGGCGCAGCAAAAACATCAGGAGCGTCAGCGTTTGCTTGACCAGCTTCTAACTTCGACAGGACATCATCTATACCAAATTTTGCACTGAGCACTTTTGATTTCTTCCCCCCGTTTGCTGCCTCTTCTTCTTTGGCTTTTTCCTCCGCGATCATCTTCCGATTGCGAGCATATTCTTCTTGAACAGCATTCAGCTCCATAATGGAGTCTTCTTCCATTTGCTGCATATATTCGAGGTAGGCTTGCCATCCCATTTCATTGATTCCACGGATCCATTCTATTTCTTCTCTTCTTAATCGTAGGGCTCGGAGCACGGGTAAAAGTGGGCCTGATTTTGTCAAAAAAGGCGTTCGTATGTTGGTGCAGGCTACCTTTAAATCCTCTCTGACATCGTGGATTTTTTTTGCATCCAACTGATTCTCCAGTGCAAACGTTAGCCCTTCTTGGACTCTCAAAGACTCTAGACGTGCCGTAAGCATTTTTTTTTTCCGGCGATATCGCACCAGCGTTCGCATCAGACCTTCTTCTGTGTCATCCGTCGACATGCTGCTGCCCATATTTGAAATTGGCGAAAAGTTTATTTGAGGGGGTTGGGCAAGTTCCGCCCCGCTATTTTTGTCGGCATGGTTTGACGAACTACGAAACATTCTGAACTTTTTCAGAACAGTGGTACCTGTTTTCTGGGCTGCGGGTTCACCGCCTTCGTCGGAAGAATCTTCCTTGGTCTCTAACTGGCCCACAAACGCTAGCCCAAGCTCCGATGGGGTTTTCTTCCCGGCGCTTGAGTTTGACGGCACATCGCCCTTCATTCTGAGGACTTTGGGATCTAGAGTAACAGTTACAGCTGAGGCCGTGCTCTCTTGGCTTGGGGACTCTACTAACAGCCCTGGCTTATCGGAGGTGGGACTGTTTCGACCGTCCGTTGCAGACTTATCCTTGCCTTTTGCGATGTGCGACATTTGCAACCTAGTTATTTTGAGATGCAACAAGTCCATTGCATTTATTTTTTCCGAATCAGCACCCATCTCTATGCATTTTTTTCGCAAGACGCGGACGAACTCTTCCTCTTGCTCCTTGTCCGTTTTCCCTGAAATGTCACCTCCTAGGTGTTTCAGAAGTTCTACGTCGTGGGAATCCATATCGACTTTGGAAAGACAATTAGCCGGCGCGTACTTCAGTAAAACAGCCAAATTCGTGGTAGAATTATGGCATGGGACAGTTGAAAAAGGGTGCTGTAGACTGTACCAAATGCATGCTTTCTCCCAAGCAGTAAGTAGTACTCTGAATTCTAGTAATCGTCATGGTTATTACTTCTTCTTTTTTGTGACGACGATTATTATTTTATTATTATTATTATTATTATTTATTATTATTACTAACTACTCTGTTCTATATTAACTACAGGCTAACGCGACGAGGAGTGCAAGTTGTGTTTTTATTTTATTGATTGTGTTGTGTTGGTGGTTGTATTTATAATACAGTAAATACAGGTACCAGGCCAGGTACCCCCCCCCAGTACGACAGAACTAAAGGAAGAGAAGAAGGCTGTGTGATAATAGACGACTAATGCCATAACAAAAACAATATTATAAAAAAATATAAAATCTAAATAATAAAATAATAATTATCCAGAATAATCTCACCAGCAGGTATTAATTAAATAGAAATAAAATAGAAACAATAATGAATGAATGAAAGAATGAATGAAGAAAAACAAGAAGAAGAAGAAGAAACAACTGCATCGCACTGCAACGTAATATGAAAGAATACAGTATTAATGTAATAGAAACACGAATAAAAAAATAAAATTTAAAGAGAAACAGCGTTTTGTAAAATTACTGTAGCCGTATATTATATTACTGTAGCCGTCTAGCAGATAAAACAATACAAACTACGTAGTAGGTAGGGGAGAAATAATAATAATTTGGTTGAGTTTAATTAATATAAAATGTATTGAGATTGTGATTACACAACAAACGGGGAATATATTATATAGGAAAATAAATAGAAGTATACAATACCAGTACGACGCAGGAAGCAACAAAAAAAAAAAGAAGAAGAAGAAGTCTCTCCTCCCTTTCATAATTTAAGATCATCCAAAGTTATAGAACTATTTTTATATATATAATCTAGTCGAAATTAATTTCATGTTGAACTTGTTTGAGGCATAAAATGTTTAATACGATCACATCCATTTTTCAAGCGGGCTGAGACGGAAAACGGCGGAGTTTAGTTTGCATTCGAGTATCGTTTTGTACATATCAATCCAACAACCGTAGTTTGGACATGTCGCACTCTAGCGACCCACTGGACGAAGCTGAGAGTTTAGTTCTGCACTTGTTGGAAACAGCGGCTAAAACCATGGAGCTGGTAGAGGTAGAGCTGGTGGCCGAAGATGCTGGCATGGCGGGGCCAGACGGGAAAACAAATTTTGATAAAGTAATCGAATTGGGAAAAGAGTTTAAATCAACTGTGAACAGGGTGGAAAGCGTTTTACTAGACGAGGGAGAAAAACTTTTACGACCATTCGAAGACTACCAAAAGGAGCGGGCGATGCCAACAAGAAAAGAACATACACCGCAACCATGAATATAGAGCCGTAAACAGCATATATGCGTTCAATGTTGATTCAACATATCGTGCAACTGCGAGATACTTAAGCACGCATTTTTTTAACAATTTAAACGTTTTAAGAATTACCCCTCTCCTCTCTAATACAGCCCAACGCCGAAGAAACGTTTCGTATGCTCGAATCTTCTCCTGTGTGCTGAACGAATGGCTTAGCTTATTAAATTGATCAAAAACTCAAGGAAATTGGCTGTTATTTAAGTAATTAAAATTAATGTACTGCGAACTGAAATCTGGCTTATCATTTAAACAGCTAGAAGTTCAATGTCCATGTTGTCATCGTCCACCAACATTAGTTCGTCCAACTCGCTGCGCTTGCGCTTTCTGCGTTGTGCAGGTGGTATTTTTTGAAACAGGACATGATTCTCTTCACTATATGCTTTGATAAGTTCCAGGGCCATGTGATATCGGATGACTGGATAAATCTTGCCTTTCGCTAAATCATTTTCGTAGACTGCATCTTCAGGTGTTATAAAGTTCTTGTGCGTGGTCGTGTACGTCAGCTTATGCCCTACTCGTACACACTGTCCATGGAAGGAGGGATCTTCAACGGAGCAAAACTCGTACCATAAAGCCTCTTTCGTGACACCCTCTTGAAACATGACTCGCTCTAACTCCCCAGAGGATGACACGACTCTCTTCTTCGGCACCCGGCCCAAAAATTCAAAAAACTTTTCCCGAATTTTATGGTCTAGTTTGTTCTTTCCCCCAGCGCCGCTTTTCTGTCTCCACTTATTTGGGTTTGTGGACGCAGTTATCTGTTTCAGCCTAATCAACCGTTCCGTACTAGCGATGCAATAAAAACTCTGGAAGAACGTCCTTGACACAACATATGGGGCAAATTTATGATCATATGATGGAAGTGAGTACTCCCATTCTTTTTTTGCGACTCTTACTGGATGGGTTTGTAACCATTTAATGCCATCCTCGTAGTTAGGGCATCGTCTTGGGTGGTAATTGTGCTTTGCGTCTTTTTCCGCTACCTCGAGGGTCCGGCACCAGATGCACCGCCCTTCCTGGAGCCTTGGGCGCGAGTCAAATCGCCGGGACTTGGACGGCTGCAACCTTGTTTTTTTTAACCCTCGTGCAATAATCAAGCACATAACAAACTGCCCGTTTGAATGCCCGCCAGCTTGGAAGTAGCCGTCGACCGCAGCTTTTCTGCACTCCATGACGTAGGACGCGTCCTCCAAAGAAAAAACTGGGGATACGCAGTTCTACTCCATTTCTAAGAAGAGTTTGCGTCAAGATCATATCGAAAATGAAGGTTCTCAAACACCAGAAATCTTGTGCGATGTTAAGCTGGCGTCTGATAAACTGAACTTTGCAGGAATCTTAGATGCCAAGTGGGGGTTAATCCAGGACAAGCCAGTCCTTGGGGTTGGAACGTCTAGTGGGGAACTTGGATTTTTGGAACCAAAACGAGAGGCAGGGGCGCAGGACATATCTGTGCGTACATTGGGAACATACAATGTCATCCCTTCTGGAATTGTGCTATCGCTCGACTGGAGCCCGACCAAAGATTTGATTTTAGGGACCAATACAGATGGAACGGTCGCAGTTTTTGATACAGGTTCTGTGGGCAATGAAGAAATTTCGACGGTTTCAAAATGGAAAGCCCATGATCTTTTTGGCGCGGAAACTGAAGTGTGGATAGGTGTCTTCAATAAATGGTCGCCGAATATTTTATATACGGGGGCTGATGATGGGAAAATGAAAGGCTGGGATATTCGTGACCCCAACCAAATTAGTGGTGGTAAGCCATTTTTTACAAACCTGGAAACCAATGGCTCCGGCGTTTGTAGCATGCAGTGCTCGCCCTTCCAACAAAATATTTTGGCGTCAGGTGGCTACGATGGAAAGGTACGAATATGGGACACCCGAGCGATGCGTAATGGTTCGCTTCGCGAATTTGACGTAGGGGGTGGGGTTTGGCGGCTAAAATGGAACCCCAAGCATTCTACGCTGCTTGCCGCGGCAGCAATGAGAGGCGGAGTGCATGTCATTGATGTCACTGCGACCACAGAAGAGGAAGAGCGACTGTTGGGGGAAGAAATTAAAATGGTGAACATGGGCGGCTTGGAGTATTACAATGGTCATTCCTCTGAATCCCTTGCGTACGGTGTGGATTGGAGCCATCACGAAGATTGGAATGGAGAGCTTATTGGGTCGTGTTCATTTTACGATCACTCCCTGCATTTTTGGAAGCACCAGAGAATGAAAGATTCCGAATACATAGCGTCGACGTCGTCACTGGTAAAGTCTGGAGAAGACACGATGAATCAAGAATTACCAAACGAAAACGACGATGTGAAAGACGGCTCGAGCGCTAAAACAAACGTTCAGCAGAACGGACCGACTATAGCGGGGACTGTAGCGTCTGTGTTTCTGACTGCTGCGACAGTGATCGCTGCCACCACCGTGCCAAAAAGTTTTGCGGAGGCAGCGGCAGCCGAAGCCCAGATAAATGCCGAAGAAGACGAGAAGGATGCAATTGTGTCTGCGGAAGTAAATCTGGAAATTGAGGAGAAAAGCAGTGAGGATGAAGCGTGTACGGATGATGGGGAAGGAGAGGATTTGGCGATCAGGGGTTTACTTGTCCCATTGTTTGTAGATGACGATTCGGACTCTAGTAGCAGCGATGAGGATGAAGATATGGAGGGCCTGCAGTAAAGATATTGGTCAATGAAAAAACGTTCGCACGTGATTTGATAAATTATTTTGACAAGAATAACGGGGCACGGTTTGGCGTTACAAAACTAAGCTTACTCTTTAACGAGGCCCGAGTAAATTACGGGGATGAGGGATGAGTGTACCACAATTACTTAATAATTTTATAGATGTATTTTTGGCGTGCAATAAACTAATAATAAATATGGTGCGCCCGTGAACAATTATTTTTTTAAAAGGAAATAACGAACTCTAGCTTACAAATTCCCCATCCAATATTTTATGGTGCCCTGATCGTACGAATTGGTCAGCAAGTTGCCCGTACCGTTTTGTGAAAAGCTGACCCCCGTGAAATACGAATCCGTGCAGCAGGTAGACATGCAAATTGTCACCTGGTTCTCGTTTTCAGCTGATGGCAACTCCCAAACGTTCAAAATCGAGTCTTCTCCGACTGTTGCAAAGACGTTAAGAGCTGGGTGTAGATCCAACCCGGTAATCGCTCTGCAATGTCCGCTAATCTCGGTGTGCAGACTTTTCTCCCTGATTGAAAACACCCTAACATGGCCCGTAACGTACGCGGCGATGACAAAGTTGTCGCGCCCAGCAACTCCAGAACATGGGTACCCGTGTCCACCAAATCGGCAATATTCTACATAATCATCGTCTGCATCCCAAAGAACAACATTGCCATAGTCGTCGCTGCTAATCAGAGTGCTTTCTATGTTACCAAGGGCACATATTGGGTACTTGTGGCACGCTTTCGTTTCCGACAAATTAATACCCTCGCTAGACGACACGTCAAACGTAAAAATATGCCCCGTAGAGGCACCTACGCATATTTGATTCGTCTTTGCAATGTGGGTGATTCCTCTTGTGAATTGCGCCCCCTCAGAATCGTCACCAAATTCGATTTCGGATGATTTCAGCGGAAACACGTATTCGACCGTCTTTGCGTCGTCTCGAAAGATATGGATACCGTTAGAAGACGAGGTAACTAGGTAAAAACGACCGTCCGCGAAACACCAACGCGCTTGAGTGACGTCCGAGTTATCCTTCAAAGCAATATCAGTACAATTTGGTTCCATTGTCCCATTGGTAGCACCTTCAAAGAAGCGGTACACGTTATTTCCCTTTACGAAGGTACAATAGTGCCCATTGCAGGAGAGGTTGTTGAACAAAGCCGACGGGGAGGTTTTCAAATCTACAGTGCCAGTATCACCTTTTGAAAACCGAGCCATTGTGTTCCACTAGATGTTCTGCGTGTTTAAGTATCGCCTAAGAAACATAAAATACGAGGCGATATATAGACATACACTGTCGTTCTCTCTTTTTCTAAATGAACACTCGATGTTTGTTTCTCATCAATTGCTTCTCTTCTTTCTTTTAATGTCGTGTGACGATTGATTCAATTTTGTTGAAGAATTCAATTCAATTATTCAATTTTTTTTAATTTTCTCTCTCCCCTCCTCTTCTCCTCCCTTCCGTTTTTCTTCTCTTCTGCTGTCGTGGTGTTGTTGTTCTAAAAAAAAAATAAGAAGAAGAAAAAATTCAAAAAAAAAAAATGATGCTACTATCTCTATAAGGAGGTACAGGTACCTGGTATAATACCGTACCCGTACCAGTAACCAGGCACAGGACAGTAGCAACATTATGTGTTGTTATATATTTCCAACTTAAAATACTTCTTAAAATATACAAGTGCAGTGTCTAGTTTAGTTTGTGGTGGATTAAGTTTCTTCGAGGGGTGGTCCTTGCGACTGGGGCTCGCCATCCTGGTTGTTTTTACCTTCTGGTTCTTTTGGGGTATTTTTTGCGGTTTCCGCTGCACGCTTAATTGCTGGGTGATCCTTTCCCAAAGCTGATGTTATGGCGGATGCATCTTTCATTTTTGGCCGTTGGCCGAACCTTGATCCTTCGTTCATTTCACTTGGTGGTGGCAACGGTTTATCGGGGTCGCTATCATCCTCGGCGTTCTCTGACCCGGAACCCCCTTCACTTCCACTCCCAGAATCAGATCCTTTGTCTGGCCCAGATCCAGAGCCTTGGTCAGAACCGGACCCTTGATCATTACCACTCCCAGAATCAGATCCTTGATCAGACCCAGACCCAGAGCCTTGGTCAGAACCGGACCCTTGAGCATTACCACTCCCAGATCCTTGATCAGACCCAGATCCTTGGTCTGACCCATTGTCGCTATTTTTTCCCCGGTTTTTAAAAGCTCCATTTGCTATGTTCGAAAACACTCTGCCGCCGCTCCCACTCTCAGATTGGCTACTGC
>JACKZZ010009024.1_pt1 | contig 12411 bp, 10 predicted proteins | sample 8027871 | NCBI WGS metagenome assembly JACKZZ01 (sample SAMN15724774, study PRJNA655200) | protist metagenome | isolation source: fluorescence activated cell sorting (FACS) single amplified genomes of... | place: USA: West Boothbay Harbor, Gulf of Maine | collected 2000-07-19
ATAATTATTATGTAATGACAACTAGATACATAATCGCAAGATATAATGAAAGTATTGGTTGGTTACATCCCATACTTAATCAATGTTTAATTTTTAATAAAGGTGCAACTTTGGGATTGGCAAATGAAACTAAATTAAAAAATGTTGGGAGAGAAAGCGAGACTTATTTAAGGTATATTATTGAAAACTATGATAATTTGCCAGATATATGCGTATTTTCACAGGGTGGTATAAAAGACCATATGATATTACGATTATATAGAAGAACGCCACATATATATTTAAAACAATTAGCTATTGAAGCTAAAGGAAATATACCACAATCATCTGATTGGAGATATCATATTAGAGGACGGGACTATCAAAATCATATAAGTTGGGGAATTAATCCAAAAATAGGAAATCAACAAGGTAGAGGGGAACCAAGTAGGAAAGATAACCACTTAAAATTTAAAGAATGGTTTGCCAAAAATATCCGAAAAGATTTACCTACTAAAGAATTATATCATTATCCATTTGCCTTATTTGCGGTTACAAAAAATCAAATATTAAAACACCCAAAAAAATATTATGAAAATTTAATAAAAGAAGTCAATTGGGATACAAATCCAATTGAAGGGCATTATTTTGAAAGAAGTTGGTATTATATATTTAATTAATTTTTCATTTAAGAAATGTTTATTTACTTTAATGAAAACAAAATATATTGTTGCAAGATATAACGAAAACATTGATTGGTTAAATTTTGCTATGGATAAAAGTATAATTTATAATAAAGGAGACAAATTAAACATTCCAAATGAGATATTAGTACCAAATGTTGGGAGAGAAAGTGAAACTTATTTAAGGTATATTATTGAAAACTATGATAATTTACCAGATATATGCGTTTTTTTACAAGGAAGAATATCAGATCATATAAGATATGCTAGAGGAATGAAATATAATCCACATTTGAACCGTTGTTTGAATTATGTTACATTTTTAGAAAGTCAATCAATGTCTATGGGCTCGTCTTACCCTTCAATAACAGTAAACGCAAATACAAAAAATAGTATTTGGAGTGGACAATTTAATAAAAAACCATGGAGAGGACATGGTTGGTATTTATATAATAATTATAAAAACGAAGAACATATACTTTTTCGTGATTGGTTTGTAAAAAATATACAAAATGAATGGCCAAAAAAAAAATTTAAAGTGTATCGTAACGCTATATTCTCTGTAACAAAAAAAAAGATCTTAAAAAATCCAAAAAAATATTATGAAAATTTAATAAAAGAAGTAAATTGGCACATAGAACCTGTAGAGGGTCATTTTTTTGAAAGAAGTTGGTATTATATATTTAATAACGATTAATCAATTAATATAGACCTGTAATGTATATCTATGCATTCTATGTATATTGCTTCGTATATTAAAATAATAAACCCCATTAAAAAACACATAGCACCCAGCGCTATCATTGATAACAATATAAAAAAACAAAATGCGACCCATCCCAAAATGGCATATATAAAAAATTGTTCATTGAAAAATTTTTTATCGGTCGTCCAATATCCCCAATGACCCATTGGAAATGATATTAATCTACCCCAACATAATACTGACCATATTAATGATATAAATAATAATAAAGGTGAACACATTTCCCATAAATTTTTGAAACAATTATTTATTTTTTTACAAATTCTTTGTGGGTTATTAAAACTATATCTCACAGGTCTAGTGCAAGCAGGGCATTTAAAAGTATTAAATAATTCATCATTATATTTTAATATTTTTTCAGCACAACGATCGCATATTTTATAATCACAATTATTGTTTGGACACGTTTTACCAATTCTACAATTAGATCCCCCTAATACCTGACATTCTGATGACATTTAAATGTTAAAATATATAATTTAATATTTAAATGAATTATATATATGAATAAGGATGATTATATAAAAAAAGTTGTTTCATTATTTCATGAATTTTGTGATACAGCAACCATAACTGATTATGATGCCGGATGGACCAAAGATAGAAAATATTATATAAATCCTGAAGACTGGGATATGAGAAGTGCTGGATTAAAATGTGATTTAGGTGATTGTTGGAGAGAATGGTATATAGGTTATACACACAGTGGTTTTTTTGGCAAGTGCGAATGGAAAAGTCAACACCCACCATGGACATATAATAAATGGTATCCATTTTGGGGCAAGGCAACGAAACGAAAAGCTATTCTTACATTGAGTATTAAAAAATATTGGCACGAAAAAAAAATAAAAAAATTATTGAATTTACTATTGATATGTAAAAAATATTCACTTTCAGATGATTTAAGATATATAATAAATAAATTGATATAATTTTTAAGTTTTTTAATTAACCCTAGTCGCAAATGAAACATATGAATTATACTACCAAAAAACGGAAAAATGGAAAGGGAATAAAAATTCAATTTGAATTAACTGAAGAGCAAATTTTTATATCAAAACTAAAAAAGGGAGACAAAATTGATTTCAGCAAAGATGGATTAAATTTCTACGAAGCAAGAATATCTAATATGTTTGAGTGGCGTCAACCAAATCAAATAAGAATTATAGTTAAACCATTAATAGAAAATTGGAGAGCACAATTCGGTACTTATGGTTTTACATATAGAGATTTTACTCGTTACCATGGAATGCCTAATGCGATGATAAGTCAGTTGCATGAATTCACAAGAAATTGGCGAAGTGAATTAAAGGTATTTGATTTTATTGATTTTGTTATTCCAAAATACATTCAAGAATTATTTACTTCAAAACTTGAGAGAAACTATTGTTATAGCGGAATGATAATAGCCAAAACAAGTAATTATATTTATGTTTCTGCAACAATACCGCATTTATGTGGTGATTGGGATGACAAAATTCATTTTTACAAATACCATGCTCGCTCGTTTGGTGTATTTATTATACCATTTACAATTGGTTCCGATGATATTTTTAAAAATGAAACTATCACAAAAATGAAAGTTAAACCATGTTGCGGAGTAGACCGTAATAATGAACTGGTAGCAAATCATTGTTGTTTTAACAGAAAATATTTAGACCCTGAATTAATTTCAGGATTTATACGGACATTATCATACAAAACATTATTTGTAGATTTTGATAGTAAATTTGTTGATAATTCAACCGCGTGTCCAATCTGTTTTGAAGAATTAAGTTTAACGAAATTAGGGTGTGGTCATAAATGCTGTGAAGAATGTTTTCATAAAATGTTTATGCATTCTCATTGTTATATGGAAAATTCTAAAATAGAGTGTCCTCTATGTAGAAAAAATATATTTAAATTAAATAATTCGTGTAAAATTGACGCATCAACTCCTATTGTAGGTATTGATGGAAAATATAATGAAAAATATTTAGATGTAATATTTAATCATTGCGAAGTTCGCGATAAAGATGGTATATTATATAAAGTGATATCAAGAGAAAATATATCAGAACAAATAAAAAAAGATACAATCTTAGCATTAAAAAAATGTGAGATTAGTGTAAATAACGATGATGGTTGTATTTTCAAGAAAAAATCAGAGATAGAGGTGGTAGAGAAATATAATGTGTCCGTTATACATTTTAGAAATCCAAAGGGGGGTGCTTATACTGTTGATTTAAAAAAAGCATCTAGGCATCAAACTCACCTTATAAAAAAAAGAATAAAAAATTTATCGGAAGTAGAGGGAGTTGGGGGGAGATGTAATATTGCAAATTGTAGTTGTGCGAAAAATAAAAAACCATTTGTAAAATGTTTTAAAAATTTAAATGGTACTTGTAATCGTTACAAACCACATTGGGATAATTTTATATTATATTTGACAGACTATTATAGCCTAGATGAAAGTAAATTTCATATGACCATCCTAACAAAATTTTTGGAAAAATATTATCCTTATTACATTATTTCATACGAAGGAACAAAATGTTATAAAAGTTACGAATAATATTTTAAAAAACAATATAAATAAATTTTTTAATACATATCCATAATGTCTGAAAGTTACCGTGTTTGTGCAGTATTCACTCTTAAGGACCAAGAGTGTAAAAAAAGGTTCATTGAATTTGCCAATGGAGATAATGGATTAAGTGTTACTCGTAGTGCAAAAGGTTGTTTATCTCTTGATATGTTTGAATCAAGAGAAGATGAAATGAAATTAATTATTTGGCAAAAATGGGATTGTAAAGAAAATCAAGAAGCCTACATCAAACATCGCCATGAAGATGGCACATTTGAAATGATAGGTGAAATTGTTGCTTGTCCTCCAGATATTACACCAATTAAAGATATGGTAATGAAAACAAATGAAGACCAAATAAAACATATTGTTGAAGATATGTGTAATGTAGATTATAAAGTTGGAATGAGACATATGTCCGATGATTGTGTATTTATTCGTCCATCTGGAAATCCTTTGGATAAAAAGGGATGGGAGAAAATGATGACTAATGATGATGTTAAGGTAAATTCAAGTAAATTAGTTTCTGTAAATAAATTAAGTATATGTGGTTGCTGTGCTTATGTTTGTTATACCCAACACGGTCAATTTACATATAAGGGAACACAAAATGATGATGTTGCTGTATTTACTAGTGTTATGAGAAAAACTAATGGTGTATGGGAAGTAGTTCAAGGGCAACGGTCAACCGGAAGAAAGCCTAGCGAACCCCAACCATTTGCTTAAATATTTAAATAAAAATAATAAAGATTTTTTTTGATTAATAATCAATGACTTACAATGACCATTGGTTATTAACTACACACGCGGTTGCTCTTTTCCCCGTGGGTGTATTTTTATGGAGTTGGAAAAGAAGAAAAGATACTGCATCTATTTATATGTTAATAAAATTTATTTATGGTGTTACTTATTCTTTACTATATCATTCCCATCATAGTTTGCCAGAAGACCAAATTTTTACAACCGATTATGACTATGATAATTGGGCACTACTAGACGGTTATGCGTGTTCAAGTTTAATATTTACAACCGTTTTATATGGATTAAGGGTAAGAGAACCACAAATATATATAACAAGTTTTGCAGTTGAAAATATTGTTTTAATAGTTTATTTATGGGAAAACTTAAAACACGATGTAATATTAACATGGTATTTATCAATATGTAGTTTTGTTGTTGTTATAATAAAATGGAGAACTGTTTGGAGATATTTATTACGATTTAAAATTTTATCTTTTTTATTTTCCGTTTGTGGCATAATAGCAATAATTATGTATGTTATAGCTTCTCAAAATTGGTATAATGCTGCATATATGAAATATCATTCGTTGTGGCATTGTTTTGTATTTTCTACAGCTGGATTTGCTTCACTATTACGCTATAAATTAGATGAACAATTATATCCAATAATGAATAGAAGAAGTCAATTAGATTCAATATAAATTTATTATATAATTATTTATTATAATATGTTTTCTAGATTGATGAAAATGTCATCTCCTTCTTTAAAGAGAACAATTGTTACATTCAAAGATACATCTAAAAGTAAGAGTGTTTTGACACCCGAATGCGTCCAATTTTTAGAAACTATTCACAATAACACAAGTTTCATAAAATCCGAAATGGTCCATAATAGAAAAAATAAAAAATTGGACTTTAGAGAAGATACAAAAAGTATTAGAAATAGTGATTGGAAAGTAAGCCCATATTCAGAATATTTACAAAATAGACATGTTGAGCTAACTGGACCCGGGAACGACGCAAAAATGGTTATAAATGCTTTAAATTCAAATGCTAGTGGATATATGTTTGATATGGAAGATAGTATGTCCCCTAGTTGGTATAATGTAATGAACGCACACCACAATATGAGATTGTTATGTAGAAATAAATTAACAGCAGAGAAAAAAGATAGCGAAGGCAATGTAATAAAAGAATATAAACAACAAAAATATATAGATAAAAATAAATCCCCCACTTTATTTTTAAGAGCAAGGGGATTACACATGAACGAAACTAACTTTCTAGTAAATAATTCACCAATTCAAGCAACTCTATTTGACTTAGGGACACATTTATTTCATAACGGGCATAAATTAGTTAAAAATGAAGCCGGGCCATATATTTATATTCCCAAATTAGAATCATATGAAGATGCTATATATGTAAAAAGAATTATTAAACAAATGGAAGAAGAATTATATCTACCAAAAAATTCTGTAAAAGTCACCGTTTTAATTGAAACATTTCCGGCAATATTTCAAACTGAAGAAATTATTTATGCTCTAAAAAATAATATAGTTGGATTAAACTGTGGTAGATGGGATTATTTATTTGGAATGATAAAATCTCTAGGAAATGATAAAATAATGCCATACAGGTCTCTTTTAAGTATGGATAAACCATTTATGGAAGCTTATGTCAAACAAATAGTTACTTCCTGTCATAAAAGAGGTATTCATGCAATGGGTGGGATGTCTGCTTTTATTCCTACTGGAGATGAAGTAAAAGATGCTGCTATATTAGATATTATTAAAAATGATAAATTATTAGAAATATCACGTGGATGTGACGGAGCCTGGGTAGCTCATCCGGGTTTAATTGAACCTATAAAAAATTTATTTGAAGATACTTTAAAAGCCCCAAACCAAATTGATACTCATATGAATATAAATTTATTAAACGATAATATGTGTAAAGTTACAAAATCTGACATTATTAATTTTGAACCTGTAAAAATAATAGATATCAATGATATAAAAAGTAATATCAATATTGCATTACAATATATATCAGCGTGGTTAAGTGGAAATGGTGCGGTAGCTTTAAATAACTTAATGGAAGATTTGGCTACTTCTGAAATTTCTGTATTTCAAATAAAACAATGGTTAAACTCTGATGTGCCACTTGATAATTTTGGACATAGAGACTTTAATGAAGATATGTTTTTACAACTACTAGAAACAGAATATAATAATATCGTTATAGATAATCAAGTTTCATATGCCGACAGATATTTTAGACAAGCAAAAAACATATTAAAAGAATATGTTTTAAATGACAAACACAATTTTTTACCCGATGTAGCAACTAAACATCTAAACATTGAACATGGATATAAAGCAATGAAATGGGATAAAAAAACTTTACATAAATTAACCGGCAGTAAAGGTCATTTGAGCGGTTTAGAATTAACGAAACACAGGGGTGAATATCTTAACAAATTTTTATATGAAGATAACAATCCAGCTTACAAATTTTTAGGAACCAGTAATGGAGTTTCGGCAGTCAATGTAGTTGCCGGTGGTAAAGGGAAAGTTGGACCTTATGCAGGTGGATGGCAACACAATGCTATGAGTAATAGATTACATATGTGTTTGCCCGATACATTACACGTTGCTCCGGAGGAATCCGCTAACTGTGCTTTTGAAATCAATAATCATTTACATAGAGCAGATGCGGTTCAACATATTCAAAAATTAGACAATCCTGATATTAATACAGTTAATTATTATGATATGGCAATGTTATGTGATTTAGAACAAGGTTGGTGCACGCCTGAAAAAGTTAGAATTGGAACTCAATTAGCTATTAAAAATGGCATTAATGTTATACATATAGAAGATCAAGGAGAGAAAAAAAGATGTGGTCATTTAGGCGATAAAGAATTAAATACATACGACGATTACGCATTAATGATGCGTTCTGCTAATTTAGCCGCTCAAGAATTATTAGGACCCGAACAAGCTGATAAAAAATGGGTTCGCTTTGTTGCTAGAACCGATGCTTTATCCGCAAAAAGAATTCATAACTCAAAATTGTTATATAGTAAAATGAACCCAGAACACAAGTTTGTTGATTGGGGAAAGGGAACATCGCCAGATGGTAAATATTTATATTTAAAACAGGGTATTAATGAAGAAACTGGTAATTCATGGGGACTAGACCTTTCTATATATCGTGGTTCTAGAATTGTTGATGAGGGATTAGCTACACACGTTTGGATGGAAACACCCGACGCAGATTTAAATGTTGCAAAAGCTTTTATGAATGGTGTAAATGATATTTTGGAACCTAAAGGAAAAATGGCATATGCTTTATATAATCATTCGCCGTCTTTTGATTGGGATGTTAAATTTTATACGGAAGCTGAAAAATTGGCAAAAAAAATAATTGATTGGTCATTTCAACACAAGAATGGAAAACCGCATGAAAACTATGAACTTCATATTAATGACTTAAAACATTATTTATATAAACATGGCGAGTTAATTCAAGGAGACCATTTAATGAATAATAATGATTTACATAACATAACATTATGTTTAAAAGATTTTCATATGAAGGATACTAATTGGCAATTAAATCTTAATAGTTTAAAAAATTCTAACTATCCCGGGTTTTTAAATACTAAGATTGATGAAATTGTAGATAGCGAATTATTATTGGGCTATAATCCAATTAGAAATATGGCAAATATTATTGTTGAACATAGATTAAAAGAATTTGGAAATCAACTTTCTACATTTGGTTGTAATATGCATTTAATAACTTTACCTGAATTTCATGTAACCGCATACAATATGCATTTATTATCTAAAGATTTTGCTGATAATGGTATTAATGCTTTTGTTAAAAATACACAAAGGCCAGAAAGAATTCATTCTGAAAATGATCATACTTACACATATTATAAACATCAAACGGCAACTGGGACTGGATGCGAGGCCGCGTTCAATGTTACTGTTGGTTCTCACGATGTAAATACTTTATCTGATTCTACAGAACAAGACGATATTAAAAGTAGAAAAAATTAAATAATAATTATAATTTAAATTATTATTTAAAATCCTAGTATTGTACTTGACCTTTTATTTTTTTTCTTTCTTTCTTGATGTCGCATTTTCAAATTTTCCATACCTTTTACTTTAATCTTCATTTTTTGCAACTCTTTATTTATTCTAATATCAATATCTCTATAATCATCAAATTCATCAAATGGTCGCATAACAAATTTTATAAATTTCATTTCCTTTTTATCTATAATATCTTGTTGTCCATAACAACTATAGTAAAATGGATTTAATCTATAGCAAAACGAATTTTTTTGGACTTGTGCGTATTTTATTTCCTCTTGAAATAAACGGTCAATTACTGAAAATGATGACTTTAATAATAATATATTTTTTATATTCTCATTTTTTGCTTCAATATACCATCTTAATTTAACAGATAAATCATTTCCTGAACAATCTGGTATACAATTCTCTGCCATATTAGCTTTTATAATTGCTATCGTATTTATTATGTTTCTTATATTATAAATAAAACCTCTTCTACAATTTGATATAGTTTTTATTAAAGAAAAAACATTACAATTATATATATTTGGATATAAATACCTTATTGCTCTGGGTATAACAAATTGATTTGTCGCCTTAATTTCTTTTATCTTTGTTTCTATCTCATCTATTGTAACTCTTAATTTTTCTTTGTTATCAACTATTGAGGTTGATTTAATTTTAAAATGTTCTTCTTCTTCTTCATTTTTTCCAAACAATAAAAACCAACCGGATGTGAACTCGCATAATGATTGCAATTTATCATATTGGTGCGCTGCTGTTTTGTGTGCTTCTGCCTTTGCGTCTAATTTTTTATAATTTATTATTGCTAATAAAAATGCTATAAATGCATTCAAACCAGACAGAAATGTTGTTCCCCATTTATATATTGTTGTATCTATTCCCGCCGATGCCACAGCAGCAACACTTGAGAAAAATATACTCGGTAACATTAACATATTTAATTGATGTTCACAATAAAATTTAGATTCCATATATATAATTTTTTGACCTTTTACAAACGATGATAATATATCCATCGCAGATGATAAAAATTCTTCTTCTTCGTCAAACATAGTTTCCAAACTATCTTCTACGGTTTCATATTTTATTAAAGACGGGTATGTCAAAATATCTAAATCGTCAATATCAAAATCCTTTACTTCAAAACTCTCGTTTTTTTTCTCTATTATATCTAATGATATGTCGCTGGAATTCTCTCCCAGTTCATTTAACATTTATAATAAATAATATTTATTATTTTATTATTTATTACGAATTATCAACTTTATTCATATATAAAACTAAATCAACCATTCTATTACTATATCCCCATTCATTATCATACCACGCTAATAATTTAAAAAAAGTTTGATTCAATTGTATTCCGCCATTAATATCTAAAATACAGGAATGACTATTATTAATAAAATCTTGTGAAACTAAAGGCATGTCTGTATAACTTAATATACCTTTCATTTTATTTTCAGAATATATCTTTATCATTTTAACAATATCATCCATTGTTGTTTTTTGTCTTAATTTTACACTTACATCAACAATTGATACATCCGGAACTGGAACTCTCAACGCCATTCCGGTTATCTTTCCTTTTAATTGGGGTAACACTTTTCCCACAGCCTTTGCCGCGCCAGTTGACGCTGGTATAATATTAACACTAGCAGTTCTACCTGCTCTCATATCTTTACCCCCACGAGGAGCCCCATCAACTGTCAATTGATTTGCTGTTGTAGCGTGAATGGTGGTCATTAATGCTTCTTCAACTCCAAAACATTCATCTAATACTTTCATTAATGGTGCTAAACAATTGGTTGTACAGGATGCGTTAGAAACAATATTTAAATCTTTACTATAAGTTTCATTATTTGCTCCCATAACAAACATAGGAGTATCATCCTTTGGTGGGGCGGATATAATAACTTTTTTCGCACCAATCATATTATGTGGTTTAATATGATATTTGGCTGTTTCTGTAGTTCTAAATACACCAGAACATTCACATACATAATCTACTCCAGTCTCTTCCCAATTTATATTAATAGGATTTCTTTCTTTTATTAATTGAATCTTATTATTATCTATATACAAATATTCTTCCGTTCCTTTTATATCTTTATCAATGGTTCCGTGAACCGAATCATATTTTAATGAATATGCTAATTGTTCGCCAGAATTAAATGGGTCATTTATTGCGACTAATGTTATATCATTTCTATCCATTACCGCCCTACATATCATTCTACCAATTCTACCAAATCCATTAATACCTATTCTTATTGTCATTATAAATTATTATTATATTAAATTTTCATAGCATCTTCCATACTTACTTTAATTGCTAAATCTTTTTTTATACTTTCTTTCTCTGTTTCATACTGTTGTGGTGATAATTTACTACCTGTTATATTTCTTACACACATTTGCCAATGTGCGGTTTTTTCATGATCGTCTTTCCAATCGGGATGCATTTTCTCCCATTTACTTAAAGTTTGTATTTGTTTTAATCGCAATTGGCTCATTATATCGTCAAACTTTTGATCTCCATCATCTTTTTCCCATTTATTCTCATCTTTAACATAAAATTGTAATTTTTCATTATCACTACAATGTAACGCACTACAATGTAATGGTCTTTCTATGGGAGATATATCTTTCAATTGATTACTTATTATATTTGTTATACCTTTCGCAAATCCATTCTTATTTGTATATGTTATATCGTCTAATGATAATTGTATATTTTTAACAAAATCAGTTATATTTAACGCGTCTTTACAATTTTCATTTAAAAAAACATTTATTGATATAGTATTATTATTATTATTACCTATTTTTGGCATCATTTCTGTATTTGTTTGGATTGATTCTTTCAATAGTTCAATTGTTTTATTTTGCATTTCCATTTGTTCTTTTTGTTGTTTCACTAATTCAAATAAAATTGATGTATCTGTTTGATCAGCTGAAAAAAAGGCACTAGTTTCAACCACTTTTTTTTTCTTCAAATTTTCATCTTTTTTCAAACATGGTAACTTTTCTGAAAAAGTCGCCATTCCCAACATTTTTTCTGGGTTTTTTTTACAATTTTTTTTATGGCGTGATAAACCGCTCTTATGTCTGTATTTTTTATTACAAAATATACACACATTTTCAACAGTTTGCGACTTTTTGTTACCATTTAGGCGACTTTTCCCCATATTTTTAGCATGTTTTTTGGTCGTTTCATGCTTCTTAAAATCATACAAATTGCACGATATATAGTCACAAGCGTGACAAAAAAATTTGTCATTTTTTTTCTCAGTCAGGCGATTTTTTGTTACCATTTAGTTACCTTTATATATTATAAGAAAAAGTTGCTAAATCATTTTTTCTCAACTTTTTTTTTCTTATATTTCGTAATTAGTGCCTTTTTTTCAGTACCTTTTTTTTTATGTAGGTGTTTTTTATTAAATATTTTTTCTTATTTTCACTACATCTCCCCGCTAAACTCCACTTTGTGACTGGCCTTACCATAATTTTTTTTCATTTTTCATTTTCTTACTCATTATCATAACAATC
>JACKZZ010023623.1_pt1 | contig 12409 bp, 5 predicted proteins | sample 8027871 | NCBI WGS metagenome assembly JACKZZ01 (sample SAMN15724774, study PRJNA655200) | protist metagenome | isolation source: fluorescence activated cell sorting (FACS) single amplified genomes of... | place: USA: West Boothbay Harbor, Gulf of Maine | collected 2000-07-19
TATTACTGTTCATTCTCCATATTTGGGGAGCGTGAAACCAGGTGATAATTGGCTTGGAGTTTTTAATTTAACTGATCAGAATACTTTTGAAACTATAAGCCAAAACACAAAGACAGGGCAAGAAACAAAACTTTCGTGCCCAAAGCAAGGACGTAATTTTAACTGGGCAGATGTTACATTAGAAATTTATGCTGTTGACTCTTGCTCAGATCTTCCCCAAGGTAAGATGATTTTTTCAAACCTGTCTTTATGGGATGAAAAGATGAAGCCGCTTCAACCAGAATGGTTGACAACACATGGAAAACCATGTAATGGAAAAGTTACTGTTGATCGCGATAGAAATACCATCACAATTGAACACCATGGAAAGTAGAAAGGATGGTTGAAAAAAAGAATTGCACGTCATATTATATGATAAGTTAAGTAAATACACGCACTTGTATATTTAAATTTAATGCGAGTAAGATATATTACACACTATATTATAATATATATATTATATACGCGTATATATATAAATATATATTTACAGGGAGTAAAATTTTATTAAATAAATGAGTAAGAATTAATTATAAAGTATATATGCAACACGACTTTCACCTAAATGCCTTATTCATTGCATTAGCCTTTTTTGCAAGATGTCGAAATTGGAATTTTGACGGTGACGACACAAGTTCATTTTCTCCCTGGGGTGGCGTTTCATCCTTGCTTTTGACTTTACCTTCATCGTCTTCATGATGATCATTCTTTTCATCTTCGTTATCTTTCTCGGTCCCTTTCTTTTTCCTTTTTCTAACATTCAATGTAAAGCGTTGTGCAAAGTCGTCACAACCATACATTGATTTTTGAAAATCTTCTAAACTAATAAAAAGCCCGTTTTGTGAACATTCATTAATAGTACTTACAACAGAATATTGTAAGTATTCTTCTTGTGCCTCAGGTGGAACTTGGTTTTCGTCGAATTTTGTTATTAATTTCATATACTCTAACAAATCTTTTCTATCAATTTTTCCATCATTATCCATATCCATCATGCGAAAGGCATACGACATCTTCTTATCCAACGGGCCATCTATTGACATTACTGATAATAGTATCGCAAAAGCATTAAAGGTAACTTTATCAGAGCCTGTTTCAGTAGAAGCCATATTCAATAATAATAACAGTCGCTCTTTCAACGGGCTTGCAGCAATTTCTGGTATTGCCAAAAATTCCTCTTGTGACCTGGTCAAACCGAATGTAGGATAAAATGTTAATATTAGGTGCTATCATTAAAAAGGGGGGGGTGCATAAGCATATTATGTTTAACTCACATTTCGCCATCAAAATCAGTATCATAACTAACCCATATTTCATATAAGCGATTTATATCTGCATCTGACATATCTGTAAGCATTTGTCTTTAGAAAGTAATGATGATGAAGTGGGATCAATGTGTTAGAAATTAAAATGTAACAGTCTAATAATAATATGAAGAAGAAGGAGAACTTACACTTCTTCAGTCAGCACTGCATCAGGTCTAGGTTTCTTTTTATCGTTACGAAATGCATCCAGTAAATTTCCCATGGCACCCTTGCAAAAATCTATGTGCCGATATAAATATGTGGCAATCTATTTGTACTGATTAATGGCTCTTCGCCCAAAACCACAGCATGTAGGCAATCATCCAAAATGTGTGCTGCCCATATTTTGTTTTTTTGTTGCTATTGCTTCTTCTTTGTGCATAATACCAGGTAATAATATATTATAATATTTTACCATGGTACCATCGTAGTATTGCTCTGCCGTCCGTTAGAGGTGGTTGGAACACCTTAAACTGCTGCGAGTAATACGTGTCCAATTTCAAAATTATTTCTAGTTCTAGTTCACTGTATATTAATAATATAGGAGTAAATTGGAACACCTTAAAATATTCACATTAAAATATAAGTAAATAATAAATAATAATTATTTTGCAAACACTCTAACTCCTTCACGCAATAAATGAATCAACTGTTAGCCTGCTGTATGTGTATACCAAAAGGTGAGGCGAAAACATTACTAGAAAGTACACAGCGAATGTATACATATATGTAAGACGCCAATGTTAAATAATACCGCTTCAGTGAAACGTGCTAGTTGTGCATTAGACAATAATAATGTTAAATTTGATATACCTCGTTCCATTAAATATTTTATTTACAACTTACAACTATTACCAGAAGCTTATACAGGTGCAGAAACAAATCGTATGACACTTTGTTATTTTTGTGTATCTGCTTTAGATATATTAGGTGGGCTAGATAAAATTCCAAATAAAAAACATATTATAGACTGGATATATAATTTACAAATTGCACCACCGACCAATACTAGTAGTAATGATGATAATTTGCCTGAATATTGGCAACACTCTGGTTTTATTGGTGGTACGTTTTTAGGTGGTGATTTTATTCAAACAAATAGTGCAAATGTCAATAGGCCAGCAAATGAACATTTACACGGCCATATTGCTATGACCTATACATCAATTGCAACGTTATTGATATTAGGTGATGATTTATCTCGTGTAAATCGTGATGCGATTAAAGTATCTCTAGCAGCTTTACAAGATGAGCAAGGCAAGTTCGTTGCGACATTTGCTGGTAGTGAAAGTGATATGCGCTTTGTATACTGTGCGTGTGTAATATCTGTGATGCTAGGTTTTGATGAAAATGTTTTCAATGCAGACAAAGCGGTGAAATTCATCATGTCATGCTACAATTATGATGGTGGGTTTGGATTATTGCCTGGTCAAGAATCACATGGTGGTGCATGTTATACAGCAATTGCATCCTTAGTTTTGCTAGGTAAATTAAATGTACTGACTGATAACCAAAAAAATAAATTAGGACGTTGGTGTTTGCGCCGACAAGTATATTATCTTAATGACGGCATGGTGGAAGAGGCAAAAAAAGGAGGTGAAATGGAGGCTGCTGGTATGCAAGGGCGATGTAACAAGTTACCAGATACTTGCTATTCATTTTGGATTGGTGGAACGTTACAAATGCTAGGAGACGAATGGTTGAACATGCTTAATAAAAATAAATTAAGAACCTTTTTGTTAAAATATACGCAACATAAACGTTTTGGAGGCTTTGGCAAGGTACCTGGCGCGCCACCAGACTTGTTGCATGCATATTTTGGGGTGTGTGGTATAAGTTTGATAGAACATGATACTGAAAATGTTAAGCGGTTAGATGCAAAGTTTGGCATTGCTGTCGATACAGTAAAGGAAAGAATTGTTCGAAACATCTAAGCTTAGGTGGCCATATGATATATCATTACCAAAGTACACGCATTTTTTAAATTTTTTGTTTTATTAATTTATAAAACTGGGGTTAAAAAATGAAGAAGAAGAATTATTATTTTATATTTACACATATATTATATTTCGTATATATTACACGAACAACGATATACGCGTGTATATATTTATTAATCATATATATATATATAATTTTATTTTTATAAATTAATGAGTAAGAAACTATTGTATACGCGCGTATGATATAAAATATACCAAGATTGGTATATATGACATAAGCGTATCATCTTATGATACATATTATACACGCACGCACATTATAAAATACTATTTTGCTCGACTTGTACGATTACGTATGAAATGATAGGCTGCACTAAAAAAGTTTTTCATCATCATCATATATGTTGCATCAGCAATAGTAGATTTATAATCGTCAAAATTTTCCCATATACCAAGATTGTTTTTTTGGGCGTATCTTTCATTTTCTAAATATTTTTTTTCAAGTGTAATCATTTCACGATCGCGTATATCGTGTGAAACAATTGGCAATCCGTTGGCCTTCACATCTACCATATTTGATGCAAGACCTTTTTTCAATGCTATTTCTCCAATATCTTTTTTAAACCAGCTTCCATCCATACGGCAGCGTACTTTACCATACACAATACCTTTCTCAACATTTTCAATTGTTTTTGTCGTTTCATCATTTTCAATTTCGATTTTTTCACCTAGACTATCTTTGTTTTTGTTTACAACTTTCAGTATTTTATCATTATTTTCAATATTACTACCATCATTGTCACTTTTTGAATATAGCGTTAGCTCAACAGCCTGGCGTTTAATTACAGATGATAACCACATTGGCCCTAACGCATTTTCAGCATTAATACCGTACATTTTAACATTCAGCGACTCATCGATAATTTTAATGCGTTCTTCCTCGGTCATTATTTTATGATATTCTGGGTTAAAAATTCGTAAAAAAATTGGCCGATGATAAAATTTCAAAACTCCAGTATTAGTATTTACATCGGTAATAATTCCATTTAATTTAATCCTATTCCCAAAATCTTCATTTGGTATATTATGAACGTTTACAAACCGATAAAAGCCTCGTGTTTTTCTTAGTGTAAAAATTGTGTATGCAAACACAAACAGGGTTGTTCCACTTCGTACTTCTCTTAAATGTTCGTCAATAAAACTACTGACTTTATTGAGGTTATTTCCTAATCTGTTTCTGAAGCTATTATCATTATCTACCTGATCCATTTTTCTGGCATTCGTAACTGGTTTCCATAAATTGTCTTTGGTTAGGTGAAATTATTGTAGATATGTCGTGCCTTGTAAATCTATATACACAACTGTTAAAATTAGTACACTTTTCCCGATGATAGTCACCTTGGTTCCACTACTCTCCCTTCAACACTCTCCTCCTCGTATTATACGCGTATCCTTTTTTTATATTATTAATTATTATTATTTTTTACTAAGAAGGTGCTCTGCTTAGAATTTTTAATATTTTTTTTTATTACAGTTTTAGTAATCCCGAGAGATTTTTTGGAATTTTATTGGCCTGTTTTACAGTAATCCCGATAAAATGCACACTAACTTAACGTTATACATGGGAATAGCATTAGCCCATAGTGTGTACCTGCTAATACCACCCAATTTCAAAGCTCCTAAAACATGAAAGCCGTATACTTTGTTGATAGCTCTCCACCGTACTTAAACATCCCAACACGGCTAAGAACTCTGAGGCGAATAGCATTGATTCCAACAGCTTCAAACAGACGTTCAAAAAGTCCGCAGCAGGTATACAAGACGGATATTTATAGATATAAGACGCCTTTCTGGATGATGGTAGTAATATAAAACGTTATTTATAATGGAATAAAAAATAGTTGTATATTTTATGGATAAAAATAATTTATGGTGTTTTTACACCCTTCTAATTTGCATAATGCTATTGCCATGTAAAAAAACTTGAAAACAAGCAAAAATGTTCTTGTCTCTAGTTTTGGTATTCAAAATATTAGTAGGTGTTTAGCATTAGACTCGCGATTTGCCATAGAACAACATATTATCCATGTCAAAAATATACTTGCGGTATTCTAGATACAAAATACCTATCGAATCTCTAATTTTGGTGCAAAAATGAAAAGCAGGCGTTTATCATTACGGGAGCAAACACTCTTATACACATGAGCTGCAGATTTCGAGGGTCGAGGGTTGGGTGTGGTGTTCAAGTATAAATTTACATAGGCAATTTATTACAATGACTATATTAGAATGCCGACAAGATTTTTGGAGCAAAAAAATTCAGCTCCTATAATCATTTACTCCCATTGATGGTTCACTTCTTTCTTTAAAAATAGATGGATGAAACGGAAGGTTCGCTTGTTTCTTTAAGAGAATTGTTAAATTAACTGAACCACAATTTTGGAGCAAAAATTTGAAGCTCCTATAATCATTTCCTCCCAACTTTTGTTTATTATAGAGGTGATGAACTCCAGCAACTGTTGGAGCAAAATTTGACGGCGCCTATAATCATTTCCTCCCAAACTTTTAGACAAAGTTCACTTATTTCTTATAGAGAATTGTCATATTAAGTGAACCAGAAATATTGTCATACGTAGAGATTGCATCTGCTGTATCCAACCATTCTTTCTACTTCCATGATATTTACCCCAGGGAGTCTCAGGGAGTCTTCAGGGACTTTTAGGGACTTTGATTAGCATGGGAATACGCTTTGTTTAGGGACTCCAGGGAGTCTAGGGAGGGTGTAAAAAAGAAATAATAGAATACAAAAAAAAGTTAATAAAATCTTTTCTTCTTTTTTATTTCAACACCCTCCCTAGACTCCCTGGACTCCCTAAACACATACTATGTACCTACTAATCAAAGTCCCTAAAAGTCCCTGAAGACTCCCTGGACTCCCTAAACATCCTGTATACCTACTATTCAAATTCCCTAAACTCATAAACAATAAAGAAACTGTTCAAAAGTCTGGTTGCTGGTGATGACAGTGGTTCACTTATTTCTTATAGAGAAAGTTCATTTTAACTGAACCAGTATTTGCTTGAGTCAAATTTATCTCCTCTATAAGAACATCTCACACAAACAAAAATTATGTCAACAAGACATTTGGTGCTTCAAATTCGCCAGGTGCGGACAACTATAAATGCTTCATAATATTATCTCCGTCGCCTGTGTTACGCCCAACATTTCCATTAGTAGTAAATATTCCCCCGCCCTTTCCGGCACCCGCAATGCCGTCTGCCACACCCCCCGTCAAGTTCAAACTTCGCACCACCAGCTCCCCGCCACTCTCGACTTTAAACAAACGGTTCGACCCGCCGCCGATGAGTTTTGGTAGGTTTCCGCGAGCGTCTGGAATGCCTGTGACATTTAATTTTCCCGTGACGACGATTTGGGAGTAGAGGAAGCAATCGCTGGTGATGGTGGCGGAACCGCTAGTGGGGATGGGACACACTTTTGGCGCTATGTTGTCACGCTTTTCATCTGTGCTGCTTCCATTGCTGCTTCCACTTGCGCTCCGGTACCCTAATAAAGAACGGATTTCAAAAATTGAAATACTTGCGGTGGGCGTGTATGTACTGTTCCTAATGGTACCACAAAATCTGCTAGTTCCCCTACTGTCTGACCCAACCCTTATTACTCCAGAACCTGGTGCTTGGTCTATAACATTTGGTACAGTATATGTGGTGACTGAAGGCAATTGATTGCCTATTATCCAGACATACAATCGCAATTTTTGTGATTCTCTTTGAAATGCAAAAATGACATCCTTATTTAGTGGTAAGGGAATAGCTGAACGCAGACGCGTTGAATATCCATTTCCATCTATTGGCTCTGAAACCACATTATTTGATGAAATAAAGTCTACCCCAAACCCAAGAAAAAGAAAGTACGGCTCTCCTGTGCTAATCAAAAGTCGTAATTGTTGCGAGGGATTACCCCATATGTCGTTTGTAAAAATGTAAGATAGACATGGTGATGATTTCAGCTTTAAAGTACCATAAAACGAAAAATCGTCGGTTCCTATCACTATAGGCTCCTCCACTATTGTGTTGTCTGTATAATCTGAAAAATGTACAGTAGATTGCGAAAAGACAAGTGAAGATAAGGAAAAGATTATTGTCCCCGTAAAAAATGGCGTCGTTTGCGCACCCAACGTGCCTACGCATATCGTGACCATAAAAAACAATATGTTGTATGCAAATTTCATGATTGTTTTGTTTGATTTTAAATCGTTCAAAGGTTTTTTTCTCGCGCCAATAATATTACAATCCGTTCAAAAAAACATCCGTTCTGTGTATTCACGCGTGTAGATGTCCAGAGATGCATGTAGATGTCAAGAGATGTATACGTGTATGTGTATGCGTGTACATATATATAATATAGATCTATACTTTATATATTATTATATATTATATTATTATTTATATTATATTTATTATAATTTATAATTAATTTATAATTTATAATTTATAATTTATAATTTATTCCATTTATAATTTAAAATTATGGCTAGCGAATAAGATTTTCATATGCTGATTGTAACAACATGCACACAGCACTCTCAAAAACGGTAGTGGTATTTATATGCTATTAGGAATGAATACTTTGAAAATAGGCATTTTTCCAGATAGATTTTCTAGGCCAGGCCAAAAGTCCTAAAAGTTGAGGCGTAATTTGGCCAGTTTTAAGGATGTAGCCTGAAATAGTTGGGCGAGTTCATTTTTGACGTTGGGACTTTTCGAAAAAGTTGAGCCTATGCTGTGTCGTGGTAATCCCAACTTTCCTGCAACTTTTGCGGAAATTAAAATTTGTGGGGGGCGGAATCGTATTATAATCCCCTGGTAGCCCAAAATCTAGGGATTACAGTGTACCTGGTAGTATACACCGTCCACCGTCCTGCTTATTTTCAATTTATTATTATTGTTTAAGGTATAATTGTTATTTTTTTTTATTAGCTATAACATGGTGGATATGCAATTACATGCACTTGTACTTTTTACATAACAAGTAATAGTGACCACGTAAAAATTTTGGCGTGAATACACAAAACTGATTAACTAATTCTTTCGTTCGATCGCCGTATTTTGCAAAAATCGAAAATATAGTATTAAGCACGCCTTTCGATGTTGCCATGTGCTCCTCTGTCTTGCCGTTCTTACGAATGATTACTTTCATCTCATTTAGTAACTTGAGTTTTTTTCTAAATTGTTTAAAATCTGCTTTTTCAAACAGTTTCTTAATATCCACAAAAAAAGTTTTAGCAACGTTGTCTTTTTTGCTTGGAATAATTGCTGTTGTAGTAGTAGTGATTGGGGCGGCAGTGGTAGTAGTGATAGCCACCGACGAATTATTTGGCGCCCGAAGCCTTGCTAGCTTGCTCTTGATACTATTTCTATTGCTGCTAGCAACAGAAGTGTTATCAGTTTGAAGTTTGCGTTTTTTTTCATTGTAATTCTCCTCGCGAATTTCTAAAATTTTCGATAAAAAGTTTTCTGGTGACAATTTTTGACCTTTTTGCTTCAACGGTGACGTATTTTTGTTGTTGCTACTGGTGCTGCGTCTACTGAAAACACCTATTTTCCGAAGATTAGAATTACTATCTGCTTCTCGTCGTTCTTGGTCAGTTTGTGCTAAAACATTTTCCAGCGTAGATTTTACTGCCATATTGTTATTAAACCCATTGTTATTGTTATTTGCACCATATTGCGCAAGCGAGGCGGCTATATTCTCAACAAAATTGCTACTGGGTGCCATGGTGGAACTTTTATAACTTCCATTGCTACTGTTTGTCGATATTATGCTATGAAAATGACCATTGTCGTTACGTGTCGTAGTAGTGTCGTTGTTATTATTGGCGTGATTATTTTGATCCATTAACAAATATTTATTATTATCGTTACATGTGCTGCTATTATTAGCAGCGCTTGAAGATTGTTTATTATTTTTGCGTCGATTCCATTCCGGTGTGCTGCGAGCGACTCTAAAGAAACCTGACACAGCACGAACTACGTCTCCAAAGGAATTATAGTGGTGGCAGAGCGGCTTCAACCATTTTGACAAACCATTAATAACAGCCCTATTCTTTCCATTAGCAAATCTTTCATCGCATAGAAATATAGCGCCATAATCAAAGCGGTGCCTAATAACGCGACCGATGGCTTGATTTATGGCTCGCAACGCTGATTGGGCGTACCAAGTTTTTCCGTCTAAATGCGTTTTGCCCAATCTTTTGTTTTCGTCCAAATATTGCCGTTTTAATTCAACTTGATGGTTTTTATGTGGTGCATATGGTATTCCGGTTATTATAACACCTCTTGCACAATGGTCCGGGAAATCTATACCTTCACTTGCCTTTCCACGACAAACACCGAAAAATATAGCACCACGTTCTGTTTTTGCTTGTGCATCAAAATTACGTACGATAGCATTAAAAGCTGAGCTGCCCCTAGGCTCTACAAAAGCATCTTTTCGGCATTCTATTTGCTTCCACAGGTATCCACCACGGTTCTCTTTCCAAAAATTAACACACCGATCCATAACAGAATATGAAGGGAAAAAAATCAACATTCCATTTGGTATTTGTCGTGAACAATTCAGTATGGTACGACCTAATTCTTCTTTGTATTCTGCAGTATCGCGATTATTATAACTGGAATTTAATTTTTTTTTTGTGGGACCTGTTTTTAATGTACCAACCCAAACTTGTTTCCCGCTGACAACATGGGAATTTTCCAATCTAATTTTAAATGGCAATTTTAATTCTGACTCTACGGAGTCCATTGGTGACAACGTACCACTTGTTAAAATAATTGATCGAACGCCTAATTTATATATATCAATCATAGCTACACCAGGTGAAAAACACCAGAATGCAATAGTTTTACCACGTCTTTTGTTGTTGATACTACTTGAATTATTATTGCCACCACCGAAAAAACTTGTCCTTCGTTTATTTTTGCTGTTATTTTTATTACCATATTCAGCTGGGTAATAAAAATGTGTTCGATATGCTTCCCTTGCTGTTTGCGCGTTCAAACCATTTCGAAATAAAATATTCATACCTTTTGAAAATGTTTCGAGATGGCATTTTTGATTTGAACGTACGCCCATAAATAAATTTATAGCACAGCGAAGTACACTTAGTAAAGCCTCTTTTGACTCCCACGTTATATTAACCTTTTCCAGTAATTCGTAAATAAATGCACCACTCTCTGTTAAACCTTTTTCACCATTTCCCGGTATTACAATGTTATCAACATCCTCTTCAATTTTTAACAAAACTGCGCGCAACGTAGCTACGTCATCAGCAGACAAATCTTCATCCGACACAGCCATGCCACCCATTGATGTCATTTCATCTCTTAAATGAACGATTAATATATCGCATTCTTTTATGCACACACTTATTAATGCTGCAGATAGTTCAAACGATGTTGAATCCGTACATACACTTTCTAAATTATGTGCTTCATCAATTATAACTATAGAATTTTGCCAATCAATGTCTGGAAGGGATGAACGCACGGTTGGGTCCACAAGATAATTATATGGCATAAAAAATATATCAGCTTGTTTTTGTACAGTGCCATTTCTGCTTAAAAAATATGGACACACGTCCTTTTCTTTACCTAATTTAGTTAGTTCCTCAATATCTCTTATGACTTTGTCATTACTTTTACGTAGGCGAGAATTTTTATTTCTTTTGTCATTACTATTACTATTCGTCGCAGTCATGTTATTGCCGTTACTATTTTTGCTATTGACATTGCTGTCGGTTCCATCGCCATTTTCATTACTATGTGTGGTTACTGTACCATCACTGTTTCGGTGTGCTATTATTTTTTTACTATTACCACTTGTATCATGGTTTACATCTACGTGCCATTTTACATATTCATCTACACCATTATAATATCTACAACCTCCTCCCTTAACAAGTTGTTGGCACATATGATTTTGCCTTATTCCCGTTTCTCTAGAAACTTTCTCATGCACACACAGCTGGTCTCTCGAGCCGAGAATGGATACTTTTGGGCGGTATGAAGATGCTTTTAATTCTTTGACCACTTGAGTTAATTGACTATGTGTTCTAGATGTATATATAATCTTGGATGGTAAGCTGGACTGTTCACCATATTGATTCGCCGATATTGAGCGATGCATATTATTTATCATTGGTCGTTGCGGTTGCCGTAATTGCGATGTTTCGTACTCCAGATCAATATGTCCAAACCCACCCGTGTTATCTACAGTTTTATTATGTTGTTGACTCCAAGCAATAGTTGAGCACAAAAGTGCCAACGTTTTACCGGTCCCGGTTGGTGATTCTAATAAAGCATTTTCCCCCAGTTGTAATGTTTCTATCACTCTTTCCATATACATTTTTTGTTGTGCATATGGCTGGAAGGGAAAATCTACCTCAACATTTCGCAGCCATATTTTGGGCATATCTATACAGAAATATAATATTACTGTATTTATTGGTTGTAGGTGCGTTTCAAAGTTTCTCTATGTAACGAGGTTAACTCATTCGCTAGAATGCAGTGAAGAAGCGGGACCATTAATTTTATATATCGCATCATATATTTAAGCGAATAGTAAGTATATATAAGTAAGTAATAAATAATTAATAAAAAATATAATAATAGTGCAATAATAAAATAATAAAATGCACATAATAATAATAATAATAGTATTTTTTTATACATATTAATATAATAATAATAATATAAAAAGTATAGTAGTACTATAATACTACGAGGATTACTATCGAGTTTATCGAGTTAAATTGTAACATAGTAATTTCTCATATGCATGTATATGCATATTTAAAAACGACATATTGGCGCATCATTCGTTTGGTCTATATCACATTTATGTCCAAATAATGTACGTATATTATTAATACGATATTTAATCATTGTTGGTCTTTCTAATGATAGACCCCATGCAATTACACGCACATCTTCTGGTAATCCCATTGGTAAAACCATTTCAGGTCTGAATATACCTGAATTACCAATTTCTGTCCATTTTTTTAAATCAGGATGGTAACCAAAGATTTCCATGCTTGGTTCTGTA
>JACKZZ010016130.1_pt1 | contig 12406 bp, 6 predicted proteins | sample 8027871 | NCBI WGS metagenome assembly JACKZZ01 (sample SAMN15724774, study PRJNA655200) | protist metagenome | isolation source: fluorescence activated cell sorting (FACS) single amplified genomes of... | place: USA: West Boothbay Harbor, Gulf of Maine | collected 2000-07-19
ATAATGTATGTGTTGTGTTTATTTTAAAGAGTGAAATCAAATTTATTTATTTATTATTGTTTTATATATTAATGCTAAGCCCAATTGCCAACAGTAAATTTCATCATGGGAATGAGTAGTACATATTTATATATTATTATATCTACAGAATACGCTTCATATCATTTCTAGTTATAATGATTAGTAGCCCCACAAGCCAAAGATAAATAATAAAGCCGTGATTAATCATTACCTAGGTATTTATTTATTCTAGTTTTCCACTTTTTAAAATTATATCTATTTTGGGTTTTCAGTCGTTTTCAACGGGTTTATGAAAACTAAAGGGTAACGGCTTATCGTTATTTTTTAACGTATATTTAATTATACCTATAAGCCCACGGGAAGTAGAAAACAGCAACCGACTTTTTTTTTATTTACCGTATGAACATGAACTACAATTTATTGTACGGTTAAATATAGACACTCCCCTGCTTTAACAAAAAACTGATGTCACTCCCCTGCTTTAGAGTGTAGATTTTATGTCACCCCTATATAACCCGTTACCCCCCTAAAATGATAATCTGTAAAATACTCAATAATATATATATAATATATAAATGTTATAAGTAATTAGTAATATACTAATAATTCATACTTATTGATATTCCATTGACAAAGTAGTAAGTAAGTAGGTTTTTGGACCTCAGTTTGTACGGTTTATCTTGGTGACTTTGTCTTTGAAAAAAATGAAAATTTACTTCGACTAGAGTCTAGAATACTCATTTCTACACTTTAAAGTTTATTTGCAAGTTTTTATCAAGCAGCAGTGAACACTTCAAAAGTAGGTTTGTGAAGTGCGACTTTGTTACATTTTCAATTGCACTTCAGTTTTACAAACAAATTCACATGCAGGTACAGGAACCATAATTTACAGTTTTTCAAATTCGCACACCAAGTTTACATATAAGCGCTACGTTTTTTACAATCAGTGAGCTCTAAGATTGAAATCCTAAATCCTCACTCGAAAGTAGATTACATAAATTTTAAATCCTTAAAAACTTAGAAAGGTAGACCAAAGGTGGGAGTCGATTAGTCTTATATTGCATATTTCACAGCTTTGTTGAAGACTTTTTTCACCCCTAACTGCAAGAGTAGCATAACTAGCCAAGCTACTTTCACTTAGTTATTTCGGTAAAGCTCATAAAAAAGTACGCTGTATCTTGCAACTTTTGAATGTTAATATGCTTTATTCCTCTGAAAACTATTCATAATTTCTGTGAAACTTCTTGTGAGTTTTTCGCTTTCAATTTTTACAAAGAGACAAATAGCTTACTTTCATTTTTTACTTGGCTTGCGTTCACCAAATATTACTGAACACTTGAAAGGTAAAGGAACGCGCATTATGGAATTGAGACATTTTAAGCAACAATACCTTTAGTTGAGGATGTACTAGGACTTAAAAATTTATGTGTTGCAACTTGAACCGAGTTGGTGGAAGCACAAGCAAGTATTCACAGATTGTTTTTAAATAGCAACGGCTATGAAACAAAAATGTCTATTTTCCAACTTAATCGTCTTGCCACTTATTTCTTCAGAATGGACTCAAGGTTTAAAATCAAGCGGAAAACAAAATTGAGAGAACGGCAAAAATCGAAATGTTCTTGTTTTGTAATAAAGATGCTTTTTATTTGCTTGATAGTCTTGTTCTGTATCGAAGGACATCACATTCTCTGTACGATCAATTTGCAGCTGTGTACTAATCCTCTGTGAGTATTGTGAATTTTTGATGAAGCAAATACAAATCAAAAGTGACTTGTTAATATCTGCATGAGTAAATTGTATAGAAAAGTACCTATAGACTTCTTTTATGATACAAAATAAATTATTCATTAGATTGAGGTTTCGTATGGCAGTCTTTGCTTTTCTTAAATCTAACTTGTCTAATGTGAAAAAAATCATTTTAGCTCTCAAATTCGCTATATTGTGATGGTAAGAAATGACGGACGACCAGCTCCTTTTGCCGAAGAAACCCATCCAAGTCTAAAAGACTCATTGCGACCAGCTTGCGCTGAGTCTGAATTAACATTAAATATGACTCTGGCCCATTCTAGAGCACAAAAACAAATGCATATTAGCAAAAGAGTGATACCAAAACCAATGATTATGCTTGCGTCTCAAAAATCAGGTAAAAATTGTTGTGATTAGAGTGTTAGTTTTCTAATAATTTAACAACAACAATTAACAAGTAATAGCAACATTTACAATAGGATTATAAAGGACAACATCATAGCAGCGTAATTTTCTTTTATAATTTTATAATATTTAATCAGGTAGTACCTGGGTACAGCAAAAACTAAACCAGAATGCTGATATAATACTTGGTAGTGAGAGAATGCTTGATATGGCTCGAGAGTGCAATATTCGAAGGTGCACATGGGATGAGTACGTACCCGTTGCTATTGCATATGATTATATACTGTGTAACGACTGTTAAATTTCAAATTTTTGTAGCTGGAAAAATGAACTGTTGCTATTTCATATGATTATATACTGTGTAACAACTGTTAAATTTCAAATTTCTATAGCTGGAAAAATGAAATTGAGAAACACTTGATGTCTCTACCAGCTGAATACCCTTTCCGTCCCGCCAAGTATATCGGCGTTAGAATTATGTATGATCATATCCCAACTGAGTTTCGTCAACAGTTTGCTGATTGGTAAGATTTATATGATCGTTTTTAAATTGATTCAGGTCATCATTTTCTATATATTACTATTAACGATGTAATTAGTGTTTTCAACTGAAAGTTACTCTATAAAAAGTTGCAAATTCCAAATATGTGATTATAGCTTGAAACAGGACATACTTTAAAGCTTAACGTTTTGTATAATATTATAATAGGGCATCTTGTAATGGCGTAGCCGTAATACATTTCATTCGAGAATCAGTGATTGAGTCATTTTGGACGCTACAGGCTCGTACACTGGATACTCTATCCTTGCGTAGATATGTTGATGACAGTGTTGATACTGGAACAAGGTATGCAAAATTATATTTATATCTATACCTATATCTATATTTATATTTATATTTCAATAATCTTTTATTATTTTGGGTAATAAGATGATACTAATTCCTTGGCCTTTTCTTCAGCAAAATATTAGCGAGTAACAAAATTGGAATTGCTCTCGATCCTGAGGAGACGAACAAGTACGTTCGTAACATTGAACAAAATCGAAGAGGTTGGTACCCGTATAGCTTTATTAATTAACAAGAAGATCGACTTCTGGTTCACACTTTGAACTGATAATCACCTAATATGACTTAGGCTTTCGTAAACTGTTGCATCATTATCCTGGGAAAAGTATCAAATACTGGGAGGTGTCTTACGAAGACCTTACTGATCCTAATTTTGCCTCCACCTACTGGAAAATGGCGTCTTCATTCTTTGAATCGTCGAAGGTAATTTCAATCGGGTCCCGTAATTATCAAGTCAAGAAGCTTCATCCAGGTATAAACTAGACGGTTTTATGTTTCTTGTAGAGTTTAATTTAATTTAGATTTTTGAGAAACTAATAGAAGTTTTTGTAAACTATAGGCAACTGCCAATCCAAGATTCTCAATTGGAAAGAGGTAGGCTTCGATGTACATGCTTGCAAATTTATTCTGTTTTTATTCAGCTAATTTATCCTTTTTTTGACAATCATACAGATAGAAGAAAAACTCAAAGGGACAGAAGCATTGGACGCATGTCTGTCTAGGAAGTATTTACGCTGATTTGAAAATATATTATGCAACTGTCACCGAGTAAATCGTTTTACTATCTTGCGCTTCAGTTAGAATGAAGAGTTCAAACTCCCTTGCACGTTTATCTACTAGCTATATCAATCAATTTGGTGATGAGTTTAGTAATTTGCTCATCAGTAGAAAATAAGAGAACGATGTACAAGCACAATTTCGTTCATTGAAGCTACGCGGCGGTTTAAGCAATTGTAATCTTCATTAATGGTGTACTAATTTTTAAGTGCGCATTTGGTTGCTTTCGGGTGACAATCGTCATATACTCTGAAAGTCTCAGTATCTAATTCGGCAACGTGAATCTCAATACAAACACAAATTTCTTTTTTGGTGAATGGACTCATTCTCGCACGCGGTACAAGCTTTGATTCCGCCTGAAAACTAGAGTGTTAGTCATGCTAAATCTAAACAATCAATTGTACTAGAAAAAAGCAAACCTTTCGATCTTTCAGTAGTTCATCCTTGCACCATACATTTGTACCGTCCTTCTTGTTCCAATATTTATTACACGTAGGGAAAAGCTGAAGAACAATTCACAGATTATTCAAATCTCTAAGTGATATAACGAGGATATTTGATCAACAGAGTCAAGGAAAACAAAACTTAACGCTCTAATTTGCCACAAAAAACACTCATACCTTTTTATCTTCCTCCTCCAGTTTTCGTTGAGTAGCTGCTTCTTCATTTATTTGAATTACTTTCTTCCATTCCTACAGTTACATATGTTAAATAAACAGAGTATATCGAAGACCTCCTCATTATTTAATATTAACACAAAAGGCAAAAAGGTGTTTTTGCGTGCAAGAAGACTTTGGAATAGTACCACCTCAAAAGGCTATTCAGTATAAGCTTGATCATAGCTGTTGAGTAAAAAGCAATTAACAATTTAAAAATTACCTCTGTAGGCTTTCCTTCTGCAGAGTAGTATCTGCCAACAAGCTTCCCAACATAAGTGTAATTCTCATGTGACCGATAAAACATCGCCCATCCGACCACACCTAGAGTAAATAAAGGTGATAACATATAATTAGGATCCAAATGTAGCACCTACCGGCGACACCCTGTGGGTCCAGGTCGATGATTTTATCACTTGCGTTACCTATAGATCACAACAAGTAAATCAGAATCAAGATATCGTATCATTAGTGTGTTACAGCATACCTGCATCACCAGTCGAGAACCCTCTGCTTCCATCCCTGCATCATTATATATTCTCTAAGTATATATATAAATATATATGATTCAAAGCATACCTTCCAGCGAAGAAGCCATACCCTTTACCTTTCTCGTAGAAATCTGCACCAGTAGACACATCGTAGATCTAATACAAACGTTTTATTTCTATGCGTTAAATTATAAAATTCTTAATTAAGCAAACAACAACTATTAGCGTCGTTCACCAGGTCTATTCACATTGTGAGAAATCACGTATTAAAGATATCACAAGCTTGTATAATATGTAGGATGTTTTACCTACCTCCCCGATCACAGCTAGATATATATCTCCTCTGGAGTTTGTCCCATCGAATTTTTCAAGCTCTGAAACATGATTTAATCAAGATTAAATGTAAAACAGAGCAAATTGGATTACTACTGAGATGAATACGAATTTGGCGTACAACAAAACGACAAGCCAATCAATATACTTGAAGATCGAGAGTGATATCAATCAACATTTTTGCGAGGCTTAGGGTTAGAGTTCATGCTCGAACATATTAATAAATTTACTTTTAAATGTATATTATATATATTATATATATGAAAAGAATGGTGAGATGAAGTTTTGATATCATTGTACCTACCATCAGCAGTCATGATAACACCATTGTCCTCTGGTGGCTCATACGGGCTTTCTATTACACATATTATAATAAATTATGAAAGATTAAAAAATATTTATATATTATATATTCATATATTCATATAAATAAAATATATCAGTTAAAGTGTATGTATTTCTCACTAACCTGGTGTCAATCCTTTAGGGTTAGGGTTCTTAGGGCGGACGATATCAGGCTTTGAAGTGGTGAAGCTGGAGGAAAACTGTGCAACAGTGAAACCTGAACACATTTTAACATTTAAAAGGAGTAAAAATAAAAATAAAATACAATAAAAACAAGATGAGGAACTTACCGACAATTGCCACAGCAACGCTTATCACTAGAACCATCAACATATCTAAAAAATAACAGGTCAAAATCAGGAAATGAAAATTGTTTGAAACTGAAACTGAAAAATTAAAACAAATAGCCTCTGACTAGATAAGGGCTTGTTTACTATCTCATTGTAAGTAAATCAAGAAAGAAACATTTGGCAGTATTGCATCGCCTTGTAGAAAACGGAAAAATGTTTACACCGCCATGGATCTTTAAGTATCGTTGGACGAAAGTCTATCCTATGCTATCAGAGTTGAAAATAGCTCTACATGTCGTACATGACACAATTCCACTAGCTCATGATCTTACATTTGAACTGCACCAAGTCAACAATATAGGCAACGTAATTATATAGGCAACATACCCTGTTTCATATTTGAAGGTTCTTGTTGCTCCTGTGATTGAGCAGCTGCCCCACTATCCTCACCTTTCTCATCCTTTTTACTCATATTTCTTTACCTTTTCTGATTGGCTTTTTGAAAACTTCGCTCTGTAAATATTATCCAAAGCTCTTCGATGGTTAACTTTTTCTGATTAGAAGTACCGTAAAGTATTATTCTATTGCATCATTTCCATCAAATACCAGTTGCCTGAGTTAGTATAGCTATTCGAGATTGAATATTTCAAAGACAATGAAAACCTCTCTCTTTCTTTCTGAGAAAAATAAGAGTCAAAATTATTGCTAGAAAGATCAAAAAAGCCAAGCCTTAGATACTTCAAGCTGTTCGATGAAAGTTTATAGACTGGGTCTAGTTGATCTGACCGAATGAGAAATGATACCTTTGTCGTTTTCTGTCTTAAACTCTAACACAAACATCTGTAAGAGCAGAGCTAAAAACAAAGTTTCAGACAACAATAGTTTTGAGTACTATTGCAGTAGTGTCAAGGATTCAAGGCTTCGTAATAAAATTAAAAGTATTGAGCAAAACTGTTTTCAGCACAAACATAAACGATATTTGTATAGACTCAATTTTTGATACTTCATAATGGTGACGCAAACGAATATTATCTTAAGAACTAAATTGTATAAATATAATATTAATCTCCTGATATATAACAATATAATATTATGTATATAAAATACACACAATTCTAATGAAAATTATTAATGTTTATGTACATGTGTCCTAATTTTAGACTATCCGTTAAAAACGTAATATTATTAGCTAATGATCGATTATACGGCAAAAAACACGCCAGAACGGGTTTTCTAAAAAACAAAATAAGCAGGATATTACTTATCCAATAATGTTTAACCTGTAAATAAAAACCCACGATAATATTAATTTTGGGTTGGTTTTGGTGACTAAAGATCAGAAACCAACAGCACAGAACTGAGGAGAGGCGCAACTTGCAAGGGCCTCGAAGGCTCGAACTCTTGTCTCAAACTGTATTTTTCCTCTTGACTCTCACAAGCCGGATAATTACTTGTTGTAAAGGAACATTGCCAGCATGTATGTATGTATAACAAGCTTGGATAGTTACTTGTTGTAAAGGAACATCAACATGTGATAAATCACTTCGATTTCTTTTTTTCAGCTTTTGAGATTTTTTATTCTTTTTATTCTTTTCAACAAATGATAAATCACTTCGATTTCTAAAAAATAATTATTATTTTTTTATTTATTTTTTATATATTACCTATGTGTTCATTTTCGAACCCAATTACCAATATTAGCTATGGTTTTATGTCTCACCATTTTTGGCGTCAATATAAACAGGACAATTAAATATATGGTTTTCACCATTTATATGATAAAATTGTTATACTTTGTGTATTTATAACCGTTTTCAACAGACTATATAAGAGCCACCAAATTATACAATTCATTACGCATATACTACCTTTTCAACACAAAAAGTGTTATTTCATTATCACTTGCTGGCTTGCAAGTGTAGTATACTTGTTGAAACATAAACGTGAGTGATTTTGCATAATGCTTTAGTAACGTATAAAAAATACTTAACTAATATTATACGAAAGCTGCGTTCATGCATATTGAAAACTCTATTATTTGTTTGTCTCTTGTAAGAAAGGAAAAGGGGCTTGTGTGGTCGGCTCACTTATAACCAGACTGATAGCTTCAAAATTATAAACAGATAGGAAAAGCAAGCCAAACTTTCAAACCTACAACCTATATATTGTCGATTTGGTCGTAAGATAGTGAAGCCTGTTACTTTTCTACTATCCTGTCTTGCTAGTAAATTTAGTCACTGGCATCGTATTATGCTCTAGCCTGGGTCAAACGTAAGCATTTTGTATCGGGCGTTCTATAGTCTAGATTTTATAAATTCCTTGGTACTGTTTAGTATTTGCAGAAATATTCTACTTGGAGGTTTTTGACACTAAAGATGGCGAGTTATAAAAACGCGGAGGTATTGCATAAAGCAAATGTTTACCATGATGGGAAAGTTACTAGCAGGGCAGGTAAGCTATTTTGACTGTGCATAGGGGAATATAAGAGAGCTTTGGTTTAGTAATCTATATCTTAGCAGTTTAAACTTGCTTAAATACCTTCTGTAAAATCTTAACGATTGTTTTCAGTTGTTACAAACGAAGGGGAAAAAGTCACGCTAGGAATTATGCTCCCGGGATCGTACAACTTTGGCACAGAAGCTGCTGAAATAATGGATGTTACGGTTGGTTCATGCAAAGTCAAACTTGATGGTAGTGAAGAATGGGTTACTTATGCAGAAGGACAAAGCTTCAAAGTACCGGCGAACTCTAGATTTGATATTGAGGTTGCACAACCTTATTTAGATTATATTTGTCACTATATCAAGGATTCTACTTTGTAGTCACTTTCTATAGGACGAAATTCGTGTAATATTTCTTCTGAAGTAGCATGCAGATTGAAATTATAATTCTTGGGTAATCATAATCTTGTCGTTGTTTCTTTGATATGCCTTGCGATGTTGCGAGAAGATTCGATTGTGTATATTGTCAAGAACAGCTGATTCGTTAAAGCAGCATATGTAGGCAATCAACCAGCTGTGTCTTCTTCTTAGGTATCTTTCCTTTAGCTTAATTTTATGAAAAATAAAACGAAAAAAACACACCTCGAATCAAAATGTGTGAAAACACGCGGCTACGTATTTCATATCGGAAAGCACAACTTCAACCAGTAGCGACTTAACCCTGAAAAGGTTAACAAGAGCACCCCTTTTCAATCAGATTTTTTCATCTAAATTTCCATGAAAGTTGGTGTAATGGGTTATATGTCTGTTGTTTAAAATTGCAACTCGAAAACTATTGAAATCCTTTTGACAATATCTGAAACAGAATGTCTGGTTGGTCTACGTGAACCCAGTGCCCTGCGTCTTTTAATAGAGTGCGTTTTACCCTTCCATTCGTTTTCCCGTCTATCTTATCTAAATGTCCAACGATCTCGGGAGTCCAAACTGGATTTTTACTAGCCTGTACGAAGGTAACGCTTGAAGAACTTTGCATCAACTCGTCACTCTCTAGAAGTGGCCAATATTCCACATTACAGTAATCATGCAGTAGACTTTCGATTACATCTAAGTCAAAACTCCAAATGAAGTTATTCTCATGTTCTCGACTTCTCTGAAAAAAAAATACCGCATGATTCATATATGCTGAAAAGTAGTAAAAAAAACATTTATCCAATATTCAATTCCAGTAGGATAGTATGATGTGAACGAAAATATATTCACCATATTCACAGAATATGTCAGGTTATAATGTTCAACCAAACGTATAATACGCATTTAGCAGAATAAGTGTAACATGTGCGTAACAGATTTAATTAAAATTGTAAAGTAGTCGAACTTTAACATACATACCCTAATATTTAGTGTCATCCACTGGGCAATCGGAAGAGGTAATCCATGATTGATCATTTCTTCGATCATCTGATCTTTCGATGTAAAAGGAAGCTTTAGCTTTCGGAGTGTTGATATTACTTTTGCCACAGAATCATTCGCGCTGCTATCCTTCACGTTCACAAAACTTGGTACAGAATCCAAAATAAAGCAGTTACTTGCTGAATCTTGCGAAAAGTTTCCAGCATTCGACCGTAATTGTTGTTCAAGAATTTCAAGAGTAACTTTTCCTCCAAATGAATGTCCTGAAAGTATTTAAGATGTTATAAACCATTTTACATATCTCGTAAGAATTGTATGCGGAAAAGCAACGAAATGTGTTTATTAAATTAATACTTTAGAAACGATATACGAACAGATATGACATGAAAAACCGGAATATCCATATAGCTTATGAATACCTATCATAACGTCAGGCAATTTTGAAAGTCCTTTCTCATGAAAATGATTGAACAGATCACGTGCACAGGAAGCTACAGTATGTGGTGGTTCTCCACTGCTTGAATCTCCATGTCCTCTTAGTGTTACCATAAGCATTTGATACTCGGGAAATGTATCTGCAAGCCTGTAGGATATTTGGCGCAAGTTTTTGTGACTTCCCTAAAACATAAATATTAACTACTTGTTTCGTACCAGCCTTTAAATTTAATTCTTACAAATCTAATTCTTACAAAACTTGACAAAAAAGAACCCGTGTCATACATAGAAAAGACTTTGTCAATATATGATCCATACCAGCATTCCATGTAGAACTAGAGCTGTTTTCTTAGGAGTGCCATCTGAGCTAGTAGAAGAACTGTATAATTCTGAGTTAAGAGTTGCAGAACCTTGAAAGGGAATAAACCCATCCCTTGAAGAAAAACTTCTGATTTGATTACGAAAGGTACCTGCAAACGTTGAAATTATGGTTACTATTCGCTTTATGTTAAACCGTAAGTTCGCAAGATATGCTTAGTATAAAGTCTGAAGTAAACATAGGGAAGCAATCAACAGCGTTAAAGCAACATTTACATGCTTAAACCGTGAAGAACAATATAATACTTGGAAGAAAAACATAAATCCGATAAAAAATATTTTTTTCTTTTCTTTTAAAGTCAACTTTATTAATTTCTTACTCGTTGTTTTACTTCGAGCCAAAGAATACTTTGCAAAGAAAGGGACTGGGTAACAACGTCTCATCATTTTCTTCGCTAATGTTTAGAGACTGGAGTTCCTCATTCAACAGGGTCAAGTTCGATTATCTTGTAGCAAGCTTTCGCTAATACGAACTATCGTTCAATGTCTAAGTGAAAAGAATTTTAATCTCAAAAATTGAACCCAATTGCTTTATCAACGAGTAGCTTCTATGCTTCTTCAAGATATTAAGTCTCTAGGTTTTTAAACAATAAAAACAATACATGCTTCAATATTTTCTTTAATTTAGTACTTCTTCTATATTATGATCTGATCACTCCCAGTTTGTATGTAACTGGATTTTAAAAACAAGAACCCATTGTTGCCAAGAGCATCTTGGGAAATGAGCAGCTGCAAGTAAAGTTGACAAGAAATGCGCACTGAATTGGTTTTCAAAAGTGTAGAATCACAGGCAAGTGTTATGGGAAAGCTGTTTGCAAATTCTCAAGTTCTCTTTCATTTTTACACTGAATATGAATAAAGCACCCATCAAGATACAAACCTAAATTGCAGTTGTAAAAAATAAACTTAAAACTTAATTGAAGGTAAGCTAAGTTTAATTGCGAGACTAAGTTTAATACATAATAACATTCTATTCATTTGTTGAAGTTATAGATATATATAATTCAGCACATTTTTATATGTAACTTCGACATGCATATTCGATTCAGACCGAGCTTTTTATTTGATAAAAAAAAAAAAAAAAAAAAAAAAAAAAAAGCCAAAAAGTGGCGGTTGTTTTGATGAGCATGGTTCATCTGAAAATGTCTGAAGTAGTTTCTTTATTAATTCTATAATCAATTTCGGTTTTCTGACAATTCTTGTGCTTACATTTAAACTATAGGCTTATCTGGGAATATATAGTAGGTTCATCTGACAGTATTACATATGGCCTCTTCACAAAAATCAATGAGTCAGCTTTCTGATGCTTCAATTGCTTATTTTCAAATTAGCGCCTTTTAGCACCGCACAGGGTTATTGTTTATATTAAGTCTAGTCTATATCATAAAACTGTTTCCTGTTTGTTTTTAGTTTTACATCCCACGACAGTTTCTAAAATAAAGTTAAGCTATTAAACTGGATACGATATATAGGTTGCATCAAGCTAGTTGAAGAGCTTTTAGGTTAGTAGAGGGTTTCTCTTAGACATCATTCCTGAATTGCATTCTATATTAACTTCATGCGAAATACTGAAAACAGGATAAATAAATAATCGGCATCTTATAGTGCTATTCTGCAGCTCTTCTTTTAGCTTCAATTTTTGCTTGAAGCTTCTTTCTCTGTTCCTGAGCACGTTTTTCTCTTTCTTCATTGAGAAATAGAAAATCATCCTTCATTTTACTAATGACTTGTTCGTTTGTTTTCTTTTGCTCTGCCAACGCAGAAAATTGAGAAGTGTGTCTTGCTTCAATTGCTGCCAATTTCTTAAAGTCAGCGTCTCCAGGTCTAAATG
>JACKZZ010023581.1_pt1 | contig 12404 bp, 7 predicted proteins | sample 8027871 | NCBI WGS metagenome assembly JACKZZ01 (sample SAMN15724774, study PRJNA655200) | protist metagenome | isolation source: fluorescence activated cell sorting (FACS) single amplified genomes of... | place: USA: West Boothbay Harbor, Gulf of Maine | collected 2000-07-19
CAACACGAACGACGACGACGACTAATAATAATAATAATAACAACAACCATGATTATGCAAGTTTAGGAAAGAATCGTAAATATGAAAAACAAGTGAAACAAAAAAAAATGAAATTATGTATGTATTGCATATACATAATTGTTTTTTTAATGGTTTTAATATTAGTAAATTCTCATTTAAATATTTTTGTGATTCCAGCTTCACTATTGCCATCAAAATTATTAAGTAATAATAATAATAATATTCAAGAGAATGATAATAACAACAACAACAACAACAACAACGATGGCGAAAGTAAGGATGAGACAAATAAAATCGTTAAATCACGTGTTCGTGGTGGTGTAAAAAATGCAGTAGTAGAACAATTAGTGAAAATGCAAGAACAACAAACAAATAAATATAATATTAGGTTAAAAAATTTAGAGTCCTCGATTAGAGAATTAAAAATAAAAGATACACAACGTACTGAATTAGTTCATAAATTGCAAGAAAAATTAAAAAATCATGATATTACTTTGACTAAATTAAGTACGAAAACTGTTACTGGTAGAAAAATGATGGATACAAATAACAACAACCATGGCAATAATAACAATAATGTTAACAACAATAAAGAACCTGAAGCGGATGAGACTAATTCGATTGTCTCAAAAAAGAAAAAAGAATATAGTGCAAAACAATTAGAAGTTATTGATGCTACAAAACATTCATGGAAAGCATATAAAAAATATGGATTTGGCCGTGATGAAATTAAACCGATAAGTAAAACATATCATACATGGTTTAATATTGGATTGACATTAGTGGATTCACTTGATACATTGTTATTAATGGGTATGGATGATGAATATGAAGAAGCAAAAGAATGGGTTGCGAATACATTAAATTTTGATATTAATCAAGACGTTAATTTATTTGAATGTACCATACGCGAATTAGGAGGATTGTTATCTGCATATACATTGACGAAAGATCAATTATTTTTAGACAAGGCAAATGATTTAGGCAAACGACTTTTACCAGCATTTAATTCTAAATCTGGTGTACCATTCAGCGATGTAAATTTAAAAACACACAAAGCACATGCACCAAAATGGGGATCAGATAGCTCGTTAGCTGAAGTTACTACGATACAATTGGAATTTGAATATTTAGCTCATTTGACTGGCGATAAACAATTTAAAGCAGTTGTGACACGTGTGAATGAAATTATTGCACAAAAAGCGACAACAACGAAAATACCACATTTATTGCCTATATTTATAAATGCAAATACGGCATCTTTAAGCAATGGCGCAAGAGTAAGTCTAGGTGCACGTGGTGATAGCTATTATGAATATCTATTAAAACAATGGTTGTTAAGCGGCAAAACGAATGAGAAAATGCGCGAAAGATATGATGGTGCATTGAATGCTATTGAAGCACATTTAGTGCAACACTCAAAGCCAAATAATTATCTATTTATTGCTGAGAAAAATAGTGGTGGTGGTGGAAATATTGTAAATAAAATGGATCATCTGGTTTGTTTCATGCCCGGTTTAATTGCTTTAGGTGCAATAAATGGTGCACATAGTAAAAATGGAAAAGGTGGACCAGATGTTAAACGTTTGCAATTAGCAAAAGATTTATTGGAAACCTGTATATTGATGTATGAAAAACATCCAACAGGATTAGCACCTGAAATTGCTTTTTTCAATACGGATGATGGAAAATCGGAAGATATGACGGTAAAACAAGCTGATTCACATAATTTATTACGGCCGGAAACGATTGAAAGCTTGTTTATTTTATATAGAATTACTAAAGATAATCAATATCGTACAAGAGGTTATAAAATTTTTAAAAATTTTATAAAACATTGTAAAGTTGCAGATGGTGGCTTTAGTAGTATTAAAAGTGTATTATCACTTCCTGTACAATTTCGTGATAAAATGGAAAGTTTTTGGATAGCGGAAACGTTGAAATATTTCTTTTTATTATTTGATGAAACTGATATGATGGTTGATTTAAATAAATTTGTTTTAACAACAGAAGCACATATTTTCCCAATTTTAAAGAAAGATGATGTGTGATTGTAAAAAAGGGGTTTTATGTGTACATATTATAATAACTTTTTGTTCCAAATAATACACCTGTGTATCAGAGTGTGTCGAGAGTGTAAAATGAAAGAAGAGTGTAATGTGGTGTGTGATATTCGTACGACATCTAGGTTCTGTAGTCGTCTCTAGATTCGTTTTTATGGAGATATGTGATGATAAAAATATTTTTTTAGCTGCACTTTTTTTATTCAAATACGAATTTATGTACGCCTACACACACACACATATTTTCTCGTCGCGCGTACAAAATGTCTCTCCCACATATATCATATAATTTTTAACCAAAAAAATCTTGAAGCAAATCAATAATAACTCGGAAAAATCCACCACCTCTTACTGATCTACGCCTATCTTTAACTTTGTCACCTACAAATACCATGGTCCATATATTCATAAAAAATGGAATAAAGTTCATGTTAACAAGTGCAGTGATTACAGTCGTGCAAATGGTTTCAGTAAATATATATTTTATTGTCCATGTTGGTAATATAGCTAGGAAAAAATCACGTACAAAACCTACAATGACATAATCACGCAAGACAATGCATGCTCCATATGCAATCAATGGTGCTAAACATAATTGAGAAAATATTTGTGTCGAAACTCTAGTTGATACTTCTTCAAACAATACAATTGCCATAGATTCAAACTCTTCAAAATTCAATTTTCCATTACCATTCACATCTATTTTATCATACAATTTCATAATTTCTTCAACACGTGGGACGGTCTTGCCATATATTGTTGTATATTGTGCAACATATAAATACAATAACAATACCATGGAATATGCTTCTTTTTTATCTATCGACCCACTATTATCAATATCAACTGTTTTAAAAATATGTTTTAATTTTTTTTTGAAACCATCGCTTTCTGTAAATGAATTTAATTTGGACATTGCAAATTTACGAAATTTACCTTTGTCACGTGTTTTACCTAATAATTGTTCCGCTTCCAAAGATGTTTTATCTTCATTTCTTAAACGACTTAATAACATTGATGGTGTTAATAAATTTATACCGATTAAAATCCAATGAAAGGTATTATATTTTGGTGCTAATTCTGTATACATCCAACTATGGTATAATTCAAGTGTTATAAAAATTGCAGCACTGGTTCTAAATAAATGGCAAAATAAATATGCTATGGAGCGTGTAAAACTACGATATTTCCCAAAACCTTCTCCAACTAATAATGTTGGAAATACTACAATACTAAATAATAAAACAGCTATAACAGATAATCCGGTAGATCCTCGAACAGCATGGCCACAACTTACCCATAATGGATCGTACTCTTTTGCCGATTGCAACGATACCCGATGCAACCAATGTGTACTTTTTTGCAAACATGCATGTGATATATAAAAACAATCAATTAAAATAGTATTTAATATTAACATCGAAAAATACAACGTCCATATTATGTCTAATTTATCCATTGTATTACGTATTTGGGAGTAGAAAAAAAAAGGGGGGCGACTTGCTATTTTTGCAATATTTTGACGAAGAAAAATAAAAATATACCTAACTAAATAAATATATATCGTTTACAGCCAAATTTTTTTTTCAGAGTTGCTTATATTTGACTTTAAGAATAATAAATGTACAGGTAACATACATATATACGAGTTCTTTTAGTTATAGTTTAATTTTTATTATATTTATTTTTATTTTAATTAAAAAATATGCTTTTTTTTTGTTGAGATAAAAATAGTTAGATGCTATTTTCATACTATTTTAACATCGATCGAAGTGTATAGAAAAATATGAAAGAGGAGTGTGTATTCGGCTCACCACATGGAACTTAAATTAGGTGCGTGTGAGGTGAAACACAGTGTGTGAAACAGAAAAATTCAAGTTTTGAAAAACAAAAAACGTTTTGTGTATCATATGAAATGCTACTTTTGTGAACTGCGTGAAAATATTCTTCTTCCCAGGTAAGTTTTTTAAATAAACGAAATTTACCATTAGCCACGGTGGAAAACGGAGAACTTTTTTTGAGTGTTAAATATGACGAAAGCCCCTACATAAGTAGTAGTGGTAGAGTGGGGGATGTTCATATTCTCTTGTATATTTCAATCCACATAAAAAGTTGTTTTTAAGAGATTCAAAGTTCTTTTTAAAATCAATCTATTTACACTCCTTCATCTTTTTCTTTGTACCGATGCGTGTACCTCCTCCGCCTCCTTCTTTTTTTCAATCTTCCCCTTCATATACTTCCTTTCCAGCATCATTTGGTTTACTTTTCCCAGTGATAATTTTGTATAAAATACGTAACATTAATCCATACCAAAATAAATGCAAACATGTTAGCAAACATAACAGCATACCACCAGTATAACAACTACCTAATTTCTTACAAGCTTCAACACGTAAAAAGAAATCATCTTCTTCCACTGGACCGCAATGTTTTGCATATCCATTAAATGATCCACCCCAAAAAACATTTACTGGAAAATAATAAAGTCTTAAATATGGCCATACTGCAACGATATTCAATGCAAAGACTGTTTCAACAATATAAAATCCATGTGAATCTTCAAGTTTTAAATAATTACATAATTTCATTAAATCTAGAACGACATCACTAAAATCATGTATAAATAATATAACTAATCCTACATTGTGTTCTTCATATAAAAACGACGCACTAACTAAACAAATTGTTGCTACGTGATGGGTCATCATTTCAACATAATCTTTACGCCTAGATTCAAGCCATTTACAACTAAATGCAGTATAGACCCATATTGCTAATTGAAATAAATAGAAGTATTGCATTTCAATTGGATGTTTTGCATTTCCGTCGATAAAATCATGTGGGCATGGTTGAAAACATGTTTCTGGATTGGTCCACCATTTGCTATTTTTTCCATCGTTACTAAAAAAAATTAAATAAATTTCTGCTATAGACATTAACGTATGTATTGTTAATTGCCATGATTGATCACAAAACTTTCTTAATAATAAGGGGCTTTTCATAGGATTTCTACAATCTTTTGGTATATTTTTACTTGATCTTAATTTACTAGATATAAAGATAGCAATATATTTCGAGCAAAATGTAACGAGATTAATACCAAAACCAACAATTATTAATGAGATAGTAAAAAATGTCAACATATACCGTTCTTTATGTACTAAATGATAAAGTAGATATAAACATAATCCGATATAACATGTACCTAAAAAAAAATCAATCATTGGATTTACAGGTTTTACAGCTAATTCTGTATCTTTTTCAATAACATCCTTGTCATTATTATTTTTGTTTCCTTTTTTTTTCTTTGTTACTTTTGTATTTATATTAGGCGTTTTTGTTCTCCCACTACGTCGTTTTGGACTGCTCGACATTGTATATATATTATGTCACCTATTTCCTTTCAATACATATATCTACATCTGGTTGTCTACATTCTCTCCTCCTCCTCCCTCCGCTGGGCCTGCATGTATTAATACATTTAATATAACGATATTTATAGTGAATATCCTAATATCAATCAGATTATTCAAATATAAATATTATTATGATTGATATTTACAAACTTCAAAAATAATGCTGTGTAGTGTTATATAGGTAGTGTTAAACAAATGACCGTATGCAATAAGTTAGTAATACTGTTTTTTGATATTCTAATTTCCATTTCAAGTACATATTATTGGTCATTTGATAGAGCATTTTTTATCTCATTTTTTTTAATATTTAGCAGTACACAGCATTATAAAACACCCACAATAACACCACACACCATTGCATTATACAATGTCTCACATAAACTTGCAATGTTCCTTAAAATGGACCAAAATATCTAGCAAAACTGTAATCCCGATTTTAAGTACAAAATGGTATGACCTTGCTATTTAGTGATCCCGGAAAGCATTATAAAACACCTCGCGGACTGTCCCACTTTCTTGTACTTGTTAGTATAAGAACATCACACCAACAAATATAAAATTTGGTGAAGGCCGTCTTTTCTTTGCTATGTCTATAGTAAAGATAAGACTACATAAAGTTATACTTACCTTTCAAAGTCGAAATGGCCCGAGAGGTTTCGAGAGATAAAACACCCCCACAATAACACCACACACCATTGCATTCAACTGGTGATTCACACATTAACATCACTCACTCATTTTATTTATAACAATTAATTCGAAATTAATAACGAGAGTTCCCAGACAAATTTTCACCTACAGTATTAGTATTTCTAACTATATCTGTATATCTATATCTGCTAATATCGGATATTTATATTGACAGAAATCTCTATTAGTTTTGTAATTTCGGTCAACTGTGCAACTGGCAATATAGCTTTTTGCACAAAATATGGCATTTCAGTGCTGTGTAATGCTAATTGCCAGTATAATTAAAAATTTATCTGTGGGGAGTTTGTGGAGAGGGATATAGGGATACATGCTTCGTAGTATACAATGACCAACCAATCATAAAGTCCATATATATATATATATACACATTTAATACACAAGAAAAACACAAAACGGTGTGTAGATCGATCGAGGAAAACGATAGATATTGCATATAAATATATATAGTATAATTTTTAACGACGAGGAAAACATATATATATATATATAGATATACATATATAGATACGTATTGTAACCATGGCAGCAGCAGTGAAAAATACTACAAGTAGTGATACAAGCGAGAATGACGAAGATGATGAGACACCGTGGGCAGTACATATACGTGATTTAAAACGTAGACGTGAGGAAATCGAAAGTGGTGGAGACGAGGTCTTGAATGAACGTTTAGCAGAATATGAACGTGAACGTACGAGGAGGAAAAAAGAAGCAAAAATGCATCGCAACTATCAAATTAAATATAGTGAAGCGTTGTATGCAGCACAAGAACGTGCTGCAGATGATTTATATAACGAGGCAAAAGGTACTATTCAGTCTGAAATGTTAAATGCTATAAACGATGATATATATAGGTACACTGGCCGCCGGGAAGGGGAGGAAGAAGGTGCAATAAGAGTTAGTGCACGTAATTTACGAAGCAAAGCAGTAGCAGCGGAAGAGGAAGCTGCAAAGGCAAAGAAAAAATCAAAGTATGGAAATGGCGAAGATGCCCCAATTGATTTTGCATTGAAACATAAAGATATCGTTAAAGATTTAAAACAAATTCATAACCATTGGAAAGAACAGTCAGATAAATTTCATGAAATTTTGACGGATTTACAAACTGCATCGGTACGTGTTGAACATGGTCATTTACATGTTAAACGTTCAGATGAAGAAGAATACGTAGTCTTTTACCCAGGTGTACGTGTAAAATTGACATCTGAATTCACAGGTGAGCCATTTCAAGGCACATTAACCTCAGTCAATGCCATTGAAGTGTATATACGTCTATTGGATGATAGTAAAACACGTGTATATTTAAAACATATACGCAATGGACGTGTAAGCATTGAAATATTTCCATTTGCTGGTGAAAGAAAGAAAGAAGACAAATAAATATATTAATCGTCTATATATAGTGTAGAGAGAGCGCGAAACAAAAGGGACGATCGATGGAAAGAAGGTGGAGAGGAAGAGAGACATAAAATATCTTTTTAAATCTAGGGTACAAAATATAAAATCTTTTTCTGTGTAACACAAACGCATCACAATACGAATTCGTACTACATCACACTATATATTTACAACCCCCTCTCCTCCCCATTGTTTTGAGTTTTAATAAATACTTTAAAATTGAATGAATCATATAATATATATATATATATATGTAAAAAGAGAGATTAAAAAGAGAGGGAAAGGTGAGAGTATAATACATACAATATGGCATCCTTAGCCACAAATGACGATGATAATATTGATGAGGATCAGTTCAAATCACTTGGAATCACAAGGCAACGTTCTACACAACAAAAACGGGCACCACCACCAATTAAGATTGGTATATTAGTTTTACCAGCTGGAATGGAATCTGCATGCGGGATCATGTTAAATATACTTCAATATTTAGATATTAGAGAATTATGTAATGTGAAACGATCTTCTTTAATACAGCAGTTGAGGAAAGCATTTGGATCCGATGATTTTGAACGTGTACGTGATGAAGCATTGAGTGTTGATTATAAAGGTAGAAGAAGTATAAATGAGTTGATACTTTCACATCCAGCGAGAAGACTTTATTTGTTAATTGAAAGATATCGAGTAGAGTTTCCAGAAGATGAAGATGGTGATGTACCAACACCTATCGTATGTGCATGTCAACACGGACGTATGGATGATGTAGAATTATTTATGAATCTTCATCCTTATCACAAGTATATTACTAATCGTGATGTGAATGGCTACAGAGATGATATGACATTGAAAGATATGGTGAGTCAAGTCGGTAAAGATAGTCGTGATTATGAATATACACCTTTAATGACAGCTGCAGATAACGAACATTTCCAAGTAGTTAAATATTTAATTGAACAAGGTGAAGCTGATCCAAATATTGCAGATAGATGGGGATTTAATGCATTACATTTTGCAGCACGGCTTAACAGAACGAATACTGAGTTGATTCAATTGTTATTAACTTATATGCCTCTTGATAGTATTAATAAGAAGAACGGGGAGGGATACACTCCCCTGGACGCGGCATATCTTGGTAATCGTAGTCCAATTCGCCAAGAGATCATTGCACTTTTACGTTTAAAAGGTGGAAAAGCAAATTATTTTGATGAAAATGGTAGATATGTAGGAGAAGGTAATGGTGATTTAAATGATTAAAAAAAAGAGACCCCGGGATTAAATTAAATTGACTATAAAAGCATAAAATATATTGTGTACATCATGTATATTAAAGCTAATCCCTCCCTCCCTCTAAAAAAATATTGTTTCGTGGTGTTCTCATCTCCCCCCGCCGTGTTCTTTTTTCTTGTGTGTGTTTCTACATTTCTAACTATCAAAGAAAATAGAACATATTCAGTTCAGTTTATACCACTGATTAAATTTTGTCCATATGTATATCAGAAACTTCTATGTCATGATCTTGTTGTAAATTCATTTGTTGTATATGTTTATACGCAATGATGGTTGATATGGCCCATACAAGACTAACCATTAAAGCGATTAAACTCCATGATACATCTGCACCACATGTTTCATGTGAACATACATCTAAATCAGGTGCAATGAATGCAAAGAAAATAGCTAAAACAATAGAAGTGACTATGAAAATGGAAGAGATAACGATATGTACAAATAATGATTTGATTCTTTTCTTCACTGCGTCTGTATCGGTATTACTTAATTGATAACTTGCAGTACGATGAAAATTATATATGGCAACGCAAGCACCAACACCAGCAAATGCCGATAAAGATACTAGCGAAGCAGTCCCCCAACGTGGTGGCTCTTTTCGTCTCAATGGTGCTAATAAATATGCTAATGTTGCCATAAATGCAACAATTGTCCAACCAAATGGAATAATCAGTTTAAAACAATCACCTAACGAAAATGTGTTGGTAACTTGTTTTTTTAAACATTCTTCCATCGTCATTTTCGTTGTCGTTGTTGTCGTTATTAATATGCGTATATATTTGTTTTTCAATGCTATTACTATTCGAACATTAATCTTATATGTTTATTATATTTTTTTATTTTCACGTTCTTTCACTCTTTTGTCTTTCTATACGCATGTGATGTCATCGTGTCATTGTTGTTCGTTTGTTTTGTTCGATTTATAAAATGAATTTTATTTAAAATATAAACCTGGTAAACAACTATTAGTTATAGATACAAAATAATATAGTGAACAAAATTACGATCATCATTGTAATAACAACCATTGTATATATAGCTATCGTTAATCTAATTAAAGATAAATTAAATATCATATATATACATATATATATATATATATATATATATATATATATATCAAAAAACATATATATCCATTTAAAACATTAATAACATGAGTAAATATAATAATAATATACCATTATCAACTTTTCAAGTAACAAATGAATCTATTTTTATACCATTAAATGATAATAACTTATTAGAAAAAGTAAATAATATTTTTGACGAACATGTAAATAGAGTAAACAAAAGGAGAAAAACAACTGGAACAAAGGCGCGAGAATCTTTATTATGGAGACAAAATGGAGACAAAAATTTACAGTTTGGTTTTAAAGGTAATAATAATAATTCTAGCTCATCCAAACATGGTAAAAAATCTAATAATAATAAAAATAAAAATGTAATAAAAAAACGTAGCAAAAAAGAAATCAAATTAAATAGAAGTGAAGTCATTGCAGCATATAGGAAAATGAAAGCTGCAAAAAATAAACAATTCCGTAACAATAAGTAAATGTATAAATAAGAGGAGGTGGAGGAGGTTTACACTGCGATTATTGTGTACACGTAGTAAAATAATTGGTTTTATTTTTTATTAATATCAGTATCATATGCATAGCAAAAATTTATACACGCGCCACCTCGCCACCCCTTATTTACATGTAAAATACTCTGCGCGTGTAAAATACAAATCAGTCGCCCACCCTGGCCTACTCGCTTTACAACACTTTTGGACATGTACTATACGTAATATTGCTATACGTCTTGGTTATATTGCTAAATGATTTTGTAGTAATATGAACGATTTGATCTTGTGGTATTATACCATCGGTGAAATCATCAATAAAAATTGCATACCCAATTAAAGCCACTGTCATGGCACTTGGAATTGTGACAGCCCATCCCCAGACAATTTTTTTTAACATACCGAAATCAACATCAGCTTTACCAGACACGTTTGCCAAATCTTTGTTACATCGCTCAATTGCTTTGCCAGAAATACCGACACCAACAACTGCCCCAACTAAGCAATGTGACGTGCTGACTGGTAAACTTAATGACGTAGATAATAATACAGCAACGGCAGCACCAAGTTGCGTCGCATATGATTTTGATGGCGTTAAACTAGTTATTTTGGATCCTACTGTTTTAATCGTCCTTGGACCAAGTAATATAATACCAAATACAAACGATAAAGCGCCTAAAAACAATATTGATAATGGCATCGATGGCGTTCCATCCACTTTATCATTATCTCGTACTTCTAATATAACTGCTAACGGGCCAATTGCATTACCAACATCGTTACCACCGTGGGCAAATGCAACGGTTAATGCAGATAAAATTAGTAAAGGAACGAAATGTTTTTCAGCTTGTTCACGATGTTTTGCATTTATTAAAACTTGCTTTTCTTCATCTGAAATTTGTAATGATATTAAATTATTTGTAACCAGGTTATTATTTTCATTACTACTATCTTCTCCCTTTGTTTCGTCATCATTTTCGTTGTCGTTGCTGTTGCTATTATTATTATTATTATCATTACCATTGCTACTTGTATTTGAATCCGAAATGTTTGGCAAGTTAATTTCTACATCACGAGCTTGCACAGCAGTAGTATTATTATCAATATTCTTACCTTTTTTTGCTAAACGATATAACAATAAAATAATCCCAGTACCAATTCCAATAGCAATTGCAACTAAAATGGCAATCCCTAATGGTTTTATTTTCAACATTGGTGGACCTTTTGTCAATAGAAATGCACATGATATTGTTATACCTACCGCTAAAAATACTGGTTGTAAACGCTTAGAGCGAAGTGGTGCGAATTCGATATTCACAGTTGGACCTGAACTATAAATAGAAAATTGTATAATAAAATGAAAAACACCTGCGACTATTGCACCAACTAATGGTGATACAACCCATGCTACTACTGTGGATACAAGTGATTGAACTCCAATACTACCAGGACCTCGAGAAATCAAACCTACTGCAACGAGGCTACCAATAATGCCATGTGTAGCAGAAATCGGTAGCCCATATACTGTTGCTGTTAATGTAGTTAATCCTGCACCCATTAAGACAGCACTCATTCCAACTGCAAATATTTTAGGCCCGTCGCAATCACCTTGTAAAGGATTTGTTGAATATGATGACGGTTCAATGACGCCTTTAGATATCGTCTTTGCAACTTCTGTACCCATGAATAATGCACCCATGAATTCAAAAAATGCACCAAATATAATAGCTTGCCTCAATGTCAATGCTTTTGCACCAACACTAGTTCCAACTGAATTGCAAATATCATTTGCACCATTTGCAATACCTAGGATCACTGCTAGAAAATATCCTATAATCGTTAACGAGTTTAAACGTGATGGTTGAACTATTTCATACAAAACAATTATGGTACCAATAAAAAGTAGAAGCGTCCCAGAAGCGACAATTAACCAACGCTTGAAAT
>JACKZZ010023582.1_pt1 | contig 12397 bp, 5 predicted proteins | sample 8027871 | NCBI WGS metagenome assembly JACKZZ01 (sample SAMN15724774, study PRJNA655200) | protist metagenome | isolation source: fluorescence activated cell sorting (FACS) single amplified genomes of... | place: USA: West Boothbay Harbor, Gulf of Maine | collected 2000-07-19
GGTGGCCAGAGGTGGCGGCCACTATTATAAAAAAATAATAATAATAATAATAGTAATAATAGCTATAATATATTAATAATAGCTCGGCTAGCTGGCTGGCCAGCTGGCTGCTAGAAGATAAATGCCGTGAATGATGTGCCTATAATTATTATATTATAATAGCCTATTATTTATGCCCAAAAATAAGGAGGCGAGAGTGAGAGATAGATTCTTCAAAAGAATCGAGTACATAGAACACTGCGTATGGATTGAAACGGATGATTGTAAATATAGCACATAAAATAGATATATCCCACATTCGTTTGGTGTTTTCTGTCAAACGACCAGTTGAAATTGGGGGGAAAAGTGGCGAAGCGTTAACGGTCTTACTAAAAGTCCGCATAAAAAGAAGGCTGCACGTCAATTGAAAAGTCTATTTGTTGCGTTTGTTTTTTATCGACGTCTCCACCTGTCTTCAAGTCCTTGGGGCAAATTTATGTATTTTACACGAAAATATAATTATATGCATAATGTTCTAACTAAAGAACACATTACTAAGCAAAAAATGTATAAGAGTTTATTCCACTGTGGGAATAATCAAACGCGTATTAAGCGTTTTTCACCAACGGCTTCATTTCTTCGCGAGCCATTATTGTTTGTAATTATGCCAATATTATTCACAGCTACAGTACTATATTACACTATGCTTGCCCCTCCAATGAAACCACCAATTTCGATGAAAAATAATCCAACACAAACAGCATTTTTAATTTCTGGAATGTGTAGTCGATTTGCCTACAAACACGCATTTGTTTATGCAGGTGGATGGGATAGAATGTTTCAAAATAATGATTTTCCAGACGTGTATATTTTATTGGACGACATTAAACCAGGCGTAAAAATTCCAGTATTTTTGGACCAAGATAGTAAGAAAAAACATAACTATATTTACCATGACAAAAAATGCGATATGAAACAAATACGACAAGCGTTGATGTTACAAGGTATACCCCCATACAAAATACATATACGTCTGATGAACCATAAAGATATAGTCCAAAAACTTTTTGAAATGGATAAAGATGTGGCTAGTTATGGTGTTCGTCAAACTGGCTTTTCCGATTGGTGGGAGCACATTGTTGAAAAACAACGCAGTAGCTATTATTGGGTTGGCGCCCGTCGGATGTTATATTTACGCTATTTAATATTTCAATGGGCAAAGACAAGGCACCCTTATACGTCTTATTTGTATGTGCGAGACGATAATGTATTTTTACACCCACCGTTGGATATAAATGCAATTATAAATAAATATTTAAAGGATAAGACAAAAAATGTTGTTATACTTAACAAATTTTGTAAGTGGGGTACAATTAATGATAAAACATTTTTTTTAACAAAAAAATCTGCGAACTTACTCTTTGGTACCAATTATAATAGTTGGATCAAAGCGCAATATATGTGGTTATCAAAACCGTATGGTCGAGGGAAAACAAAGTCTTTCATGCAAACAGAAGCGTTTCTGGAATTAATGTTACACGAATCCAACACATCAATAGTTGAAATGGACATTTATCGGTCAGAATTACGTTTAGTTGATGATATGATATGTGTAGCACATGCTTATTCAAAATGTACAAAAGCGGAGAATAGAAATTTATTAAAAATTTGTCCATTATATGATTGGGAAAAATAATTTGTGAAACATTTTAAATGCGTTTATTAGCTGCCCCCCCTCCCCAATTGTATTTCCCTCGTAGAGAATAACCAAAAATAATTCAACATCTTTAAGCCTATTTGTATCCTATGACAATTTTATCAAATCGCGCCCGGGCATGCTGGGCATGCCCGCATGCTGGCATGCAAAATTTCACCAATATGTGTAGTAGGCTGAGGTATGTAGAGATCCTGCTGTGTCCATGCTAAACCTGGCGAAAAGGCACAATGCTCGAGCATTTTAATTTTTTTTTTTCAGATCGAAAAAATATCGACATCCAAATACCAAAAATGACATCGCTGAATTTAGTAAAATTTTGAGTGAAAAATAATCTTTTTTCAAATTACATTATTATTATTTAAATGACTAAAACGACAAATAACTTGAAAGATTAAATTACTTAATCTAATAATATGCGAAAATATGCATCTCGAAAAAAAAATAGCAGAAAAAATAATGTAAAAAAAGGGGGCTCTCGGAATCGCCTCACTCCTGCCAGGCTCTGTAGACTTGCAAGACTAAGATCCTAATTAAAAAGTGTAAAAACACTAAAAAATACCCTACACGGCCAGGCACTTGGCTGGTTGGCGCATCGATACTCGAGTTCATTCGCGTATATATACACGCACACAAACGATTAATCGCATTTTGCTGCACATTTTAAAACAAGATGGTTCCGTTCTTAGACGTTATTCAACCGCTATGACGTGGTTACCTGAGGTTGCAAAACCAGATCGCAACGTTCCGTTCAGAGAAAAGCTCCTGTGGAGTGTCATCATTTCGGCTTATCTAAGAAGGGTAATGCTTTAAATTTACTACATTCAAAGCGCATTTAAAATATTATACAAAGTACTACTTTCGCATATGATACGAGCATACTACAGACGACTTAAAAAAAAGTCTTAAAAGTTACGACGCTTCGTAAATTGCTACAATTATACGAACCGTCTCGTATATATTGAATAAAAATGTACCCGCGATGCAGTCGCCAATTATCTGTCGCTTGCCTTATACAAATCAAATTACTCCGAGGGAACAATGCAATCACCATCATCATATACACATTTTTCAACATTGCAACTAGTGGAATTGGCCAGGACTGCAGGCCTTAGCTTGATATCCGACTTCAATACATTCGCTTGCGCATATAGTTCTAACCCATCGTCGCAATAATCGTCATCCAACCATAGACTTGGGCAATCTGCAGCACATTGTTCCATACACAAAGTGGATTTCGCATTATCTTTTAAAGTATTTGAGCTTTTCAAACTTTCAATGTATTTAGCAGAGTTACATATAGGATTTCCTGCTAAATACAAATAATTTAAACGCTTCTTTAATGTAGCAATCGAAGTTGGTAATTCATTTGTAATATTATTATTTCTAATATCTAGGACTCTAAGACTTTTTCCTTTCTCCCCTATATCGCTACGAAGAGATTTCAAACGGTTGTTCCATGCAAGCACTGTAGACAAATGTTTGTTCAATGGTATTGTATCAAATCTGTTGTTTTGAATATAAATCGTATCTAAGTTTGTCAACTTCGTCTCGAAATTTTTAGGAAATGAGCGAATAGTGTTTCCGTTTATCCAAAGAGCTATCAAGCCTTCTATATTGACTATTGAATTAGGAATCTCACTTAATTTGTTTCTAGAAAGCATTAAACTTTTTAAGTTTTTTAATCTGCCAATTGAAGATGGTATTGACTGTAAGTTACTATCGCTTATCCAAAGAGTTAACATACTTTCGCCCCAACCGCCTAACTCTATCGGCAACTGTCTTAAGCCAGTTTTCATAAACTGTAGATGAATCAAACGCTTGTGATTCTCCACGAATTTACTTGGCAGCTCTTCTAGAGGACTATCAAAAACATTTAATGCCATTAGTGATTTCATGTTCCCAAAAGATGAAGAAAAATTCTTCTTAGGATACTTATGTAAATACAACATTCCACAATCACATCGTGGCTCGAAAATATTTTGGCATCTTAAATATATATAGTTACCATAACACAGTATATTTAAAGAAAAAAAGCGCAAGTTAGATATCAACAACAAGATTTATATGTAGCAAATTAGATGTAAATATCTTACTTACAATGGGACTTTAATTAAACAGTTAGACCATATTTCCTGTGAATACAATTCATTACATGTACTTTCTGTTTGTGGGTTTATTTCATACCATAACTGTATATTGAAAATTATGAATACAAAAGCAGCGTATAATGTCATTAATATTCCATAAAACATTCGTTGCCAACGTGAAAAATGTTTTCCTTGTTCCTTTATCACGGTTGCCATTTTTTTAGATTTATAAATGCTTTGGCGCCTACTCTGCCGTTGCTTTTGTGCAACTACATCTGGATCTATCCTTTGCAAATCAATTGAATATAAATCTAAGAAGATATCATTGACCCGATTTAACAAAAAAATATTTGGTATTGTCATTAATTGCAAGCAAAATGTTATTTTCAGTGGCATACTATAATACCCACTATAACCAAGTGGAACTGAAAAATATAAAAAATCCACTATAACATCAAGCAATAGTTGCCTGTTACGAATTGTAGGAGAATACGTTTTTAATAAATTTAGATTATTGTGCACAATTTCAACGAAAAATGCAAAAAACATAATACCAATTATACCCAACGGCAATGTACAAACATATATAGTTACAAAATTCACCAATTGGTTTGTATTTTCAATGATTTCAGAAATTTGCATTTTCAATACGTAGTACTTTCCATCAACATCGGAAATATTACGATATACTCTCCACATAGATATCAAACATTTTTTCGTCAAGGGAATTTTCTTCTCGGCGACCCTAGAGATTTCCCGCGTAAGGCCCCTTGGCCTAGATAAAACTTTTCTGAGGTTTCTTCGAAAGGCATTTTTAAGCAACATTTTTTGTTTCTTAATTTCTGCTTCTTTCATTTTTTCATTTTCTCCTTTATAGAAAAATATTGCGTTGATTATCAAGTAACAAAAAAACGAAGAAAGGGAGAAAGAAACGGCCGCCAATAACAAAAAAATCCAGGTATATTCTCGATCTAAACGTTTCAACATATCTGTATACCTATAAAAAAAGTAGAAATTTCCAGCAGAGATCGAGAAAATCAATACGATTATGGCAAGGCTTTCAAATCCACACATGATAGCACATTTTTCGCTGCGTTTCAAGATACGGTAGTAGTCGCCACTCTGCATTTGAATATCTAACGCTGACAGTGATCGACTTTCGTGGTCTCCTTCTCTTGTTGACCGAGATCCCGATCTCGATCGATTAATTGAGTTATCATCTATAATCTCTGACTTTCGTGGTTTACTTTGGCTTTGTTTCAGGTTTGTAGCTGTATAATTATCGTCTACCTGGATTGCATTGGTACCACTCCCAAAATTTCCCTTCTGTGCCACCTGTATGTTAGTATCACAAGCTGTATCTTCTACATTTTTATTCTCATTTGGAACTTCGTTTTTAATAGTAGAATGTTGTACAATAGCAGTGTCAGCACAACTTTTTACCTCAACCTTTTTTGATTCCATGAACGATATAGACGTTATCCTGGGAAAGGACTACAAACACTTTTTTTTTGTTGGGCTATCGGCTCACTCGTAAACAAGATTTTACTTGTCTGGTATAACTTATCTGATAGTACATACACTAGTCCAGGTATTCGACTGTAAAATACATATTTGTTTTATAATATATTATTTTCATAGAATACAACGTGTTATTACAATAGAAATTATGAATAAACGTACTATACATATTTTTATACTTATATATAGATAATAAACCTATATGGTACCATCAGGCCAGGCATCCTGGCATTCATTTAATAAATATATTTTTTTATTAGTGCATTGTTGCCATTAGCACATTAATACCTGGTATAATCCTGGCTGTGTCCTCTCTGGCTGTGGTAATAATATCAAAATATGCATACATTTTTTTCGTTTCAAGTCTGGCAAGAGATCATATAAGAGAGAGAGGGCAATGTATATATTGGGATGCGTGATAATATTTGTAGTGAATAAAAAATATTACACGCGCAATTTTATTATTTATATAATCAATATATATATATTATTAGAATATACCAATATGCTAACTTTTGGCTCCCTTCGACTGAAGCAATCTCCTTCTCCTCGTAACTTTAGAACTTAGCAATTTTCTACTAGTTAATAGTTTTCTACCACCACGATCACTAATGTCATTCTCATTTTCTTTTTTATTACTGCTACTATTGTTATCAATAGTAACACTGCTGTTGTCAACATCTTTGGTACTATTACCATCTAATGCATTTGTGTCATTTGTCAACGGAACACTACTGTTACTGTCGAGAATACTAGAATTTGCCTTGCTATCGTTCACAGTGGGTGTTACATCTAAGTCTTTAACTTTTTCAAATGTATGACGAAGTGGTTCCATTGGTACTGGTTTTCCACGTGGTGACAGCGTCTGCACAAAGGTGTTGTTACTATAATAATTAATGGGATTTGTAAAGTTTGGAACTTCTATGCCGTGCAGCGGATATGCAAATTTATTTAAAATACTGTTGGTAACATAATCATTTACATTCTCTACTTGTAGCTGGGTTGAATTCATCATAGCGATCTTCAAGGCCAGAGTCTTTATTGTTGCTCCATATAGTTTTGTTTTAACGTGTTTTAAACTGTCTTCCCAAATTGGAAAGTGTTGTGATATTCTATCAAACCTTTCCCTATGATGTGGCCCCTTTACGTTGACTATATGATTATACACTGCTTCAGGATTGTAATGCTTAGGTCTTTTGACTACTGTCGGCTCTTCATCTGGAATATTAACGCTATTTACTAAATTTCTAATTGAACTCTTGCTAATCAATGGGACAGACTTTATATTACTTCCAAGAAGATCCCCTCCGTTAGAAGACTCTTCATCGCGTTTTATGTTTATTCCGTTTGCAAAAATCAGTATAGTAAAAAAAGTAAAAATTTTATATTTCATGGTTAAAGATTCGATACAAGTAACAATGCAGGGCTTCTGGGTGTTCTTTAGGTTTTTACTCCGTTATTAATACATATATATGTACACCTTGTTCCGGTTGCAACAGTGTTTTCTCTTATTACTATTTTCATTCTTTACAAGTAACACAACTTGCTAAACACAAGATAGAAGATTATTACCAGGATTACACAAAAAAATTACACTTCGTATATTGCTATTCGCCACCAAACCATGCAAAATGCAATAGCACTTTGCAGCATTACCTCCCCCCTCTTTTTTTTCTTTTTTCTTCAGTTTGCGTTTCTTTTTCGTCAAATAGGACGTTTTGCTTCACTAAAAGTATACGAATAACCCACGAGCCCAAAAATCCTCCGAAATTTACGGAATACAAAATTTCCACTTCGCTTCGAACATTAATTATAACTGTAGCGAAATAGCTATTGGCGTGCTTTAGGAAATTTTAGACAAACAGATGAGGATTTTACATCTGAATGGATCCATATATGAAGCATGAAGGAAAGGGGACGACGAAGTCTGGAAAAGTAATAGAGAGTTTTTGTCTTGTTATTATATGCTTCTTGGTTGTTGTTTATAATGTATTATTAATATAATAATATAAATAGTGTATTACTATTAATTAATTTATTATTAATTATTATTATAGTGCCAGTGCTATACGTAGAATGTTAAATATATATTGAATAAACATATTAGAACTGAGTATAAGGCTGAATCAAACTAAAGTACCGGACAAGAAAGTAGAATACAAACGTAACAAATAGCCACCGTCTCTCACTAAGTATGGCATGGCATAATAAGTTATTGATACGTATAATTTCTTTTCTATGTTGCTGCATGTTTGCAACGAGTAGTGGCAATGCACAAAGAAAATCGTGTCGAGCTACAAATCTCCTGCAACAAACTCCATCTGGAGACAACAGTGGGGCAAAAACGACAGCGTACAATATTTTTCCAGTTAGCGTGGACAAAAATGCGTATTTAGAACCAGTTAAAAATGCAAGGCCTACGTGGAGTATATGCGAAGGTACAACGCATCTTGGTCTTATAGGAGACGTGAAGTACTTGGCCGACACGAACGAACTGGCATATTATTTTGACTGTAATAGCGAAAAAAACAACGAGACGGCCCTTTGCAAATCGGGAGCTCAACAATGTTTTTCAACGGAGTGTGTTTTGCAATTGAATGACAAATTGTTTTGTGTATGGGTAGAAGGAGCAGACGGGGCTTACAACTATGGTATAAACGAAAATTCATGTTTTGCAGATTATGCACCAAAAACTGCAGCAGATATCAATGCAGACCTTGCAACCAAAAATCCCGATAAAAGCACTGATAGTCAACTTAGTGCTACGGTTGGTGCTATTCAAGAGGTGCATAGATTAAACGGTGCTTGTAAAACAGAAATTGCAAGTCGAGGTCCTGTTGCCATAAATTCTAGTGCAGTATGTCTCCAACTTCAAAACGCCAAAAAGACATTGCAGGCTACTTTCGCTTCATTGCATCAAGAATTTCAAAAGGAGAAACCTGAAAAACAGGTAAATTTAGTTCAAAGGGAACAGGCTAGCATGGATAAATTAAAGGAGCAAGCAGTAGAGTTTCAAAAAGAAATTGATAGAAAAAATAAAATTGCAGCATCGTTAAAGAAGACGCAAGAACAAAGAGAACAAAAGATAGAACAACTGATAAAACGAAAGAAGAAATATGAACTAGAGGAAGGAAACGTTAACAAGAAGGAAAGTCAGCTTGCTGAGGCGAAAAAAGCTGCCCTTGTAGCTGAAGCGCGAGCAACGGCTGAAAAACGTGCCTTGATTCAGCAAGCATTGGCAAAGGAATTAGAAGCAAAAGAGCTCGAAAGTTTAGGAAGAAAAAAAGATGAACAAAAAGCAAAAACTGAACTTGCAAACATGATGGAAAAGTCGGATAAATTAAAGAATGCGATTGATACATCTGAGTCAAAATTGAAACTCGCTGCAGCTGAGACAAAAAGGCAAGAAAAAAAGTATTCAGATTTAAAGAAAAACGAAATGCTCTTAGAAAAACAACGTTTGGAGGAAATTAAAACCTTCAAAGAGTCGCAAAAAGAAGCGTTGAAACAAGAACTAAGTCTACGCCAACGTAAATATCAAATGGAGGACAAACTTCAAAAATTACAAGGCGACGTTGCAACGCTAGAGGGTAAACTATTGGCATCGGGAAAAAAGCCATCAAAACATTCTATGTATGACGTATCTGATATAGATTCAAAATATCAAGAACAAGCTAAAAAAAAAATGGAGTCAATGGTACATGCATATGGAAATGTCCTAACCTCTCAAGTTCCACCTGCCCAAAATGGCATAGCACCTCAAATGCCAGGCTCACTGCCAGCAGTTGTGCCGGATCAACAACCAAAGCAACAAAATATTAATATTGTTATTGGTTGCGGGAAAAATTGTAATAAGAAAGAAGATAAGAAAGAAGATCGAAAGAATTCTCTACCAGAAGGTAAGACAGAATCTGCTCCAAAAGTACAATCTGCTGTCAAATCAGCTATTAAAAAAGTAATGGCCGATCGCGCAGCAGAAGATGCAGACATGCTCGAAAGGAGACGTTTAGAGCTTGAGCATGATCAACGTGTACAAGAACAGGCAGCACAAGATGTGAAAAAAGCATTAGATGAAAAACGAGATGCAGAAGATAGAGTACAATTACTAAAATCCCGTTTGAACCAGCAAAAATCGGAGGGCGACGGTGTCAAATCTGAGTTAGCAAGAGAGAAAGCAGTTAGTCAAGTAGATAAACAGAAAGCAGCTGATAAAGCTGCAAACCTGCGGGATCTTGCTGAGAAAGCTTAACACAAGTATAATGAACCTCGTATTATGTGGATTGATATTAACACAAAGTGTAACAAAATTAAAAAGCATTACATATTTTACGAGTTCGTACAAAATACGTATGCATATATCTTATATATATCAATTAAAATACACTAAAATTTTATTAGCACTGTCATCTGATTTCATCGCTGTGATTTCTTCTACAAATCGAGACGTTCTTGTACTGATTTACGTTGTGGTACTGAAAATTACCTCTGCACGTTAGTATAACCTTTTACATTAATTCTTTGAGTAATATCAAAGTAAAATATTTATATTTTTATTTATATAATTAGTTTATTGCTGATGTCTATAAACAGCTAAAAGGACAACTGGAAAGAAAAATATAGAGTTATGGAACGATGTCTATAAAGAACTTTTTTTTAAAATATTAAATGTACATAATTATTGGTGATCTACTCAATCTTAATGCTAATCGGCCTTGTACGAGTTTAGCTGGGTTTATAAATAGTAACTATAAAGTAAACTATTGTTATCCAATACATAGCGGCGAAATGCCGCTATAACTCTCGGCCTTTTTGGCACTTTACAAAAAAACTCTCATATAGGAAGGCGGGGAATAGGGGTACATCATATCCCCCCTTTCCCCTTTTGATTTCGCCTTACTCGCTATCTCTAAATGCAAACACGTATGTATCTTGTCCATCATCACTGCCTTTGATCAAACTTTTGTATCTTTTCGTACCAACAATTCGTTCAATTTGAAAATTATCGAATTTAGTAAACAATGTAGATATTTGTGGTCTGTCGTCGGTGTCGTCACGGCTAGTATTGAGGTCATGCGTGCTAACACTGCTATTGCCACTACTTACAACTAAATCACACATTTCATTGTATAAATTAGGATTCAAAGGTGGCGCATAAAAAATTAGATGTTTAATACCCCGGATTCGATATCGATTGTAATAATGAAATCTTTCACTATATAATAAAATTCTTGATTTACCATGAAAAAAGTATGATCGTTCTCTTGTTATTTTGTTCGCTTCTGTATACTCGCATAATAAACCAGGATCTAATTTGTCTTTTAAAAATAGTTGTTTAATTCTCAAATAATCAAAGTAAGATGGTATAAATAGTAAGGTGCCCGTGTTCTTCTGCGTAGTCAAATATTCTTCTTCATCTGCATCTAACCCTTGGCAAATTCTTTTTAATCGTGGGTACAGTTTCCTTTTGAAATAATCAAAATGCTTCTCATGGCTTGCATTTGATAAAGTTTTCTTATCGACTTCAATTCTTTTAAATACATGCTTTGATGCAGTAACGACATCGTTCATTTCACCGTAATGTTCTACCGTTAATTTGCTTATACCTGATATGTTTCTGCAATGTTTACTAAATATAGCATTAAAACGCACGTCTGTATGCGAACTCACAACAATTGTTTGTCTTAAATATTTCGCCATGCCGTCTAAATAATACGGGAGTACTCTACTGAAGTCTATTCTATTTTTTTTATCACCATTATTACTACCGGGTAAACCACTCGGAATAACATTGGTTAGCGATAAAATATCTTGTACATGTTTCCAATTTTGCATCAACATGCCACATGCTTGATCTAGTATCAAAATTTCTATTGACGATAAAAAGTCAGAATCTACATGCTTCGTATCATCTAACTGCCCATTTGCACCAGTTAATAAACGTAATCCCAAAGGTGAAGCCAATATAATATCCGATTCATAAAAATCGCTGTACAATGTGCACGATTTGCGATTTATACTCATCCCTAAACGAAAAAAATCATCGTTATTTTTTGCAAACATTTCTATCCATTCCTCTGGCTTACGTCTTCCATCGCGTGTGTATTCACTTTTTCGCCTCCCTTGCTCATCTAATATATCATTTTCAGGTCGTATCCCGAATTCTGCATCAAATTTTTGCTTATTTTTTACATTAGTTATCGTTGACGGTAAGTATTTTAAAATTGTATCAACGTATTTTTTCGCCGAAGCACGAACTGGTAAGAGAATTAACACCTTTGGGCGTGTAAACCCTTGATCCCGTAGGTTACCCAAGGATTCTGATTTTGAATTAGGTTTCATTCCATTGCCTCCTCGGGCTGGACGATTAATATTTTTATCAAAAACAGTATTGTCGCCATGATCCTCATCGCTTTCAAGTAATTTCGTTGGCATTTTCTCTGGATCCATATGGATTATAGATGAAAATTTCTCTTCCTTAGCCTGTTCTCGTTTAATTTTTCTTTCGTAACGCCGTTTCTTACGTTGCCGTTCAGCAAGGTTAGGGTCGTCGTTACCAGCAGTATTCTTGTCTTGTGATACAGCATATTTTATCAGTTGTTCATCTCTACGCTGTTTACTTGCAATTCCAGCCAGTTTAATTTTGTTATTATTTTTTGTAATAACAGCTCGACTTTTTATAATGTGATTTAATAAATGCAACGATAATACAGATGTGATCTCATGTGGAAAAGATATTTCTTGAAACCGCGTTGAAAGAAACAAGTCGTGATAATTATTAAGTGATGGAAATATAATGCTTTGCAATTTAGAGAAACCATGTGGATTTTTATTTATACTACTTTTTTCATGAGAAATACTTTTGTAGTTCTTATTACAATTTTCCATCCATTGCTTTGCTAATCTTGGCTTCATGATAAAGTCGTGCACGAGAGAATTTTGAATACTTTCTGCATGTTCTTCGTTCTTATTTTCCATCCGTATTTGCTGCAAGGAAGATAATGCATTTCTCGAAAAATATTGATGGTAAAAGTATTTATTACCACCAATATTAAATATCGTTTTCTTATTTACAACCTTATTACCGTTTGCTGAA
>JACKZZ010003118.1_pt1 | contig 12392 bp, 6 predicted proteins | sample 8027871 | NCBI WGS metagenome assembly JACKZZ01 (sample SAMN15724774, study PRJNA655200) | protist metagenome | isolation source: fluorescence activated cell sorting (FACS) single amplified genomes of... | place: USA: West Boothbay Harbor, Gulf of Maine | collected 2000-07-19
TAATCCCGAGGTTCACACTGCTCCTCTGTCGAGGGAGAATGCCCCGGAAGTGACTGGATCGGGTGATGTTGATGAGGCGGTGAGGTTTGCTAAGCACTCTTCGCTTATCCCTAAGGTCTTCCCGATTAAAGGTAGGGCGTGGACAGCGACGGAGGATCTTAAGGCAGGCACCGTTCTCCTGGTGGAGAAGCCTTATGTCGGAATTTTGGATGTAGAAGCTGAGAGGAGGTGGCCCCAATGGCAAGAGTCTTCCGAATCCGTGGATACGGATGGGCTCACGGTTCAGCTTTTAGAATCAGAGATTAAGAGACGGGAGGGGAAATCGCTCGTGGGGAAGAACGGACAGGCGCTTCACTACGGTTTGGCGCTTCATCCATTTGAGTTTGATGAAGGGAACCAGGAGGCACTTGACACCTTAGACCGCCTTATTCTCCTTCAAGAAGAGGCCGAAGCGGCGGCGGAGAAGGGGGATGGAGAGAAGGGTGAGAAGTCCGCTACTAAGGCCCCTACTAAGTCTACTACCACCGGCAAGGAATCGGATGCTGAGTTGGAGGAACTCTTGGAACTTGAAGAGGACGAGGAAGAAGAGGAAGAGGAGGGTGATCTTTCTGATATCGACTTAGATCGTCTCACACCGGAACAGCTGAAACAACTTCAGGAGGAGGCTGCTCTTGGGTGTCTTCGCGGCCTAGAAGAAGACGAAGAAGAGGACAGCATGGACTCAGAGGAGGTTGCTCACATGCAGCAAGAACTGCTCAGGACCGCGAAGAAGCCCGGACAAGAGGAGGCTGAGAAGGAATCCGAGTCCAAGTCTAAGAAGGAGGAATCTCAATCCGAAAGTGAGGGGGAATCTGGTGAGGAAGATGGATCTGACTCTGAGGAGGAGGATTCCGAAGCCGAAGAAGCCCGTATCAGGACCCTCGTTGACAAGGAGATGATGGCGAAATTCGAGAAGGTCAACACGCTCGGCAAGAAGATGAGCAAGGGGCAGGATGGGGAGGACCAATTCGATGTCCCAGATCAAGTTGTAGTTCGCTCCAAAGTCCGCCACAACTGCCTCGGTTTCTACACGAATTCCGAGCAGTTTTCCTACCCGTTGAACTACATGAAATTTCAGGGGACCGGTCTTTATCTGCTGGCTTCGCTGTTTAACCATAGTTGTTGTCCTAATGTGGCCCGTTTCGGCGTAGGAGACTGTCTCTTCTTCACGCTCACGAAGGACGTCCAAGCCGGCGAAGAACTCTGTATCTCTTACATCGAATCCGATAAGTTGGGGGAGAGTAAGGTCTTCCGGGATGAGAGTCTTAGGCGGGATTTCACGTGTGCCTGTGAGAAATGTATTAGGGAAGGGAAAGAATTGGAAAAAGAAGCGAAAAACGCCAAAAAAGGAGCCGATATCAAAACGGAGGAGCAGTATTTCAGGGTGGATGCTCAATTGAATGCGCAAATGTCCCTCCAACCCCCGGAAATGAGCATCAAATTCATCGAGGATATCCTCCAGAATGGAGCGGAAGGGGAAAACGGAGAACGCCTCCAATTACTCGGAAAAGACCGCATTGAACTCCGCGGGACTAAGGCGATGTCGCAAGCTCATTTGGGGAGGTTTGGAGACGCAAGGAGGACTTACACCGAATGTCTCGACTGGTACAGGGAAAATATCTCGAAAACGGAGGAGAGTATCGTCGTGTATTCGACCCTTGCGGGGTTGTATGCTATTGCCGAATCCGTCCTGAATGAGGGAAAGAAGCGGAAATTGGACAGCGGGAAAGAGGAAGATTTGCTCCAGATCGCGAAAACCCACATTAAAGAGGCCTTGGATTGCCACAAGATCGCGTTTGGGGATTTCGGTGAACAGTGGTATGCTCTGAGGATGGAGACCGAGCTTGGGCATTGTCTTTTGTGGGTGGAAGAGGGTGTGAAACGTGTCAAGGGACTTAAAAAGGGTTCCGAATCTTCTCAGGAGGTTCTGGATTTGGTCAACAAGGTTAGTGAGAAGTTCTGGGGAATCGCGCAGGAGGAAGCCTAAACGGCTAGAAAACGCGAGAATGGAGGGGTAAATTGCGGAGGGAAACTGAAAGGGATTGAATGAGGAGGGGGATTCAACGCACAACCAAGAGCGGGTTCCAACGGGGAACGCGCAATGTTGACTTAAAACGCAAAGATTCTGATTGTGTGCAGAGCAATCGCACTGCCACCGTGAGAAAGACTGATGATTTGGTGTTCAAGATTTTCCCGCGTAGGCACAGCGTGTCACGTGTTAGGCAGTAACCTGATGTTTAGGACGAGATTCGGTGTCGACATAGCTTCAGTAGACTGTAGTGTAGTCACATGACCTGACCCCGCTATTTGACTTGTCTCCTGACTAGAGTTTATGACTTAAGCACCCTTTTCGCACCCCTAATCTCACTTCCCCCCCAAAAAATGGTCGCCGCTCCCGTCTTTTGGCAGAACTACCTGAACCGGTTGAACACCCATCCGCTCTCTACCAAGGGCTCCACTGCGACCTTTCTTTTCGCGGTTGCGTTTTGGATTTCCTCATGGAACGGTCGTTCACCGGAGCAGGTCGAGAAAGATGACCGACAAATCCAAACGGCCTCAGCCTCAGGCTCATCTCAGTTGAAGACCCGCCTGCTTCAGGTACTGAAATTCCTCGTCTCAGTGGACAAAATCGGACTGGTTTCCTACATGTTCTGGGGCCTCATCACCACTCCCGCGAACCATTATTGGCAGCAATTCCTCTTCTTCCACGGTCCGTCGCGGATGCCGGTCAAACTGGTGCTGGATCACGTTACTTTTAGGTACGCGATCACCACTGTTTTTCTGGCTTATTTGAGCGGAATCAAGAGCTCACGGGCGGAATATAAGGCTGTGGAGGATGAGAACAGGGGGAGTTCGGAAGAAACTGTTGAGTTTGAAAACGTCTACGATTCGGCTATTGTGCGAGAAGCAGACAAGGCCGCTGGGGCCGTTAGTCCCAACAAGTCCGGGACTGTTAAGAGCGAGTCGTGGACTAAAATTACGCGGAGAGGGGGGAAACCGGGGGAAAACGGGAATAACAATGCCAATAACGCCAAGGATCTGTCTCCGACGGTGGCGATCGATAACTCTCCTGGGCAAGTCAGGCCGGTGACTGCTGGCGCAAGTCTCGGCGTGATTTCCCCCGAGATGCTGCAATCGCAGTCTCAGAAGGTTAAGGTGGATGGGAAGTTAGTGGCGCGGCTGCTAGGGGCGTATCTTAAGGGGTTTGTACAGGGACCTCGAAATTTGGGATTGGAATTAATTAAAAACCTCAACAAATACTGGCCCCTCATCCAAGTCGTGAACTTCACGGTGATTCCGCTGCCGCTGCGGGTGCTTTATCAGAACGTTGCCTTAGTCGGCTGGGTGGTCCTGATGACGGCGTGGATGAAGAAGAAGTGAGGGGCGGGAATTGGGGGCATTACAGCGGCGAAACCCGCTTTTGACGATCATGATGATGATACAGTAGAGCACGTTAACGATCTTTCCGGCGCCTCTTTTGATGCTTTGACGCACGAACGTTTGACGCACGACACTACTACCTTATGGATCTTCCGCGCCCCACCTAATTTGACTGAAATTTTAAACAACTTTTCCCAATCTTGTCTGAATTCGCAAATCCCCACTCCGGGTGCCATACCCGTCTGAAAATACGTCAACTGTTCTGTTATGAATCTCCATCTCGTATCCCTCTGAAATCCAAGAATCCTCTTATCCAAGAATCCTCTCTCAGAATCTCTCGTCAAATCTTCCCTGTTTCCACTCTAAATCATGAAATCCAACAGTCTACGTCATGAAATCCAACAGTCTAAATCGTGAATTCCAACGGTCTAAATCATGAAATCCAATAGTCTCGTGAATCCTTCCTGTTTCGTACCTGAAGTAGAATCCCAGTATCGGTCTGTCTGTCTCTTCCGTAAATGCGTCCAATCTCGTTTCCCAGTCTCCACGTGAATTCCACCCTACCCTGAATCGAAGTCCCAACGCCGCAACCAAGCTCCCCAACACCCCACGGCCCTTCCGGATATCTCTCAAATTATCGTTCTCACTCCTCCTTTCCCTTTCCCGGTTCTTAACCGACGCCGGAATCAGACTCCCGTTAGCGCCCCTTTCGAGCTTCGTAAAAAACACAGTTTGCTCGATCTCCCGCCTGCAGTTTTCTACCAGGAGAAGTCCCTCCGCACTCATAACCGCACATTCACAACTATAAATCGCCCTCTCAAGGGCCGCCGCCGAAGCCTCCAACCCCTCCTTCCGCGCTCTTATAGAGCTCATCCTTTTGAGGTTCCATGACCGCTGGTCCAGGAGGGTGAACGCTTGAGACTTATCCCCCACTGTTAACCGTCCCTTCGCGTCTTCTTTGAGACCGTCACAAGCCTCTTTTAGTTCCTTCTCAGTCTCTCCGAGGTCCTGAGCCTCGCGCAGACAAACATGGGTTAAGTACTGCATCCCCTTCGTATCGACCCGAAGATGAAACGGCCGCCCCGGTATTGGGGTCGACAAACTCAGCATCCCCGGCAAATTATAAGGGTCAAAGTCGGTCCACCACGTCTTTGAATCTAATCTACCCGTGCGAGAGGTCTGCTTCGCGTAGGCGGTCTCCACTATCGCCCGCGCGTTCACCGGGTCCTCGTCGACTTCCGGCATTTTCGAGGGGTTTTGGAGCTCATTTTCCACCTGAGACTGAAGGTACCAGTCAGAGTTGGGAGAAGGATCAGGAGGCTTCGGCCCCTCCGCCGAAGACTCAGAACCTGAATTGTAAGTCGTCAGGTTCTTCAGTCCAGCCCCGGTTAACCCCTTTACAGGAGCATCATCTTGATCACTCCCTAATCGGGAAAGGAGATACATCGCCCCCGCCCCCAAAGCCGCGGAGGTGACCATATGGAGAGTGGGATCTGCGGTGTCCATCTTGGGCAAAATAAGATGAATTTACGAGTACTTTACACACTATACCGTACGTTCCCACTATTTCTAAATCAAAGGCTATTTACAGGCTAATTTACAGGCTATTCAACAACTACTTAGTCTTTTCTATTTCAAAATCTGAATTTAAAATCTGATCTAAAATCGGGGTAAAATGGCTGTCAGGTGGGGCGAGTGGAAAGCGGGAAGGAATGTTAGTGTTGGTGGTGGAGGGTGTCCATTTTGGACAAAATATGGAGGTTTTATGACTATGATGAATATGGAGGCAAACGTAGTCGAGTCATTTCGAGGCCTTATTCCGCGGCCGAAAGTGGAGGCAAACGAATCGAGCGAGTTCAACGAGCGACAATCAACGAGCGACAATAATTCAACACAATATCCGAGAACAGGAGCACTGTATTATCTGTAAGGGTCTAAGGGCGAGAGCAAGCTGAAGCTGCTCTATCGCAGGCGATTTCACAAGTCTTTTAGTGTAGTGAGTGAAATATCAATGACCTAAATTATAATAACGTCTGGTAAAGCCGGCCCGTAGGCCAGGCATAATGCGGGTCAAGGTGACCCTATTCTAATCGAGAAAGCTTATCTACACACTTTAAACTGATCTACACATGATCATTCGGCTCCCGTAGGACCGGTGTTTCTAAACATTTTTCTATCAAATATTTCTCCTTCCTCCGCATTGAACCTCCCTCTCTCCGCCCTATATCCTATTCTCCTCACAAACATCCTCCCAGACCTCCTGAATCTCTGCCCTCCATATGGCCCAATCGATCAAGTCCACGTAGTAAAACCCGGTTTTATTGTAGATGTGCCGGAGGTAGTTCCATTCCTTGGCGATTCCGGCATCGGAACAGTCGATATTGAGACCCCATTCTCTTAGCCGCGGACACGCCCCTCTAAACTGGTCCTCCGTAAGCTCACTCGCTGTCTCATCTTTGGGGTCAAACGACAAATGCTCGACCGCCTTCGTCATCTCATCCAGACTCATGGAAATCTTCTTCAATCTCGCCTGCAAAAACCCGGTCTCCCCGGCCCCATCAGCCCCGCTATCCGCCAGAGTAGCTAGGTCGGGCTTGTGTTCCGAAAAAGGCCCAACTCCAATCTGCTCCTGCTTCAAAGTTATGTCCAACAACCCATAAAAACCGGCCAGTTGAGCCTCGTTCAACACCTCCATGCCCCTGCCACGCTCCATATGAAACTTACTCGTTTGGCCCTTACCCGTCTGACCGAGAAAATTCTGATTTCCCGGTTGAGAACTCGGGATGGGCTTCATAACCGCAGGCTGTTTCCCCCCCTTGGAGGAGTCGTCGTTGGTGTTTGAGTCGTCGCCCTGAGCCTTGTCCCCCGGGGATCCTTCCGGATAAAACAACATCTGCTTATATTTTTTCAATCGCGAAGAAGGTGAGACACAGTAACTCCCCGCAGAACCCCCGAGAGCTATGCTTGAAGATGAGGTTGAGCCCGCTCCAGACCGTACCGAAGGCGAACCGACCGAGCGAGGGTAGGCACCGGATTTCGCTGCGATTTTGGCGGCTGCCGCTTGGCGGGAAACCGGCCCTGGAGGACCCCTCCGCTTTGGCGACTCCGAGGACGACAACCGCAGCACCGGGGTTCCCTTCTTGCCTTCCGGATAGTAGAGCCGATTCCCGGGAGAGGAGGCGTTTTGAGCGCCGGAAGCAGCCTTCGTCTTCCCTAACGCCTTTGGCAGTGGTTGTGGGGCAGGTTTGGGAGGCGCCTCTGTGGCCCCAACCGCCCCGGAACCCGGAGCCAGTTTTTGTGCCACAGACTGCTTGTTGATATTCCGGAGCAGATTCGGGTCCAACCGGACGTCATTCGTCGTCCCCCAGCTCACAGTGTATTTTGCTGCTGCATCTCTTTCCGGTTTTGTAACCGTCAAAGCGTAGTTTAGTTGGGAGAAATCAATCACATAATGGAGTAAATTCTTCAATAACTCCGAGTCCAAAAACTTCCCCTTCGCCCTAGATTCCAGCACAAAAGGATCGTACAGACCCTTCAGGTCCGGCGGCGGAAGTCCCGGTTGCTCCTTGCGGCGGTGCGCTTCTGGTTCGAGGGTGTCAGCAAATTGCTCCTCACCATCAAGAACGGCGTAAATAAACGCATATTTTATGATTTTCATCAGTTGCCGTTGGTTACTATACTTCGATACATACTGCCTCATAAAGCACCACAACAAGTGACCCTCATCCGACCGGGAGGAATCGAACTCCAGGTGGGACTGAACCGCTCCGTAAAAGTTGGATTGGAGTTGATCAAGGCTTAACACCAGAGGCTCCATCGTCCCCGCAACGGCTGACCGATTAAAATGATTAGCAGACTCGTGAAGATCGTTACCCCCGCCAACCCATCCTTTCGGCACCACCCGCTCCTGCTGTTGCTGCTTCTTCGACTTAGGACTGCCACCACCGAAAGCAGTATCTGAGCCTTTCGGGTTGTTGTTATTCGCTGCCGCAGCGCTGGAGCTGCTGTTCTTCCCACTCTCCCCCCCAGAACCCCCCTGACCCTCAGGATAAAACAATTTGCTGCTTCCCCGCGTCTCAGAGGCCTCTTCGCTTTCCTCTTTGACCTCCGTGTCGTTTCCTGAGGCGGATTCATCCCCCTCGGGTATCCCCTCCGCCCTAGCTGCACTCCCTCTCTCCCCGCTTGGAACTTCTGCTGTATACATCTCCGAATCTTCCAACCCCCGCTGTTGGGCTTTCAGATTCAACATACTAAGAGCCTCCGGCTTCAACTGTAGTTGACCGGTCTCCGGATCTATCGGGAGACTGTTGGGATCTTTGATGCGGTTCATAAGAGCAAGACGCCGGCCTTCGTTAGTAATTGGAAGGTAGCTGGCGAGAAACTGCCATGCCGCAGCTTGGTGCATCCTAGAATCCCTCTCTTTAAGGGCTTCCCGGAGAATCTCCTTAAACTCAGGACTCTTTTTCTCCAAGCTCTTGTTGAGGTCCCTTGGTAACCGATTTGCTAAATCATGATCTCCCGGTAAACCCACAAAATCAACAAAAGTTCTTAAGATAACGTCCCCAGTACTCTCATCTAAATCAAGCTCTCCTGACCGCCAATATTGGAGGTGAATAACCGCGGAGGCCACCCTCATTGCACTCATCCTGAGTTCTTCCTGAGTCAAGCTAACCTCCTGATGGCTTCTCTCGCCGGCATCAAACTTAGTCTTCGCCGCGTAACACAGCGTCGGCCTCAAATAAGAAGGCATGTCCCTTTCCGAGCGCCAAACGCACGTCGTAGTGGGCACCCTAACGAACCTGCTCTGCTTCTTCTTCGTGTGATGATGATCGTGGTGGTGGTGTCCGTGGTGGTGGTGCTCTTTAGCGTTGAGCAATTCTTCTGCTTTTTGGATTTTGAGGGCTGCTAATTGCCACCTATCCGGTTCGTGAGCGTGCGGCTCCACCCGCTCCGCCTTGAACTTATCGTGAACCGAGGAGGGGACTAACGGTCCTAACTTCCTCATCAACTGCAACTGCCGCCCCTGCTGCAATTCCAATTCCTTCCTCGCATTATGTGGCGTAAAATGGGAGTGGTGCGGAGGGCAGCGGGCCATCTGGGCCGGCAGCTTGCCCGCGATTTTCCTCGCGGTGAACATGGAGACGGGTTTCTTATGCATATCGGTAACAAGAGCTGTTCCCTCTCTTTGCTTGTGAAATTCTATCCCCCGCCCGACTGCGTCCTCCTGAACCAGGTTACCCGGTTTCCACGGGTACCTCGTCCTGGTTATGGGCGTGATATCCCCCATTCCCGCGTGCATATGAGTTCCCGACTCCGTTGAAGAAGTCTGGTATGTTAAATGAATCGGCCTCCCATCCGGCCCCCGCCCCAGCGGGAGCTCCAAATGGCCGCTGTCTTCGTGATGGGTTCCCCCGCTAGAGGTGTGGAGCCCGAGTTTATGGGTCCCAGTGAGCTCCGTGTGGACTTCGTCACTCACGGTCACGGTCTTATGACGGGGTTTAAAGTTAAGCTCATACTGCACACTACTCGTTCCGTGCTTATGAATTGGGTGATCAACGCCGTCTAACCGCAAAACCCTATCGCGGTAATACTCCGGCAACTCCCGTTGCACTAATAAGCGACTAACACTGTTGTTCTTCACCAAATCCTCACACCTCTCTCTTACGTGTAAGTGGGAGGTTGCTAGGACGAATTCTAGATTAGAGTCGAACGGATCCGATTCGTCTAGACAGAGGGCGACTTTATGTTGTTCCATCGCATCTTGGACTGATTGCCCGTGGTTGTTCTCCACATCAGGGTTGTCGATTTTTGTGGGCAATTTAGGCGGTTCCTCCTTGTTGAAAAGAGTTGCCGCCCCTGTAGCCGCTGCGGTCGTTACTGCTGCTGTACTGTAACTTCCCCCTAATGAAGCTGCTCCTAATGAAGCTGCCCCAACTGTAGACGTGGTGTCGTTGACGTTGTTACTGTTGTTGAGGGAATCAGGGGGATCTGCACCTCCTGCGGCTGATTTAGCCGAAGACTTAGCGGAGGCCTTCGACTTAGCTGAAGCCCCGCTCTTAGCCGACGCACCTGATTTCTCGCTGGCTTTACTCTTAGCAGAGGCTCCCGACACCTTAGACGTTGTTTCTGCTGCATCAACATCGGCTTGGGAGGCGGTTCCGTCGCTTCCTGCCTTCTTTTTAGCCCTAGCCTTAGCCTTGGATTTAGCCGTCGCCTTCGACACCTCCGACACATCATCAGGAACCGCGGATTCAACATTCTTTGAGTCCTTAATCGTAACAGATTTTGCATTGTTAGCGTTCGCCAAATCCCCCGCCGCAGCCTTAGCTTTCGCTTTTGGTTCCTTCCCTTCGGGAATAGTTGGGAGATCCCCTGGGATAGGAGCGGGCGCCGCTGCCGCCTGCGCTTCCGGTGCACCACCCCCATGCTCATGATGGTGCTCGTGATGCTCCCCGTGATGCTCATGATGGTGGTGCTCGTGCCCGTGCTCGCCGTGCTCATGACCGTGTTCATGATGGTGGTGATGCTCCCCGTGATGGCCGTGCTCCCCGCCCGGATGGTCCCCATGGCCGTGGTGGTGGGAGTGGCCATGCAACTCCCGGTAGGCGCGGACTCCCCCCGCCATCAGTAACCCGGACTTTTCGACCCTCCTCATTTCCCCCTCTACTTCTTGGGAAATCAGTTCTGAGGCGGACGCATCCCGGGGCGCCTGACTCAGAATCCAATGATCTAATTCTGTTTGGAAGCCCTCCCGAGTAGCTATATGAGAATCGCTAAAGTACAAAACCCCTAGTTTACGGTCGGATATCGACTGCAAGTGATTGTAACCGGCGTGCCATTTCGACGCTAAGCCCCCCGCTCCTTTCGCGACCCGCTCCCGCTGCGTCCCTTCGAGATAATCGTGAGAATTTCTAAAGACCGAGATCGACCTTCTCTCAACTGGATGAGCGTTTTTCACATCAAACTCCAGGTTCCGGCGGATTTCGTCTTCTGCCCCCTCGTGTGGTGGCCTTAGAGGCATTCCCACTCCTAGTCTCTGTAAATCCAACCCCGAATTCATCACGTCTATCCCCGTTTGACTTATCATGGGGTCCTGTGGTAGGATCTGTTCCCTCCTCTTCAAGTAAACTTCTTTTGCCACCTTATTAAGATGAGAATGCGGTATATCTCCGGCTATAGCGCCCCCCTCCGCCGTCCCATCCCCGCACCACTGCACGTGCGGATCCCTCGGTTTCAAGGGGTGCCCATGCGGCCTGTCCTTCGCGCTGTGCGGAGCGTGCCCGAAGACGTGGAAGTCCTGCACGGGATGGCCGCGGATGGGCATTCCGTTGATTAATTGCTCGTTAATATGCTCGTTGTTTGGGTGTTGGTAATTCTCTCTGCTCCATCTACTCCTCCAATCCCACTCACCCTGCTCGTGCTGAAGGAGATGGAGAACCCTAGCCGAACTAAATTGCCCCGCCCTGGCCCCCCTAGTATCTTGCGCATGTCCGCTCTGACCGCAATCTGATCTCATTCCGGTGTGCATAAGTCCCTGTTTTCTGAGTGGTCGCCCGTTCTCATCGAGTTGCACGGGATCTGCGCCCCCTCCGGTCTCCGCCTCGTGTTTCTGTTTTAAATGTCTTAAATGTTCGTCCATCTGCTCCGCAAATTCCTGCGCCGAGTGCAAGCTAGGGTCCATTCTGAACATACCTCCCCCTTGCCCTACAGGAGCGTGCCCGTGGGCCGCATGAGGAGCGTGGGCTTCAGCATGCTCTCCGTGACCGGTATGGTGTCCATGATGGTGCGCGACATTGTGGGACATCCCCTCCACCCCATGCCCACTATACCGGTCATTAATCTGACTCCCCCGCAAATTATCCTCCTTATTACTAGGGTGATGGGGGTGGACGTGGGTCGGGGAAGACATATCTTCTCCGGGTTCCAGATCCACCAGTTCGGCGTTATATAAGGGGAGATTGTTAGGGTCCTCTTCCTCTTTCTCCCCCCCATGACGGTGGTGATGCTCCGTAACCGCCCCTCCCGTCGCATGATGAGTGTCGATGGCCGCAGTGATAGGATGCTGCGTCGGGTGGTGATGGTGCTCAAGACCCTGATTATGCGGATGAGTCCCTCTTCCCCCGTGAGAGTGCTGCTCGTGAAACTGATGCTCGGTGCCGACCGATCCGGAGAAACTCCCGTTCGCTCCTTTCCCTGGCGTATGAGGTCGAAAACCGGCGTTCGCTTCTCCTACGAAGAGAGTAACCTGTTTTTTGGGTTTCCCACTAGGGCTTAGACTACCCCTCGCGGGTGACGTCGCCATCGGCTCCTCCTCCGTTACTGAAGCCGACGCAGAAGCCGAGGCTGACGAAGATGCGGAGGATCCCGCCGCGGAAGAGCTCCCACTCCGACTGTAATCCCCAGAGCTGGCGGAAGAAGAACTGGAGAAGCCCTTCGGGTTCATGGTTTGCCCGTTGTTCTGAATCTTCCTCTTTGGTGAGGTAGGACTCATGGACTCATCCCCCAGCCGCTTACTCCGTCGCCTCTTACTCTCGCTCCTAGACCGGGTTCTCGCGGCTCTCTTGAGGGTCCGGGACTGGGCTCTACTGGATTCTTCGTCGGACTCGTTTGTGGCTGTCACCGACGCGGTACCGGCGCCGTTGAAGGTCCAGTCGCTCATACTACAGCTACTTTCTGGGGCATTCGACGACTTAAATTGGTGCTTCTTAAAAGCAGTTGGGCTACCATGGTCGCCGAATTCTGTTCCCGATTGACTCTCCATCTCGCTCTGAGACTCCCCAGTCTGCTGGCACGAAGAGGAAATCCCTTCCCCCTCAGCCCCAGCACCAGAATCCGCCGAAGACGAGTCTCTCTCCCGATAAAACTGGTGAGCAGCCCGCTGATTCAAAATCCCTGGAATCGCTCCGGGGTGATGACCATTACGGATTCGATCGTCATTATCCGTCTCATCCGCGCTCGATTCGCCCGATTCC
>JACKZZ010022354.1_pt1 | contig 12390 bp, 10 predicted proteins | sample 8027871 | NCBI WGS metagenome assembly JACKZZ01 (sample SAMN15724774, study PRJNA655200) | protist metagenome | isolation source: fluorescence activated cell sorting (FACS) single amplified genomes of... | place: USA: West Boothbay Harbor, Gulf of Maine | collected 2000-07-19
CTTTACCCACGGAGCATACTCGTCACCAAGAATAACTAACACCAAGTTAAACACAATCACAATGTAGATAAAGTAGTTGAACACGTTGTGATCTGTGAATTTCTTGACAAGATCGACAACTTTTCCTGAGGGTGGAGGGTATGAAAGCTGCTTATTCATCCACCGTTCCAAGTCTTCGTTAAAATACATGACAGTCACATATCCGGCGTAGAATAAAAGCAAAATGAAAGACTCCACCCAATTAACATAACCATCAACGACGCATCCGACAAGCGCCAATATACCAATGCAATAGCACACGCAATCACGTGCCAGAGGCCACCATGTTAGTGATAAGTTCGGTGCTGCAAACGCACACATGGCTATCACAAATAAAACGTTGAAGACAGCTGATCCGACAATGGTACCGAAACCAATGTCACTCTTCGCAACAAATACTCCCATGATTGACGTAAACAATTCAGGAGCGGAGCCTGAACGTGTTTTTAAATAGTTTGAGGTATTTAAAGAGTGTATATTTAGAATGAGTGAGTGAGATATTTTGTTGCAAGTGCAGATCATACTTTTTAAGTACCTCCAGCTGCCATGAAGGTTGCTCCAGCAACATCATCTTTGAGACTGAGTGCTTCACAAATAGCTTCCAGAGATGCCTCAAAATATTGGTCGCATACTTCTGCAAGTCCCCAAAACATGAACAGCATGACGAGGATGTGAACAAAAATATATCCGCCTGGCCATCTTTGAGCTGCGGTGAAACCGTCCGAAGGAAATTCGGCCATACTACCACCAGACGTCGGATCAGCTCCTTTACTCTGTGGAAAGAGGGAAATTGAGCGTAGTAGAAAAAAATAAAAGGGTCAGTTCATCTTGCCATACATGCATTAATGTGTGACACGACTTACTTTGCATTGAGTTAAATCCAGATCCCCAGTCCCATTTGTAACATTTGCAAGCAGGCGTCCCGCGTGCACGGGACTGTTGACATGTTCAGCCGCGTAGTTGCTATGGCCTAATCAGTCAAAATAATAGATATTAATGTTGTCAGAGGGGTGAAGAAAAGAGCCAAATGGTGACGAAGGTGGCGGCATTCATTATAAAACACGGGCAGATATTGCACAACGTTTGCATCATCGTATGATGTTCGGTGGCAGTTTATAAACAAGGCAAGAAGTAAAAGAGGTGTGTGAGAGTGCTGTTCAGTGCGATACTATTTAGTGTCACCAATAAAGTAGCAGCCGAGTTCGTTTCAGGCAGAAATATATGTGATTGTCGGGTTGATGTGGACTTGCGAGCCTGTTTACCTTGATAGAACCACGTAAGGAAGCCAAGCATAGACACGAAACATAAGGATTTTTGCACAAAAAATTGATGCCTGCGGAAGCGTCGAGATCCATTGTAATATACTTTCTTTTTCCTCCCAGTTGCAGCTGCCAAATGACGACCTGCTTTTCTGAGATGTGGACGCATCCTATCTCTCGGTCTTGTCACGACGTTGACGCACTTTCAAACCAACTGATAACAATTTTATGAACCAAATGTTTCCATTACAGCAAGTTTGTGGTGTTGTCTATGTCTGAGTGAGCGTTTGGTGTCGAAATCTATATGAGCACGATTGGACTCTGTGGCGTGACACTGTCGATGCTACAAGAAGGTTCAAGGGGTCCTATCTGGACTCGAAACTCTCGAACGAGCTAGTGAGTACAACAAAGAAATAACAAATACTGTATATTGTACCGCAATACAGGTGCAGTACTCAGTACAAGTATATACTGTACAGATACGGTATATACAGGTACAGGTAGTCTACAGTCGCTAGACATTGCGACTGTGTGCAGTAGACTAGGTCCTACCACAAAACACCTACATTTTGTTACTCGCGGCAGTACCTGTATGGTACTCGTACTGTACACGTACAATACATACAGTACGAGTACAGATACTGTAAAATACAAGTACAATATCGCGGTACAGTACAAGTACACGCTCTATGTAAACCGTACTCGTAATAGTAAAGTACCTGTATTGCCGCTGCGAGTGCTGTACGAGTAATAATACCTTTACGTATATACCGGTACACCTGTATAGTACACCCGTACCTATTGTTCAGGTACTCGTACTCAGTACGTACACTACTTGTACTGTAGGTTCCGTACGAGTACAAGTACATTACAGTACATGCGGGTACCGAAAGGTGTAACAAACGAACAGCGTTTCATTGTTGACGTTGTTGCTGGAAATGTGATACTCGTATGAATATTTTTATGTTTCATTTTCACATAATTAATATCTTAATTTATACTGTGTATCGGTCGTGTATATATCGTTGGATTATTAATGGTTAAATTGACGATAATAAGCAATATTGTACTACGATTGATAATTTACGAAAATTATGATATTTTGCAAGGAGTACCGCGTAGTGTCTCCGCTCAGATGCTCTGTTTTATGCTATCTGAATCGCGGTAATTTAGACATGTTTCCATTAAACATATGCATTTTTTTACGTATATTTATTATTATTTCGCTTAATTAGTATTCTATCTATTCGATAATTCTCTTGAATAATATGTGTACTATTGTTCAGTTTACACAATATATGATTTAATATGTCCACCTCGCACGCCTTACCCATCTACGAGTACTAGAACAGAAATATACTGTACTGCTAGATAAGCCAGTACGAGTACAGTACTTGTACAGTACAATCTTTGAGATGGTGAAGCTGTATACTCGTATACAATATGTACAGGTACACAGGTACTACTCGTACAGTACAATGTAATATGATCCATCAGCTGTTACGCTGTAATGTACCTGCAGCACAGTACGGTAGTACCTTTCTTCTGTACCTGCAGGTACAGGTACAGTACTCGTACTGTACTCGTACAGGTACTGTACATCAATTGCTCGTTTGGAGGTCCGCTTATAACGACCACTCGCTCACCGAAACTATCGTAAGTGTGAGATAATATATGTTCATAGTTTATCGGATAAATCTATAAATACGCTAAAATGTCCTATAAAATTGGACAAATCAAATGTTAATATTGTTAATATGAGATAAATTTCCATTTTTATTTTACTCCTTTGTCAATAATAAAGGTAATGTACAGAGAACGTCGGACTCCTCCCGGTACTCGTACCGGTATATATCCATGGGCACTTTGTACTTTGTACCGTACGTGTATACGGTACGAGTACCTGTACTGTACGTACGTACCGGTACAAGTAGTATAATGACTTATTAAATACCGTGTGTGAGTGCCATACTTTCTGTATAGAAAGTACCGGTACAGTACTTGTACTCTTACCACGGAGCCCCCCGTACCCCGTACTACTACTTGTACTGTGCAGGTAAGTACAGTTCTGGTACTATTACATACCTGAAACGCACGCAGAGCAATACGAGCTCGTACAGATGATACAGTACTTGTATGAGTACAGTACAGGTACGTACCGGTACGTACCAGTACGTACTCCATACAGGTATACCAGTACAGGTATGCTGGTACGCTGTACAGTACACTGTACTGGTACGTATGGGTACAGGTACTGTACGAGTACTGTACTCGAGTACGTATATACTGGTACATAGAGGTATTGTACCTGTACAAGTACTGCCGGTAAAAGTAGTTACGTATGTATTGTACAAGTACTGTCTATACTGGTGCCAGTATTACTAGCTTGTATGAGAGACCACCACGATCGGACCGCAAAAAGTTGAAACGCCCAACCTTACCGGTATAAGATTTCTAGATCATAACGGTACTTGTTACCCGGTATTGTCATATTGTCATTGTCATCGTTACATTCTCATCCGCGCGACAGACCCATGTTGAGATATTTACATTTTGCAAGTGCACCTTACAGTATCGCGTATCGGTACGTATGGTCCATAGTCCATACAGTACCTACTGTATACGAAGTACTTGTACAGTACTGTACTCGGATATGCATTTACCGATAATACTTTTAAAGGCGTACCCGTACAGGCAGTATATACTGCAGTACATTCCGACTTCCTGTACGTACTAGTACTCGAGTACCGGTACGTACCGGTACGAGTACTACTCGTATAACTGTGACAGATATAACATGAAATGAAATGAAATATGTGTGTACTGTACGAGTACCTGTGTACGAGTATCTGTACAATCCAAGTACTTTCTGCACTGTCGAACGAGTACAGGTATATACGTACTGTACTTGTACTGTTTAAACTGTACGGTTTCTGATCTTTTCTTGCCTCGTCTTCATCATCGCTGATCGTAACAGTTTTTTCCACTGTCGCATGGTGAAAAAATGAGTTTGTGACACAGAAACTATAAGTATACCGTACTCGAGTACCATTACGTACGTACGTACCGGTACTCAGTACTTACTGTACTCAGTACGAGTACTGGTATACTGTTAGCTACTGTATACTAGTAGTGTCGGTATGCCGGTACTGAGTACCGGTACGTACGAGTGATGTACCGGTGCGGTATACGGGTATACTGGGAGACTATCTCTACCTGTACAAGTACCAGTACAAGTAAGGTTCACAGTGGGTACTGCAAGCACTGGAAGATATTCAGCACGAGTACCGTTACGAGTAGTACTGGGTACTGGGTTCGTACCTGTCCTGTACAGTACTTGTACAGTACAAGTACAATACAAGTAACCTTACTGTACCTGTACTGTACGTACCGTACTGTATTGCTCTTGAAGAAGCGACTGTAGTGGCAATACCGATATACAGTTTCGCTATACAGTAAAGTACTCGTAGTACTTTTATACTACAGGTACTGTACTCGTACGGTACTTGTACAGTATATACTTGTACAGTACAGGTACTTGTGCAGTACTCGAGTACGTCGACGAGTACAAGTACAGTACTGAGTACCGTACAGATGTAGACTACAAGTAGTACAAGGTACAGTCTGGGTAATGTACGGGTACAATATATACCGGTTCAAAAACCGGACAAGTGCAGTATAAGGGTAAGGGGCGTATATCGGTAGTGCATTTGCGAGGACTACTCTTACTTGCAGTACTCGTACTCAGTACTTGTACAGTACTTACAGTACTCGTACGTACAAGTATCTTACCTGTACAGGTATGACTACCTGTATATACGAGTACTTGCAATACAGTATACAAGTACTGCATACAGTATACACAGGTATACTGTGCCTGTAGGTTCAGTACAGATGTACAGTTCAGATATAAGTATGCATGCTACCGGTATATTGTACCTGTGCTGCACCGTACATGTACTGTATACTTGTGGTCTACTGCATCTGGGCGGGTACAGTAGGTACTCGTCCTGCGATCCGAAGACGATGACAAGACTTGTCCGATAAGAATTGCCAACATATACTGTACCTGTATTTATACCATAAATACATTTTTATACATGTTATGTAAGGTACTTGTACAATATATGGTATACAGGTATACAGTATCCTCTGATCGGAAGCGATATATGTCGATTCTAGAGAAATCTGTGATGCTGTACGAGTACTGCACTGTGATGCAAGTACCGGTATGATTATTCATACCGTGTACTGTCACATTACTACTGTATAGCTACAGTACTACTGCATACGAGTAGGTACTTTCTATAATCTATCAATTGTACACGTACAGGTGTAGTTATACATACCAGTACTCGTACGTACCGGTACATGGAGGTATGTAGGAATGGGTACTGTACTCGTAGCCTACAGGTACAGTACGAGTACTGTACCTGTACAAGTACTGTACAAATACTGTATATTTGTAGAATATTGTCCATACTCTAGTCTCTATTGGTGGACTAGTCTACTTACAGTACGATTACAGGTACAGGTATATTTTATCGTACATACCGATATACCTGTACTCGTACAGTACCCGGTAGACTACTTATGCAGTACTCGTCCTGTACTCGTATACTGTACGAGTACAGATACTTTACGATTAGAATCATACTGTAGTCTACTGTAGCTCTACAGTATGAGTTCCGATACCGGTATACGTATGCCGGCACGTACAGTACTTGTACGTAGTCTACCGGTACTGCACCTGTACTCGTACGAGTACTGTACATGTCCCCTAGTTTTTGTGCATTTATAATAACCCGGAAACGAAGCAAGACCGGCAAGATGCCGAGGACAGCAGTGATGGACTTGTACCGGTGAGTGAGTTTGCTGATGTCGTCGACGATTTTAATGCTGATAATGTTTGATAAGGAACACCTCATAATTGCTGTTGCATGCATATTTACTGGGGGGGGTTACCATCGACGTAAACTCATCTCATCTATTTTCATGCCCTTTCCATGCTAACACGGGAACTGTCCATACAGGGAGGAATTGTAACTCCGCAGTACAGGATAATAATATAATCATGTTTTATGCAATGTCTATAGCGACATAGTATGAAGCCATAAAGCAGTGCGGTTAAGGACGATCTTTGTTGGGGGTTGCACCTGGTAGCTTCCCCTTGAGGATTCGAAAGATGGCCGGAGGCCGCGTCCAAAGGCAGAACCGCACGGTTTCTTGGACTCAGCAGGGTTCCCATATCCCGAGGTCACGTAGAAATCAATACCGTCCCAAAACGTTGCCACGAATATGGACCTTGGTCACAATACTGAGTGTATTTGGAGGTATGATCATCGTCCCCTTTTATTATTCTCTCAATGTGCCCTAGCACTTCTCTCTATTATGTTTGCGTTTAATATGCCGTAAAGCATCTGCCCATTCTCTATGCTCACTATTCTACTTTCCACTTTTGACAATTCACTACAATTAAAGGGTATTCAGGCGAAAATAATAAATTAGTGTCGGCCAAGTCTTCTTTTTCGAAAATCTGGGGTGATGACTTTGATCCCACGGTGGATCAGAGTGCTTGGAACTCCACACCGACAAATGGCTATTTGGGGGTTAATACGGGCAACAAGGATTACGGTGTGCGTAGTACAGCATGCGGGGCATACACGCAAAGTGCACTATATTTTACGGGCCTTGGGGAGCGCGAAGCAGTTACGCGTCCCTTGGACTTGCTTGGACTCTCGACGCAAAGCTATTTTCAGTTTTATCTCCGTTATGGGAAGGATAGGTTTGGGTCTTGCGAGAAGGTTGATGACGGCAAAGAGGTCGTCTTACAATATTCAATAGATGATGGTAAACGTTGGGTCACAATTACAGAGTTTTCTTCTCGGCGGTATGCCACAATGAGTAAGGAGCGTGTGCACATCCCATCAGCTTCTATTTCGAGTCGGACCTTTTTTAGATGGAGGCAAAAAGGACACTCTAGTCAGGCAGTTTCTTCAGATTCCCTCTTTTTCGACCTCTTTGACCAATGGAGTATAGATGAGGTAGCGTTATATTCAAGAGCAGTTGTGCCCACCATAAATTCGGAATTTGGTTTATCTACGCGAGTCGAAAACCTAACAATGACGATTTCAACATTGGCCAACAATGCCAGTGTTCGATATACGCTAGGGAATGGTTCCCACGCTGCGCCAACATGTGCGCCAAATAGCTTGGGGGCTAACGTGGCCCTAACTTCCTACAATTCAATAATCGGTCATTCAGGATCAATTCTCCTTACGAACGATACAATAGTCAAAGCGGTGGTTTGTAAAGCAGGTCATGAAAATGAGGTTCTAGTTTCCTCACCCTACAAAGTGGTTGTCGCCACGCCAACCTTTTCCACAAATGGTGGCGCAACAAATGCATCTGACTACCTCAGTGTGGTGGTGGAAACGACTACAAAAAACGCATCAATTTGGTACACATTAAATGACGTGGACGGAAAAGAAAGCGAACCACCAGAATGTTTTACTGGATTTGGCTGGGTAGGAAGCCGTGGCGAGATTCGTCTCAAACGGAACGCAGTCATCCGGGCTATTGCTTGCCGAATAGGCAACACCCCGAGTGTGGAAAGAGTTTCTGGAAAATATATCATAATGGCAGTAAAACCCACCATATCCTTTGTCAGTGGCGGGGTTGAAAACTCCATAATTCAACTCAATTCTGCCACAAGCAACGCCAGTTTTGCGTACATTGTAGTCGATGTAAATGGAAACCAGACAGAAAGTGCTACAATTGCGAAGGAGCTGTCTCCTTCTTGCGATACCCCAAGTATCGGCAATGAGGCACCAGCAAACGTGTATGCGACAGCCACAATCTCGGTTGAAAACACAATGATTGGAGCAAATAATGCGGGGAGCAGTTCAAATATTACTCTATCTCAATCTGGCATTTTAAAAGTTGTCGCTTGTAGAGCAGGGAACCAACTAAGTGCAAGTACTACTTCAACGTACTTTAGTGTCAAACCAGCAAAAGTGCAAATCTCGCACGCGTGTTCTACTACTGATCCACACCAAAGTGTCGTTACTCTGCAAACAAAAACAGACGGTGCATCAATCCATTACACTTTCGGGTCAAATAGCGTTCCTACGTGTAATGCAAACGTGAGTAACCCAAATGGTACCATGGTGATGTCAGCCTCTCGCGGAACCATCACACTCACAAAAAACCAGACCATTCGAGCTGTCGCGTGCATAGATGCAATGACTCCGGCTGACACCGTGACTTCTGGACCCATCACTATTAACTCGTGCTGTGCAGGAACTAGTGCGTATAAATTTAAGGGGTGTGAACACACCTTGCTGTTGTTTGATGATTTTGAAGGTTGTACAATCAATTCAAGACCCGACAACAGCAAGTGGGCTACCCCAGCGTTCCAATTTGGAGGCGACAATGTTAATGGTGGTATTCATAACGACACCTCTATGGTAGGTTGTGTCATGGACAGCAACATCGGGAGGAAGGTCCTCCGCTTAAATGCTCACGGTGACTTATTCATCGACTCATCTATGAGCACGTTTGCCCACGTTAAAGGCCGGCATGCAAATGGTGCCGAGCGTGGAGTCAGTGAGCATTTTACAGGATGGCATTGGGATGGTTATCGCTCCCAGCAACGGGACTGTAGGCCACACTGTGCTCACCGCCGTGTAGGAAGTGCTGTCCATTCCCTGCAATCATTCTCCTCTGGCGTCTTGGAAGTTGTTATGAAACCGTGTAGGCAATACGGTACTTTCACATCTGCTTGGATAGAATCGCCTGAAGGTATGGGCCAGAACATATCTTCACAAAATTGTTTAATGCGGCGTCAGTATTCAACGTTAAAACTTTGGCGGGCTGCTTTACGACAAAGTCGCCAACCACCGTGTGATAACTATCGTCTCGCAAACACTGATCTTTATGTGGATGGAAAGTACCACAAGTTTACATTAGTTTGGGACGCGGGGTCGCGCCAATCAGCAATTTACGTCGACGATATTTTTCAAAGATACATTGCCGGCCTCCCTTCGGGCTACGATTCGAAAGAGTTGTGGCTTGGAGTTTGGTTTCCCAACTCATGGGCAGGGTCTCCTGAGTTTGACACTTGTGAGACTTTGGTTGATAGTGTAAAGGTAACAAAGCTTGAAACTGCTACTAATCGATGGTGTCACAAAAGTTCGGATCCAAACGTAGATATAAGAGCATATCCGCTCCCGTCACAACAATCGATGTCGGAAATTTTGGACGTAACTTGCTCTACGGATGACGATTGCTCAGTGTGGTCAAAGAAAAAATGTTTGCATCCCTTCCGCATCTCATCATGCGACAAAATCCGAAAGAAATGTGTCTTTGAGGCATGAAGGCGCACTCAGTGCACTGGACACTGAGAGTAAATAATTTCGTCGTATTTTCTGTAAATAATAGTAACCAAATTCGCAAATTGTACATCTGAAGAGAAATTACATTATTTTATATGTAAACAAAATCAAAATCTTGTTTCCAGGGCCCATGGCCCAGTATGAGATTGAGAAATGGAGTATAAAATTCTAAAAAAATGGTCATTTTTTGCACTCTTAGCGCGACCGTTTTTTTCCTTTTTTATTTCCCTGTCCTCTCTTTTGGCTATCCTTCTCTTTTTTTTCGGACTCTATCTCATCATAATGGCGCGTAGCAGCAAAACGCCTCCTACAAGATTGAAAAGAAAAATATGGGAGGTAGTGGTGAGTAGGTTTAGAGCAGGAGGAGGTATTAAGGAGGGAGTATTAATTTTGAGTCATCTGCACATATTGACTCACCTATCTTCTGCGCGCTGCTGATCTAATCGACGAGATCGCAGGCGGTCTTTTAGTTCTTCACAGCGAAGAATTTTGCATTGACCTTTCGCTAGCTTACAATGAGTTGCATGAGCTTCCAGTAAAGGCCAAAGTCGCTTGCATTGACTGCATGAGATACCGCTATCGCTCCCTTTTCCATGAGTTGCCTTTGCTTTTTCTCCTGCTTTATCTTTCCCTGAACTCGAAGGCGCTGATGAGGAGTTGTCACTTGCCTTGTCATTTGACACAGTCATAGAATCAATGCTCTTCGTCCCAGCATCGCAAGTTTTTGCGTGTAGGAGGAGTCTCTTCATCTTTGCACAATTGTTGCTGGGGCAATTAAGATCTTTGCAAGTGGTGGCATGTTTAATTAATTGAAGCTGCATCTTCAACTGTTTCGCTTGTTGCTGGCGTTGGTCAGCAGTTAGTGCGGACATGGCATCTTTTAGCAGATCGAACCTTTTCAACATATGTTGCAATGGGCATAGACCCTTGTTTTTCTTGGTGCAGTCTATACACATATCGAAATCTTTACAAACAGAGCATGAGAATCGGACCTTCTGTATTTCTTGATTGCAAATGTTGCATGAGTGCACGAACGCTGGAGCCATCGGGTTGTGTAAATGATACAAAACCATCATGGTAGAGTGCTTTGCCCGGCGAAGCTGATCAAATTGGTAGTGATTTCCTTGGCACAATGATAAAAATTGAATTCTATTCGCAAAGAAGTCGCATTCAATGTTGTCGTCAGGTTCATACGTCTTTTCGCTCAAATATTCAACTAATTTGTTGTCCTCAAGCTCCATCGGTAAGAGTTCATGGGCATGCTGACAAGGTTCTCCTGAACTATTTTTTAATGGATGACGTAATAAGGGAGGCTTTATTTTTTCTTTCTCGTAACACGTTGGGCATAGATCATAGCAAGCATCCTCCACTTTACAAACTGGACAAAAGTACCTTTCCTTTGTAAGAATATACTGCCTGCAAATCCAACATTTTGGCTGCAGCTTTACAATGAGAAAGTCTTTGCGCATAAAGGACATATTGTCGCACATACGAACCATCATCTCGTCTTTTCCCGCACCCGAGCCAGAATATCTTATTTGTTCTGGATCATCTGGAGTTCTTACCTTGGCGGGCTCACGATATGCTTCGAGTTAGAATAGTGTGGAAACTAAAGTTAGAGTACAATGACCTGTTTTTCCAGGAATGCTTAGTATAGCTAGGCTTTGGACGTACCTGGCAATATTAAGGTAGGATTCCAGGCTATCCGAAGAGTAATACAAATAATGTTCGAGCCTCTTTGAAATATGGCTCAGATTTTTAATCCATGACGCACTCGGAGATCTTTTCTGCGCTTGCAATATTTGGTGTACCTTTTTACAGATAACTCGCCGTTGTTGTAGGTGCTTGTTGTTGTGCCATGGCAACTTATTGGAGGACTTTTGCATTGCCAAGCGACTGCGAATGCGAGTAATGCCATCTATCATTTATGTACGCGTTTGTGAATAAATGCAGTGAGATGAAATCATTTGATCAATGTTGTAGTGCATGCGATTGAAAAAGCATGACGAACCTTTTAACGCATCTCGGGTGACTGCCCACTTCTCGTTCAGTTGCCTTTGCCTCGCCGCTATGGTTTGCATCTCCTTTTCATACAAGAAATATGCCTTCCTATCTTTCTCATTCTCAAATTTGAGCGCCGCCTGCCCATCTCCCGCGTCGTCTGCTTGCCCTTTAAGTATTTCTTTCTTAATTTTCATAGCGAGTTCGTCGAGTGTGTTTGCACTTGCGCTGGGAAGTGGCTTTTTACTCGACGAATTCCTTGCCTTAGCCAGTTTGGAATATTTGTGCTGCATTATCAGTTTTTGCGACTTCAGAAAATTCTGCCTACCAAGGAGTTTCCTTGCTTGCTTCTTATAATTTAGAGACGCAATCTTTGCATTATCTAGCGCCTTTTGCAACATATCTAATGTCACAAAAGAAGAGGGTGTGTTCACCTTACCGTTTGCAAAAGCGTGAAGTTCTTGCTTTGGTTGCTTTATTATTTTTTTCATCATAATGCTCCGTGCCTGCTCCAATTCTTTCGCAGTCAATTTCACCTGCGCCCTTTTGCTTGTTTCATTTTTGGAAATCAGTGGCTTCTTTTGCTTTTGCTTCTGCCTCTGTTTCTGTTTCTGCTTCGGCTTCGGCTTCGGCTTCGGCTGTGAAGCCACGATCGCTGCCTTCAGTGTTGCCGTGTCTCCCAATGCTTGAGCTTG
>JACKZZ010016646.1_pt1 | contig 12388 bp, 10 predicted proteins | sample 8027871 | NCBI WGS metagenome assembly JACKZZ01 (sample SAMN15724774, study PRJNA655200) | protist metagenome | isolation source: fluorescence activated cell sorting (FACS) single amplified genomes of... | place: USA: West Boothbay Harbor, Gulf of Maine | collected 2000-07-19
TCTCGTATATTAATAAGTTAAATATATTAATGCACTTACTCAATAATTATATATATATTTAAACATATCCTACATATCCGCGGTTCCACCCTCGGCTTTCGATTTCTTTTAATTGCGATTCTAGCACACCAGTTAAATTTTCAGTATCGGCAAGAATCTGCTTGAGTTCCAATAGCACTTGTGATCTAGACCGTTGCGAGGGCCTTAAATTTCTCTGTTTTTCTTTCTCACTACCTTCACCTTTTGCCGCGGCGAATAATCCTTGTGCAACTGCATGCTTTTGTAGTTTCGCATGTTCACGTTGGAATATTGCGGTTGAAACGATATTTGTTTCACCATCTTCTTCGACTTTAATATGTAAATTGCCTTCAGCATCGAACATATGTTTATATTTTTTCTCTAATTTTAAAACACGAGCATATTTTGTTGCCTCTTGTACACGTGATATTAAGTCTTGTTGTATTAACCTTTCTTCCTCAGCCATTTGTAAAGCAAAATCTTGCGCCGCTTTTCTACGCGCTGCTGCTCTACGACGTATATGATCGCGTGAACTAATTGGTCGTTTCTTACGTTCCATTTGTACACGCGCCATAAAATTGTTTGCATTTTCCCCAGTCATATTCATACGTGCTAATAAATTTGCCTGTGCACTGCCCGGCCTTGCGTTCCGCTTACCGCCAGGTGCAGATGAGGGTCGGCCACGCCCACCGTGTTTACGGTTGTTCCTACGTCTATTATTCGCGGTTGGATAGTGTAAATCATCTCTACTCACACTATCATTCATGTTACCATTACTATTGTTATTTTTATATGCCACGGCACTTTTGGGCCGCTTTCTATCGCTTTTTCTATTTTTATTGGAGGAAGCCATACGTAAACGGGACTCTTCAATACGTTTTTGTTCTTGCCTCTCTCGATAAAAGTCACTGAAACCAGCTGGGTCAATACCAGTTAGTTTAAACCCATCCATATTATCTATCTATCTACACTTATGGTTGCTTTTATATGTATAATACCAGAACCAGGTTTTATTAATTTATCATTCAACCGTTTAGTAGATGAATAATAGTTCCAAGGCACAAAAAAGTTACTGGTAAAACACCCATTATTATTTAATTTCATTCATTAATTAATTCCATTATTATTACCAGGTAATAATATATAAAAAATAATAATAATAATAATAATAAATAAATACGTAATAATTTAATAATAATAGTGGTGTGGTGTAATAATAATAATAATATTAACAACAACAACAAGCCCAACAATAATAATATTTTTTATTATAATAGCACAACAATAATATAATGATATTCAGAATAATAACTACCATGGTAGAGTACAACAATAATAATATTCAGAATAATAATAGGTCTAAATATTTTAACTGCCAATAATGTACATAGCAACATCTAGGGCACCAGCCGGGCTAGCCCTCCCCATTATAACAGGTTGCACCGGTTCTAACTATAATAAGAAATAATAAAATAGCTTCCCACACACACTGTCAACGATAAAGGCAAGCCTTATATAGGGCAAAGCCGGAGATATTTTTTCAATGAGATTTCATGATGCATAATGATATATGCCTGCTGTTGTTTGAAATCCCTGAGGCGCCAAAACTAGCAATGCGTATTGTATTGTTATTATACTTACGCTTCTAATAAATAGTGTACGTGCTCTTTCTTAAAAGTCTAATGTTGTTGTTAGTTAGTTGAATTCAATAAAAAAAATGATAGCTACCACAGGTGGTACATAGCTCTACTATATACTGCACTAAATTATTATTATTATTTTTTTTATTATTATTAATTTATTATTATTATTATTATGCAACATTGCGACTGATTGAACGAAATGAGTACGCAGACGATTTTAGATACGAAATACGAACATTAAAGAAGTGGTAACGATATAATAAACCAATTATAGATATTACAATTTGAAATATGGGAAAACGTGGGAAACTTACGGCTAAAAAAAAAGGCGCGCCAAGCAAAAGAGCAAAAACAAACGGCCACCATAAAGAAAATGGTCAAACAAACAATAACAAAAGTGATAGTGATAATACAAAAAGAAGTAAAACAGAGGACCGTCAAAATCCTAGGCCTGATGGTATAGATGAAGATTTATGGCCTGAGGAAGATGCTTTTCAACAGTCAGATCTTGCTAATTTAAAAATTGTACGTTCAGTAATGATCAAACAAATGAAACGAATTGAACAAGAATTATTTCGGGAAGATCATAATAATGAAATTGCTGGCATTCAAACACAAGTTGAGTCTCCAAGTAAAGGAAAAGCAAAGGATGATAATAAAGATACCAACGACAATGCAAATACCAAAGCATCTGGTTCTGATAATAGCACTGGTAATGGTAGTAGCAGTAGCGCTGTAAAAAAGTCAAATGCCCCGACACCAGATTCAACAAAAGAGAATGAAACCTCCAAATCAAAACCCGATGATAAGAAAAAAGATGAGGAAGATATGTATGACGAGTGGAAACCACCACCATTTAGTGTTCCAATCTGCACGGACGTACGGCATTTGCCAGTGCAGCGATTAAAAAACCAAATGTTGAAAACACGTGGACAATTATTTGATGTTATTATGATGGATCCACCGTGGCAATTGGCCACCGCAAATCCAACACGTGGAGTAGCCATTGGTTATCAACAATTAGCTGATTTTCATATTAAAGAATTGCCTGTGCGTGAATTACAAACAGATGGTTTTATCTTTATCTGGGTCATTAATGCTAAATTTAGATTTGCATTAAGTTTGTTGGAATATTGGGGATATGAACTTGTAGATGAAGTAGTGTGGATCAAACAGACCGTTAACCGACGAATGGCTAAATCACATGGATTTTATTTACAGCACGCTAAAGAAACTTGTTTAGTTGGAAGGAAGGGAAAACATCCAAAAAATATGGTTGGTGGAATTGCAAGTGATGTTATCTACAGTGTCAGGCGCGGTCAAAGTCAAAAGCCAGAAGAAATTTATAAATATGTGGAACAACTTGTACCAAATGGACATTATTTAGAAATTTTTGGAAGAAGAAACAATTTACATGATTATTGGGTGACTGTTGGCAATGAGTTATAGACACACAATTTAAAAAAGATACGTACATATATTTTTTTCATATTACAGGGGGTGCCTTATACCTTGTATGTTTTTACACTATAAATATCTATAATAAAGTATTACTACTATATATAAACAGACGAAATAAATACAACGTACTAGTATTGATATTATAATATTTAAATGAAGATTTATATAAAAACTTATTTTATTGTTTCGCTGCAGCTGCTTTGCGGCTAGATCTACGACTAGAACGTCTTTTAGCTATTTCGGACAATCTGCTTTGTCTTGCTTCTTTTTGCCTTTGTGCAAAAAGACGTGCATATTCTGCAGCATCAGCACGTGTTTGACTTAACTTAGCTTTCTTTTTGTTAGCCAAACGACGTTTACGTTGTAATACAACTGGTGTTACCAAACGTTGGATCTTTGGTCTTTTTTGGTATGTCTTACCGTTTGCTCTGGTAACTTCCCTGGATACAACGAATTTTCGTACATCATCATCTTTTGTTAAGTTGAATAATTTACGGATTTTATTTGCACGTTTTGGTCCAAGGCGACGTGGTTGTGCGTCGTCAGTTAATCCAGCTACTGCATTTTCACCAGCTTCTGATACAACTAAATTTAAGATAGAAATATCTGGTCCAACAATACACCCACGAACACTTTTACGTTTACGCTCACCGGCGCGGCGGGAACGGTAGCAAGATGCACCCTTTTTCATCAAAAGGGATACACGTTTTTGTGCAAGAACACCTTGTTTCATTGGGAAACCTTGTTTGTCATTACCTCCACTGATTCTGAAAACAAAACCTTTAAACTCTTCACCAAGTACACCACCATCAACTTCAGCACCCATACGTAAGTCGTAGAATGCAGCAAGTTTTTTTTCATCATCAATGTCCAACAATTTTTGTTGTGCAGTTGCAGGGTTTGCGATATTAAATTTCATCTTGTAATATTTCTTGTTTGTTATTTATGTAATATAAAGATATGATTATGTAGATATGTAACTGAAGGAACCGTCTTCTTGCAGTGGTGTCGACGTGTGAGGTTGTTGTGGAGAGTGTTGTAATAATAATACAGGCACATAATAATATATAATAATAATAGTAATACATGTAGTACATAATGGATGCTTATTATTATAGTATTACAATATATATCATATATAAATACAACATTATAGTAATGTATAGTATAGTGTTACTTTGATAAAAAATTGTTTTATTTTTTCCTTTGTTACTCGTGTTAACTTGGAAGATTAAACTTGGCTGGCATGACTGGCGGTCAATGGCTGCGATAGATTTACTATTGTAACAAGTATAACATATATTATTCCAGTGATGTATTGATGCTACATCCATGGAATCGATCGTGTTGGTACCTATCAAATGGGGATCCGTCTGTATATGATAGTGTAACAAGTGTACACTGCACTGTTCCAGTGATGTGGTTATGTGGTTGACCTATCAAAGAACCATTTCCAATGCTATTAGGTACATATATACAAAGGCGGCTAGATGAAGCACTGCACCGCTATTAATACTACGACCATGCTACCAGCATGCTACATACAGTACCAGCATATTCATCTACAGTATTAATAATATGCTCGGCTCCAGTCCACAGCCCCTCCAGTCAGGTCTTATTCCAGTAGTGGCCGTGTAACTTGTGAGTAGTAGTAGACCAGGTAGACGACGCACTAGTAAATTTGTCTCAGTAATATAAATGAAATAAATGTATATTCAACAGTGGGCTTTGCTTATGAAAAAAGGTAGGAAAATCAATCGGTGCTGTAATTCCAGTAATAGTGTACAAAAATATAATATACCACCTTATATTACTTGTTTCTACTGTGCTATAAATAGTGTACTGTTGTTGTTGTTTTGCACTTGCCACTGGGCTTTAGCTTGTAGTGATAAGCTAGCTTTCCAATTTCAACTGCTGTATGCTGTAACTCAGTGTATATTGCAGTATCGCGATACAGGATAGTATTTTGAAATTATTATCATCATCGAATAATTTCAATAATAATTATTATATTATTTATTATTATTATATTATTATTGTTATTATTCTTAGTGCCTTATAATATTTTAATTTATTTATTATCGCCCATAATAATAAAATAATAATAATAATAGCCTAGTAAGGTATTAGAATATAATAATAATAGGCCCCTGCAGCAGCAGATGATGTGGCGCAACAAACAACACAAACAACAACATCAAATAAAATAATGACACAGTAGCTCGTGTGCTGGTTGTCTTTCGCATTACAAATTTTTATGTCAATTCACGGTTGGTATGAATAGGAAACCGCAGCGCTAAGAGGCATACATTGTACATGATACGGCATTCGCGCACTCTAATTGAAAAAGAACAATAACAACAAAACATAATATTCAAAGAAAGCAACAACAAAAACGAAACAATGAGCATTGAAAAACCGTCGTGTACAGAATTGTTTCAAAACTTATTATCGGCAACGTGCGACAACGAACGGCAATTGGTATTGAAAAAATACAATGACGCTTCTTTAACCGCTCCAAACACTTTAACAGAGATATTCAATTCAAAGTACGAAGTGTGGATGGATAAATTTATCGAATCTATTGAAAAGGAAAATTTAAATGATATTGAAATGCTATTAAAAGTATTAAAAAATAATAATGCTGAAAACGTACCAAAACATTTTATTCAATCAAAATTACTATCAGACCAAAATAAAAATAAATTTTACAGCCTGCTTGTATCAAGTTTTGAGAGGCGAAAACATAAAATAGATTCACTTTACATAGAAGTTGAATGTCAATTAAAATTATGGTTGCCATTATGTAAAGAAAATATAATGTTATCGTTTTTGTTAGTAAGTGCTTCAAGAAATAGTATAAATCAATTAATTAATTTAATCAAATCGAAGATTATTTTTGCTTCATCAACCACCGAAGAAAATGAATTAAATATACTTGCAGATGATAAGAATCCTAAATTTAATGACGGCGAATCTCTTACTCAGACAACGTACGAATTAATTGAAAATGAAGGTGAAAAATATCAATTCTTAATTTATCATATCAATAAACTAAAAGCTGTACAAAATATGTACATGCAAATACAAAATTTTGATAAAACCATCGTATTGGAAATAAATCGAATTTTGTATATATACCAGCAAAAATTATTTGAAAATCGCATGCTAAATATTCACAACCTTGTCATCAATTCTATTTTATGCGAGGAATGGGGGCATTTTAAAGACCCAAGAGATAAATTTAAACGATGCTCAAACGGATTAACAATGTACATTGTAAATATATCAACGTTATGCTCTGAGTTGAATGATTTTGAGGTATATGCAAATATATTTATTCAAATATTTGAAAAATCGTTTAGTGAATTAACGTTACTATATGTTGAATTAATAAATATTGTAAGTCGTGCACGTGTTTTGCAATATCGTATTGATGTGTTAGTTTTAATAATATTAGGGTTACATTTTGTAAAAACCATAGCAAGTGTTAATAATAACGTAGTGTGCAATAGAATTAATGAAATGCTGAATAAATTAATGATTACATTAACGTTATTTATTGGTCCACCCGATGCGATTATTGAATATCTTCGATCGGGGAATGAAACTAAGATACGCCCTCAAAATAGCCATGTATCATTTTTACAACGTGAGCAGATTGATAGTATATTTCACATCGAATCTTTATCAATGGCTGAACGGTTTCAATGTAGGCACAACGCAGATCCGATCAAACTTGTACAAACATTTTTTTCAAAGAAAATCACAATGAATCAATTAATCGATGCCATTGATTCAAATCATCCTATATGGACTAATACCCTAATGGCTGCAATTGAGCACACGAATTACACTGCCGTTAGTAAAGCAGACAGTATCTTGATCGTATCGTCCAGGCATGAATTTCAAAGTGTTGAATATCCACCATTAACGGAAGATGATGAGATTACCAAAAAAAAATTGAATGAATTTTTCAAAAGCATTGGTAATTCCAAAACTGTATAAAATATAACACTCTCCGTGTATCATTAATAACGTGTAACTTACATTAACAGTAAATATGAATATGATATATAAAGTTATATTAATCACACATAGATATAAAATTTTATTTAATAAATTATTTACACTCTCCAGTGTATCATTAATAACACGGTGCATATAATAAATATTTTAAAACAGTATATGAATATATACTAATCACAGCAGATATAAAATTTTATTTAAATCATTGGGAACGAGAAGAAAATTTAATAAAAAAAAATATTTTTTTTCTAATTTGTACCATGGTACAAAATCATATGATATTTATAAATATTTATTATTTTTTTACATTTTAATTTTTTTTTACATCTCGCCCAGATTTTATTTTATATAATATAATTGAATATATATACTTCTTTGTTCTGCATATAGCGCTTTATTTCTTATTCCTTCTTCACTTCTTGCTGCTCTTTTATTTTTTTCTCCAATTCTTCGTCGATAATTTTAAATGTATCTTTTGCCATAACAAATGCATATGATAAACCTGCACCAATAATAGAACCTTGTAAAGCAACGGCTGGACCTCCCCTCAACGAAAATAATAAACCCGTTATACCACCTGAGGTAATTTTATTTACAACATCATCAGGCTTACTGTTTCGTACATATTCTAAGCAAAAATCAAACGCCAAATATGATGTCAAAAATGCAGATATTTTAACACCACCTATACAACTTTTACTAGCCATGCGTATTAAACGTTCATTTCGAATTGCTTTTGTTGTTGGTGGCTTTTGTATATTTAACTCTGCATTTTCACGTAAAGCTTGAAAACCATAAATCATACTACCAAAAACCATGCTCCCAGCAACAAGTGCTTTCCATTGTGCAATCCTAGAGTTTTGAACTTCTCTATCAAATATTTTCATATCACCCTCAATCGTTTTCTAGTTTTTTCTTTGCTCTGAAGTAGTTGGACTAACGTATAGCTCTCTACTACAAGGTTGTTTCGCGTTGGAACAATATCAACAATAATTATGATGATAGGTTATAAAGTAGGGTTGTTGTTGTTATAATACTACCAGACTACATACTACCTATACTATATTTTTTAATTTTTACTCGTATTATTATTTTATACTGTACATTGTGATGTGCTTATTGTGATAACAATGATGATGATATAATGATTAGTGCATTACTATTATTAATCGTAATAGAACTATTTCAACTATATCTTAATCTATTGGACAATAATAAATAATAATTAACATAATAATACACACTAAAACATACATGTTGATATGCATGTAATAATGAGTATAAATTATTATTATACACTACACTATGTGAATATATACCCGCAAATAATAATATTAGTTTAAATTTAAATTTAAATTATACCACCACAATAATAATAATTATTATTATAGAAAAATGGGTTTGGTTAGACTACACGGAGTATATTTCATTTTGTAAGTAATAGTATAAGTAGTTATAGTATATTAGATAATAAAATTTTTTTTATATTATCTAATATAATAATATTATTATTTATTATTATTGGTGTGGATATGTATATTTGATGTAGCATTACCCATAGCACTATACATTCATGTTTTTTATAAAAGAAGACATGGCGGCGCGTTGCTTTATGTTCAGGGCAATAACAACGTACAAAAGACACCCAACCCATTTTTAATTAACCACAAAAATGAGAGCGTCTGTTATTTTTATGATACTTGCAATATCTTGTAACGCAACTGCGTTACATAGTGTGCCAAAGGAGATTAAAAATAACAACCAAAAGCTTTGGGTTAAGAAAACGCTGCCTAGTCAACTTGACGCTGCAAAGAAAAATATTTCAACCGCACCTGGTAAAATACGAACAAAAAATTATTTCAATAGAACCGATCGTCATAAACATAGAAAAAGCTTAGCCCATAGAACACACTCAAAAACTGAACTTGCCAAATATATATCGTCAGCAAAGCGAACTCGTGAAATCTTTCCAACACAAAATTATGATAGAGAGGAAGAAGAAAATAACAATGAATGGAATGCATTTGCTACTGCCGCAATGATTTCATTGACATTTTTAGCGTTGGTTACTATAATATTTGAAAAGGGCAAAGAGATATTAGTCGAAAGAGCCAGTAAATCCTTAAGACCTGTCATTACATCATTATTTTCTGAATTGACTGTCTTGGGGTTCCTGGGGTTGGTTACATTTTTAATAACGAAGACAAAAATTTTACCAGAATTATCAGTAGAATTGTTTTGTAATGGAGATTGCTACAGGGTGTGTAGAATGGAAGAAAATCCTATTATATGTGTTAAAGAAAAAATGAATCAGCTTCAAGAGTTATTTGAAAGTATCCACATGTCATTATTTATGGTGATGGTTTTGTTTATTGTATTAGGACTAATTAATTTAAAAATATCAACACACACATACAAAAAATGGCAACAATGGGAAAATTTATGTATAGACAATTTTGATAATGTTCGAAAAAATTATCGACGAAATAGCAGCGGCCGAGGAACTGTCACATTGTCACAAATGGTATTTTCATCAATAAGAGATGTATTCGTTAAAAACGAAAAGAAGCCAAAACAATCATTAAATCGCGATTTTGCGTTTTCCTTGTATTTATTTGAAATTTTGGGAAAAGAAGTTGCTGAGATCACTGAGGTACCAGTATCCACATGGCTGTTCCTGGAAATTGTATTATTTTGTTGGTATTGTTTTACTGAAATTGTACAAGGTGATACCATCTTGTTACAAGTTTTCTGGATCAGTATAGCATGGTCTTTAGTTTTTTTAGCTTTTATTTTAAGGCATAAGTTAGAAAGTATTTGTTTGAATTGTTGTGTTGCTGAAGACCTAGGTTTAAATACAAAAAAATTAAAGAATAATAACGATATCGATGAAAATACATTATTGATTGACGGTGATAGAATAGATTTTGATGAAGATGCTGAAGCTGGAAACACCAAAACATTATCATTGCGTTTACCACAATATGAGGACATAACCCCAAAATCAAGCAGTAGTGCATTAAACTGCATTTTGTTGCGAGGAAAAGGACCATTGCCTTCGCGTCATGAAATGTTATTTTGGGCACGAAGAAACGGGCCTGCATGGCATGTATTTTTAATTCGCCAGTTAATGCTACTCATGTCAATATATGTAGCTCTATTCACAATGTTATATACTACTCATATGGCGGTAGAATTAGAAAGTGACGATGCAACTTGGATGGATGTTGTTGGAAATATTATTTTATTTCTGTTGGCATATTTGCCCGTTTTCTTCGTTTTAACTACGTTACCACTAATTATTCGCTTACATGTCCAATCATGCAGCATTGGTTCCTTTCGTCATCATCATCGTGAAACAATGAAACATATTATACGCGTACAACGCACAGAAACAGCTTTAAGAGTTATGCGGGTTTTGTCCAATGCACGCACACTGGCATTTAATAGAAAAAAAGAAGCGGCAAAAGACATAAAAAAAATGAGCAAAGAGGGTAATTTGAACGTGTATAATAATGCCGGTGTAAATAAGTTATCACCAGAGCAAGAAGTTGCATTAAGACGTCAACTCGAAGATGCAGAACGAGCATGGAGATGTATTGATGTTGACAACTCGGGTACAATTGATGAAAACGAAATGAAGTTACTGATGCAATCCATTGGTCAAACATGTGGGAAAGATGAAATTGCGCAAATGATGTTAGAATTAGATTTAGATGGTGATGGCGATATAACAAAGGATGAATTTATTAAATGGATTGTCAAGCAAAACGACACTGAGCCAGGTGTAGATGAATTGGCACAAATATTATTCGATATGTTTGATACTGACCATAGTGGGTCTATAAGTGTCCAAGAATTTATAGAAAAAATGCAAAGAGTTGCGAAAGATTTAAGTTTGGAGGATATCACAATGATTGCAAGGGAATTAGATGAGGATCAAAGTGGTAGCATTGAAATGGTTGAGTTTAAAGAGTTTTTAGAGAAGCATTCGGAAGATTTCGCCCATCATTAATATAACTTTTTTTTTTGTGAGATTTATTTTTTATAAAATCTTTTACGAGCTCTCGGAATCCTCTCAGGATCCTCAAATAGGTACATGTGTAAATAAAAAATTAAATATACGCGCTACGCGCGTGTATTAAATTAATTTTGAGTAAATTAGTAAAAAGATCAGGAGACACAGATATGACAAAATGTTCCAATTATACTCTTCCTGATAAAGTTACTGGAAGACAGAAAAATCTTGATTACACATCTAGTCCTGAGAAATGTAACAATTGTGTTAAAATGACTCTTATTGACAGAAGACGTGTTTATTTTTATTCTATAATATTACACTTACACTACGAGTAGTCGTCGACGACTACCATCGAGGTACTTTAAATTGATATACATTACCCTATACATAAATTATTACTATTATACGTATTATTATAAATTAAGAATAGATTTTTACTGTAGTAATTAAAATGTTGTAAATAAAAAATTATAATAAAATATAATAATAATTATTATATATAATGCTGTCTTCTCCATGTACTCCACCAAATTATTTCAATCTTATTATTATATACATGTATTAATATTTATTACAATTATTAAAGAAGTATTTTTCTTAATAATAATTTCAGCATAATGAGTAGATAATTAAAGGAGCTGTTTTATTATTCAGTTCATCAGCAATAATAATCATTATTAAAATATTATAGTATTATGGAAGTACTACTAGTATTAGTATATTATTATAATTATATTATTAATAATAATAATAAAATAATAATATGTCGTTTATGTTGTTATGCTTGAGAATCCCGTATGTTTGTGATCAATCGGGATGTAACGTAGATAAAAATTTACACAGAATCACACTTATGCATATACCAAAAGACACCGTTTCTTATTCTTATAATGGCTGCATTAGTCGTCCACACATCCAGAGACATTGAAGATATAAATTCAAACAGTTCCAGGATATTTGTTAATATCAACAGTACTGGTAGCCGCAAGAAAGACATTAAAAATTTCTTTTTTCGACTTTTAATTCCAAATAAGAAGTATACGTTTTATACAATCGAAGTAACGTGTCCTGGTCAAAAACCGTACACGATTGACAGGAGATATAGTGAATTTTATATATTAAATGGCTTACTAAAGAGAAAGTTTTCATCAATAAAAACGTTCCCCTTCCCTAAAAAAATGCTTTTTTATTTCAATACGGTGAAAGAGAGCACTAT
>JACKZZ010022026.1_pt1 | contig 12388 bp, 7 predicted proteins | sample 8027871 | NCBI WGS metagenome assembly JACKZZ01 (sample SAMN15724774, study PRJNA655200) | protist metagenome | isolation source: fluorescence activated cell sorting (FACS) single amplified genomes of... | place: USA: West Boothbay Harbor, Gulf of Maine | collected 2000-07-19
AGAGCAGCTAGAACGGGCGGGGACAGGCGTGATGATTGACCCCACCACTGGCAAGGAGACTGCAGTCCACAACGCTCGCAAGGAAATCGTGGAGAAGATCGTGGAACGAGAGGTCATCAAGGAGGTGCAGGTGGGCGCCAGCGAGGCGGAGATGTCTGCGATTCGCGAAAAGGCTGAGGCAGAGAAGCAAATGCTCATGAAACAAGCACAAGAGGATATGAAGCAGCTAATCGACCAGCAGAGCCGCACGGCACAGGAACGCGCAGAGCTGCAGGCTGCACTGGATCGAGAGGCGGAGGACAGGGCCAAGATGGAGGACCAGAAGACCAAGCTGGCGTCGAAGCTCAAGATGATGGAAGAGAAGCTTATCAAGGGTGGTGAGGTTATTTCAAAGGCTAGCAAACAGGAGGCGAAGCTCCGAAAGGCAGAGATAGAGCTGAGAGAGCGCCAGGAGCAGGAGACGCGGATGGCCCGCGAGCTGGCGGAGAAGGAGGAGGCGAACCTGCAGCTAGAGGACCACTTCTCGTCGCTGCAGGAGGAGGTCGAGGTCAAGACTAAGAAGCTCAAGAAGCTATGGACAAAGTACCAAGCCGCGTCGGCTGAAGTTAACGACTTGCAGGAGGAGTTCCAGAACGAGCGGTCGGATATGCTGGACACGATCCGGCAACTGACGCGCACTCTGAAACTCAAGGATTTGATCATCGCAAACTTTATACCGGAAGAATTTTCTAAGGGTATTGAAAAGCGTGCCACGTGGAAAGACGAAGATGACTGTTGGAACATTCAGAAGCTAGATTTATCTGGTAACCAGGTGCAAGGGGCTCGTCGGCGCCCGGTGTCTAGCTCGACACTGCGTCGACCAGAGAGCGAGTATGCTAGACAGCGCAAGAAGTACGACCCCAACCCCCGCTATAAATACGACAACACGGCGAATATGGAACTGGAAATGCCAGAAAAAACTACTCAAGACTTCGACGGACCAGGCATGACCTCACGAGTGGACCCGGTGCTAGCCATGGGGATCAACGACGAAGACGAGGATGACATCACCTTCTCCGCCACGGAGCCCATCTCGAACCCTTATCTCAGTTATGGGAATGGAGAACAGCCACAAGAGCAACCCCGGAGGAAAGGAAAGGGCAGTCGGCGTCGCGAGGGGGGCGACGAGAACGAGGAGTACAAGTCCAACCAAACCTCGCGCAGCCGCAAGTAAAGCAACTACTGCTGCCCTCGACGAGATTGAATAGTGTGTATTAGATCATGAAAAGAAGTAGTTTCGCTAAGTGCTTTTTTATACGATGTCAGAACGGACCCCGGCGCATCCTGCGTGCACCGGTTTGCGCCCCTGGCTCGTACGTGGCCGCCCTGGCTGCTCTGACCGCCGCCGACCGGCGCTGCAGGGTGAGCCTTCACTTTCCACGCTCTCGAGGGCTATGCCTTCTCATCGCCGTCGCTGCATAGAGTGCGCTGAATCAATTCAATACAGCTATCCATCCATGGGTCAACTACTTCCTCAAGTCCAGTTGCCTCATCCGCGCATCCAAGCGGTAGTTCACGTAGCCCGCCCAAATCTGCAAATCTCGCATCCAGGGACTTGCCCATATGGCAAAACTTATCATAATTTGTATCCCCCAGCCCAAGGACACAATATTTCATCCCTTGAAAAGTGTCTTTAGGCAAAGAACGAAGCTTGACAGCCCGCCAAAAGCCCTGGGCATTTTCCGGTGCGTCACCATTACCTGTTGTCGAGCACACTACAACAAAAAGAGATGCAGAATTTTTCAGCTCCTCTATCTGCTTCTTCACATTATTTAGGGGGCCGCACTCAATATGCTCTATTCCCAGCTCTTCACTGACACGACCACTCAGAGTTAATGCTATGTCCTCGGAATTGCCTGTTTGGCTTCCATACATAATAAAGAGTTTTCCCATCTACAACTATCGCATAGATAACCACAAAATAGAACTATATATATAATATAGCCTCTCTTATCGCAATTTTAGAGTGTAAAAACCCCCAAGCTTTGTGGACCAGTGTTTCCGTGTTTTCTCTATTTCCAATGGATTTCCTTTTCTTAAAGTTTTTGGCTTATCAACAGTGATTCAAGCATAAAGCCATTTTGTTAATGTAATAATAATGTCCTACGATGTAGTATCTGATGAAGTGGTATTTTTAGGGACAAAGGGGGGTCCTTCTATTCGAAATATCGGCCCGTCCACAATGCCTACATCGACCTTGATTGATATCGGCAGAAAATTTCGAATCATTGTTGATTGTGGTATTGGTGTTACTCGAGCTATTCGAGAGAGTGGTCGCGCAGTAGATTCAATTACTCATGTGTTTTTGACACATTATCATTCAGATCATATTCTTGAACTCGGCGGACTCCTGAGCACTGCGTGGGCTTGTGGGCTGAATCACGAAGTACATCTTTTTGGCCCAGAGGGCCTAAAAGAGTGCTGGGAAGGTGTGTGCCAAATGTTGAAAGTTGACCTGGCAGTCCGACAAGTCGACGAGGGTCGCCCTGACCTGACAAAGCTCATCAAGCTGCACACATGCGGAGAAGGCGTCATATGGCGTGAGGGCGAACTGGTGGTGCAGGCAATGAAAAACCTTCACCCACCACTGGATAATTCGTATGCATTTCGCTTTGACTGCGGCTGGCGCCGCAGTGTCTTTGTCTCTGGAGATACTGCGTACTACCCTCCTCTTGTCGACTTTTGTCGAGGCTGCGATTTGGTGGTACACGAGGCCATGCTCGAGAGTGGTGTGGACTGGGTGGTGAGCCAAACCGGAAACACTGATCATCGCTTGAAGGAGCACCTTCTGGGCGCACACACGCTCGCACGAGACGCTGCTGCGATTGCGCATGCTGCCGGGTGCCGGAAGCTCGTTCTGCACCACCTCATTCCCCCAGAGAGGGATATTGCACCAGATTCCGCGTGGCTCCGGGAAGCGCGCGCCGATCACCCAACGCTGGATGTTCAGGTCTCATTTGATGGAATGGTTGTAAAATTTGGCCCCGATGCGGACGCGAGCCCAGTATCCACGTCCGCAGGTCAGACACTTTCACGTTTGGTCGACGCTGCGAGGGATTCGCAGCAGTTCAAGCGCACGCGCAAGTTTCACGGGCTAACCCTCGCAAAATACGAGGAGTTCTGTGTGTTTGTGTTGCTTGTGGCCATCGGTGCGAAAGAAGCGTATCTGGTGGATGGAATGAGCTTCGGGGCAGGGCAGTGCAGCTGCTGCCGCTCCGCTGAGGAGTGTATCAGCTCTCTCCTATTGGAGGTTCGAGGAGTTTTAGTAGAGGCTTTTGCAGCCGCGCCTCTCACATGTATTGGTATCGAGCAAGAGGAAGCTTGGACATCGGTCGACCACGTAGTCATTCGCACCGACACTCTAAATGACAAGCTGCTTGAGCTGCAGTGCAGCAGGAAGAGCTCCACAGAGGACTCATGGCCCTCCGAGAGATTGGCCAGGAAGCATCCATTGCTAGTTGATGTTGGAGCAACTGATCTAAAATTACTTGAAAACTCAGTAGTGTCGCAACTTTGTGGCATTCTGAGCGACTTCATTCCTAAGGGCAAAGCAGAGACCTACGAGTACTGTAAGCTGCTTCGTCAAGACGCGGTGCTCGATAGTTGTGGGGTTTGCTTTGTAGCGGGCTGGGTTTTAGGGTATCCTTGTGTATATCGAAGTGTAAACCAATCTGGAGAAGGAGCTAGTAACGCATTGTCAATGAGGATGCTCCGTCAGAGTCGCATCACCATTCCTACGGAGGTGCTTCTCGCGCTTCCCCTCGGTGGCGGCTCCGCCTGTCCGCCAGTCTTCCCGCAAGGTGGTTACCTTCGCGAGAGGGAGGAGGTTGCAATTCTAGAATTCACGGTGCCTGTAGAACTGCTAGATATGGACGTTGGAATTGGTTCACGTTACTCGAAGGCCATCGACGACCTACTGGGGAAAACTACGCGCGCCTTAAATGGTGTCAAGCTTTCCAGCAATGATGTTCAGATTGCTTCTGTGACCATGTGAGTGGGAGAACTTTAGAACTTGAAGTAACCAACCTGATGGTGACGGAGGGTAGTGAGTAGTGAATAGTCGGTCGAAGAAATCCTTATTCGGGCTTGACTTGTGGTTCATGTACTTCACCTATTTACAGCTTGACTTGTGGAAAATCCCACGCGCGTACGTGCTCACAAACTTCTATATCTTGACTAATTTTGACATGTCTGCTTGTACTTTTAATTAACTATGTATATGTATGCACAAGAACTGCCTTCTCTACCCACACGGGCGAGAGTAGTTGGCAGCTCCCACGCGAAGGCTCAATTTGTTCAAGGGCTCATTTGTCGGCCTTTTAAAAAGACATTTAAACCCACCCGAGAGGGATACGGATCCGAAATCCGAATGGAAATCCCTGGATTCGACTAAAAATCACCTTTATGCACATTGGTTATACTTGGATAAGAGGGTTTACATACATATATATTTATAGAGAAATCAAAGAGATACAGAACTGGATAAAGAGATGAGTTGCAAACAGGATTGTTATACCACACGCTAATTCACCAGAGAGTCGATTTAACTTTCAGTGATGTTCAACATCGGCCGTATACTTCAAAGCATCCTTAGTGCCACTTTATACTTGTCTATACTCTTCTGTGTAGTGAACTCCGAGATAAGTAGGTCACATTTGGATGGGCCTTGCAAGCTGTGGTGGCCTCTCAACCACACGTATGTTCATTTTCTTCCAGACAGTCCTAGCCTGGCTATGGATGAGCTGGTACTCATTTGTGATGCTCCTGAAGCTGCTAGGAATGAAGCGGATTCGTTGGACATGCCCGACAAGGACTCCTTTGAAAGTCTCGTGTCCATGAGTGTCTCTGACCAGGGGGACGTCGTTTTGGAAAGGAAGCAACTTTCCGTCTCTAATTTTTTTGAGAACGATGACAATACGTTAACAGTTTTCAAATTTCTGCCACCTTGGCGGTATTCTGAACCCTTAATTCTTCCCGTGTCCGTGCCTCTACCTGGGGGCGCCCAGGAGCACATCTTACAGACCATCAAGATTTGCTACTCAAGCACAGAGTGCGTTAGCACGTTTACACTGCAGCGCAATGTCACCAAATTCTCCGATATGTTTGCCCTGCGAGCCAAATTTCACACTACAGCGCCACGACCGCCGCCGATGGTGCATACGATGCGCAGCAGGGACAGCTTCGGGGCGTGGCTACCATATCTGCTGTCAGACCTGGCTCTTACACGACCTTTAGCTGTCGCTGAGGTCGGTGTTCAAACTGGCGACTTCTCTCTGAGAGTGTTACAACCGCAGTGTGGCGCAGCGTGTACACATTGGTTGCTCGTCGACCCCTGGGACCTGCGGGGGCTGTCACCGGAGGATTACGTGGATGCGGCGAATACCAGTCCTAGTGTCGCAAGAAAGCATCTGGACATTGTCCAAGGTCTTATTCGCGAGCTGCGCAAGCAGAGCTCTAATTCTACTTTTACCCTAGAGCAAGAAAGCTCTTTGAACGTCGCTCGGTCTCTGCAGTCGAACCCGGAGGCCAACTTTTGGAAGGTTTCCGGGAGAAGTTCCCTTGATGTGGTTTATTTAGATGCGAGGCATGATTATATTAGTGTTGTAGAGGATATTTGCGCATGGTTTCCCTTGGTGACTCCCGGGGGTTTGCTCTCCGGTCACGACTACGTGCGCAGCAGGTTCCTACACCGCACTCTTTTTACGGTGAAGCAAGCCGTCGATGCGTTCGTGAATGCGATGTGGTTGGAGCTTCAAACAACTGGAGAGGTAGAGGAAAATTTCCCTTCGTGGTACGTGTACAAGCCGCATTACCTTACAAACCAGCAGCAGCATGCATTCGAATGCTTCTGCGCAGCTCAGCGTGTACACCAGTGAGCACAAGCCGCGATGACGATGCTAAAGACCGAAACTGTACTGCATGAAAAGGGCAGAATTTTAGCTACTGTGAAAAAGCTTTGATGGAGATATTTTTAGCTATTTCATGAGATTTACAATATTTCGTGTGATGTAAGAGTATAACGAACTATAAGAACAGAGGAAACTCAGAGGTTGAACTGAGACAAGGCAAGTGCGAATGCCTGGAAGGCTGTGACAGGCCTCTTGAAATCGAGATGAAAAGTGTCGTCCCCAACTTTTCCGAACTGACATATTACATCATTCTTGTGGTCTGGAGTTACCAATTGAAAGTTTTTCACCGAGGGCAAAGAGACCCGGCCGTTGAAGTTGAGCCGATAGTTTCCGTTCTCGTAGATGGGTTCTTTGCTCTCGAGGACATAGCACTCTCGAGCGACAGCATCAACAGGATCACGAATGCACTTATCCAGCCCATATTTGGTCTTATCTTTCAACAGGTATGTGTTTGGAACCGGAACAGCTTCAGCATCCAAAGGAGGCAGTACCACGGACAGCTTGCGTGGCTGCGAACCCGCGCGGAGCTGCGACAACATGTTCGATCTCTCGTAAGATATCGCCGCCAGCTCCCTCTTGACATCATTCTCGTCTACTTCGTTTGCATCCATCTTTTCTGGCAAATAGTTGTTTACAGCACTTTTGCTGTTGCTGCAGCTATTGGCGTTTCCAAAAAGAACATACTCAGTTCCACCTAAATCGTTAGCACGGAGTTTACCCATATAGTTTCCCGACTTTTTATCAAACTCAGCACCATTTTTAAGTGCCACACGCCCACGTGAGAGGTCAAATATGTGGTAGTTCGAAGTCTTGTTGCCAGACATCTTTTTGGCTAGCAGCAGCGGGCGCTGGGTGGAGTCCAGCACAAGCTGGTACTCAGGGTACCTCTTGGAGCTAAACCTGTCTCGCAGTATCGTGCAATACACCTTATCTGTCTCAAAGAACTCACCTTCGTCAGCTGCTCCGTTCTGCACCGATGGGGTTGCGCCTCCGTCTCGAAGCGTCCCCTTGTAGCTCCGCCGCGCACTGACTGGCATAAAGCCGTGCTCGTGAGCGACGACACTGAAGTTGTGCGCGTTCTTGAGCTTTTTACCAATAACCTCCTTGGATCCTCCCGTACCTCCCGCTTGTCGCATGAAGCTCTCGCGGTCCTTGACCTGTGGGCTCACTTCGTACTGAGGAGTGTTGAACACGCTCAGAATGCTCTCTCCGCGACCCCCGCCTGGGGCGTCTGTAACACCCTTCGCTTCATCAGGGAGTGGAGCAACGGGAACTCCTGCACTACGCCCCGGGCTTGCATCGTTGTCGTTGCTCCGTACATCGCCAGTCGCACGTTTCTTGCGGTCGCGGTAGCTCACGAAAGGCTGATTTTGACTGCGCACTTCGGCGTCAAGCTCGCGAAGCTCTCTCTCATCGCTATCACTATCCCAAGTGCCCGACCGTCCTTGGAAGGCCAGTCCCTCCGATTCGCCTGCCAAGCGCTTCTCGTCTGCCAGAGACTCTTCAGCAAGTGGCACCGGGATGCGCGGGAATTTTATGTAATCGTCGTCTTCGACGAAGTCTTCGCTGAAGTCAGAAATTTCGGCGTCGTGTTTAGATAAGCTCCTATTTATAATCGCTGGTTCACCTTTTTTCTCTTTCCTCAGTTTCTCAACAAGCGCCTTACTATTTTGTAAATCCCGTGCCGGTCCCCCCCCAGGCATTGATGGGGGTGCTCGTGGTCCAGCTTTTGGTTCTATGGATGGTGCCATCTTAGTCTCAGGTGCAGTATTATGTGAGTCATCTTTGCTTTCGCCGCGTAAGTTGTCTTCGTTTTCATCTTTGCGGGCACTCATAATGCCTCCCGTTGCCCTAACCCTTGCTTTCGATGCTTGTATGACAAAAAAATAAGCTATCCAAACGGGAAAAAAAGTAAATGTTACCGTACTTAGCAGAAGTTCAAGATGAAACCTCAAAGGGAACGGATTTTGCTGGTTCAAGGCTTTTGAAAGGGTGTCGTGTACTGCTGCTGGGGTGCGTACGACGGTAAACGCTACAAGTCAGAGGAAAGAAGGCTTCGTAAAGCGGAGAGAGTTTGTTTCGTGCAAGTAAATTGTTATATTTCTGTAAGATTATCATTTTCACTTGCAATTAGTATTTTGAATATTCATTAAATTAGTTCATAGTGTCTCAAACTCATCTCTCAGTTTTTCAACGATGATTACGGAGTTGGACCTTCGTTCTCTGTGGTCTGAGCTTGACGCTTACGAGAGAGAAATTCAAAAGGAGACTAAAACGCTAAGTGAAGTATGGATTAAGATGGCTCAACTGAAAGAGAGGAATGAATCGGAAACCAAGACGATAATGTCTCAAAAGGAGTTTGTGTTTGTAGACCCTGAGACAGAGATCATTTTTAACGTTGGTGGTCAGATATTTGAGACCACCGCAGGGGTACTCACTAAGGATCCTTATTCAGTTCTTGCTGCTTATTGCAGAAGGTGCGAAAATGAACCCATCGAAAACAGTGATAAGCTGTTTATCCCTGAACCCCGATCGGGCATCTTCTTCATTGATCGCGACTGGTGGCTCTTTCGGCACATACTCACATATTTACGTTCAAATGTTCTGCCTAATGAATACGAAACACTGAAAGAGCTTTACGTAGAGGCTGGTTTCTACCGACTGGAGTCCCTTCAGACAGCAATCGAGAACCTTCCTGTGGACCAGGTCACCAATCTGAGCTCTCAGATACAGAAGACATATCCTGGGTTCGCAGGTGCTGCCGATAACACACAAGGGGGTATCACAGGGCCTGCAGAGCGCTCTTTGTCAGCTCAAAATGAGAAGATATACGACAAAGGCGTATTCTCTGCCGGTGGCGCGTGAGGTTATATTGTAAGTATTACAAAACGAAGTGTTTTCAAAAATACAAATGGCGCATGTGCGCTTGGTACTAAAATAACTATTTCCATTACCTTGCATGGAGTACTGCAGATTCACCACAAAAACTTGGCCTCGAATGGTGACCGATCCAGTAGCCAGCTCTGCATGCTGCGGACGTTGTGTTCAATACGGTCCCTCACCCGAGTCAAGAGCAACCCTTCCTCATCGTCAAGAAGCACCTCCAAATTTTCAATGATTTGAGCCACCGACGTAGCCGTCATACCATCGAGCTGGCTGCACAGCAATTGGTCGTTGACGACCATAGCGTGCACGTTGCGGGCTTGCCTCACAGGACCACCTCGTGGGGCACCCGATTCTGCGGCGCGGCGTACCAGCTCGCATGCTTCCCTTTTGCGAACGCTCCCATCGGCATCTCGCATTTGAAACAGCACGTGTGCGGAATAGAGCAGCTGTGGCGGCGTCGGCTCGCGCAGGGACCACGAAACCACCTTCTCTCTATGGAAATCCGACTGCTTCGTCTCGTCTGAGTGGAAACTGTGGAGTTCTGCTGCCCAATAGTGACAATATTGAGATTCGCTGTCGACCTTCAGACAATTTGCCAATAAGAGAGAGTCATCACGCCACAAGTCGAGCGTCGCGTTGCCTGCGTAGCCTAGCAAAGCCATGCACGGCACTAGAGTCACGAGTCCTAGGAGGGGAAGAGCAACCTTCAAACGAATGCTTTTTGCCACACCCGATTGTCTATGAACATGCTCGATGCATTTACTGAGTACATCACACGCCAAACTCCAAGCGAAAGGAGTAAGCCCGAAAGCCAGGGGAAAGTAGCTGTACCTATCGAGGCCCAAATGCCCCGTGCCGTGCTGGATCATCCCGCTTGAAGGCATCCACAGCAGCAGATAGCTGACCCAGCCGAGCAAGAGGACAAAATGCCCCCTGCATGCGAAAGCATAGATTGCGTAAGCCGACACAACCCACAAGACACACGCTGCGCATAGTGCGTTTAGTATGATGCCATCGTCGCTCTGCATTCCACAGAGAGCCGCGGTTGGCACATCCACTCCGCCAGAGTTTACAGTTTGTGGTAGCAAATATAGACCCCCTAGCTTTAATGGCAATGCATAATGGATGCTCAAATTCACCGGGAAGAGAGTGCGGCCCAAGGCGCTGTGAATCGTCAGAGCAGCTCGGAGCGCCGAGCCTACGAGAAGGCCAAGGAGTGAAGTGTACTCGGGGTAGTTCGTATTAGACTCGTTGTTTGCCCAAAACGAGGTTTGAATGCATATGGCGAAGCCAAGAACGAGATAGAATGAGTGCCCTAGCACGAAGTTGCAGAAGTTGCTGTCGTGACGCCGGCGCCCCCAGTCGCCCAGAAGACGTGCCATCTGAGCTGCAGCTAGAAGAATCGCGGGCGCTTTGCACCAGCAGCTGCACACATAGAAAAATATAGACAATAACCCTTGCCAGCGACTCCTATTCGAGTTATCACTTGGGTCAGAGCGGAGCGAGCCGCCGTCCCTAGAACGAGTGCGAGAGCCTGAGTGAGAAACAACAGGAATCGCTAGCTCGAGAAAAATGCTTGAAAGCAGAGCAAAGAATAGTGCAAAAACATAGTTCTGAGCACTTAACCAACCGATCACTTCCACGTTCAGGGGATGCACCGCCCACAGTGCGCTCAAAAGAGTTGCGGTCAGCATTGCGTTCGTGAACGAGATGCCTCTCCGGTGGCGCTCTTCAGTGCTCAACAAGAGCAGCCATACAACGAGTAAACACGAGTTTAAAATGTGAGTGCTAAGCGATACCATCCTCAAAGCGTAACCATCGAGCCCAAAAAAATCAATTTCCAATGCCTTGAGAATGTTCCCCACAGGCTCGTAGACGTTGAGGCCTTGGTGGGAAACTACAGCTAAAAGCTGCTGTAAATTAAAAGGGGTAAGTGTTTGTAGTTTAGGGAACTCATGAAAATTAAACGTGTCATCAAAGATGGAACTAAAACTCCAGCAATCACGCCGCTGCCCCCAAAGGGCTTCGAAAGGCCACTTCAAAGCATATAGAGCTTCCTTCATCATATCTCTGAAACTTCAATCATATAAACAAATAAAATGTCATAGATACAATCATATCCGGTATTCTTACCTAGATCTTCCCCATTCTAATTAATGAAGAGCAAACCCTCAGTCCCTCTTAGAAGAGGGGAGGGTTAGGGTTAGGGTTAGTGAAGTTTTCAGGAGAGGATGAATATTGATATGGATAGTGCTGTTTCTTTGGACTCACTTGGTCCAGGGGGGATTCCTAAAAGTCAAGAGGAAATGCAACAGAGACAAGCGCAAATGGCTCAAATTGAAGAGCAGCGCCTTTCCATTCTTGACCAAATATTGGACAATGGAGCTAAAGATAGACTGAAGCGCCTCAACTTAGTTCGTCAGGAGAAGGCCCGTGCAATCGAAGATAGCTTGATCAAGGCTGCGACGTCCGGACAGCTTCGTGGTAAGGTCACCGATGATCAACTCGTGAAGATGCTAGAAGGTAGCGAGGGAGCGGAAGGCGGCGCACAGAAAAAGGTATCGATTCAGCGCAAAAATTATGGAATGGATAGCGACGATGATGACAATGATGATGACTTACTTTAAATGAAAATAAAAGAACTACAACTCCTGCTCAGGCTGGCGCCTTCTCCTCCGAGCCATTCGCGGTCTGTCACGCTTACCGAATGAACTCGAGTCAGCATTTCTGCCTGTTCTTGGGACAGACTGCGTCGTCACCCTATTCGTTGCGGTATCCATACTTGTCCTCTCCTCATGATCGCGCTGCTGCAGGGCCCGCACATGGGCTGCTCGGCTTGCAAAGGCCTGGGAGTACGCCTTGTTGATATCACGCTGCCATGACGAAACCTGCGTCACCGTGATACCATAAGGTTTCAGAAGCGAATCAATATGTCTGTTAAACTCCTTCAACGCGGCGGATCTCGAGGATGGATGGGCGACTGCCAAATCTTGGGTCGTATCTCCTTGAAGGTCCAGGCACGTCGCGATGGCGGAGGCCAGCACGGAGTGGTCCAGCGCATGAAGCAAATGCAATGATCCATCCGCACCGTGAGTAAGAATTTCATAGCGTCGGTGCATACTCACACTCATTGATCTGGCCTTGTCGCGCGCACGTCCGAGTGCGTAGCCAATATCGAGCAGCTGCACTCGGTGGCGGCTGTGTTGGTGCGGGGCCCGGTAGTGCTGCATGGCGGCGCTGGCGACTTCAGGGGGCGGCGAGAAGTCGAAGCTTAAGCTCTTGAGTATGACATTGAGTCTCTCTCGAAGAGCCGCCTCCTGGCGATAGGCCTCGGTGTCGTGCGCCCGCCCGTCCTGCCCCCCAGGGGGCGGGTCGTGCACCCCCGGAAGCGGCGTGGTGAAGATCATGCGACACTCCGGTTTCTCTGCGGAAACTTTCGCCGCAAGGGAAGTCAAACTTCTCTCAAGGGAAGCAAGTCGCGTTCGGGCCTCATCATCGTAGTCATCGGACAGTTCGTGTGCCGCTGGGCTAACCCTGTCCCTCTCCGGGACCTC